>Ga0172367_10001242_pt1 | contig 37728 bp, 35 predicted proteins | sample Lak10m_FD_114542 | JGI IMG/M metagenome (GOLD analysis project Ga0172367, IMG submission 114542) | Freshwater microbial communities from Kabuno Bay, South-Kivu, Congo - kab_022012_10m | ecosystem: Environmental > Aquatic > Freshwater > Lake | place: Democratic Republic of the Congo: South-Kivu... | reverse complement strand
GGGCGCGCGCATCCCGGTGACGGGATTGGTCAACGGCGGCGTGGTGAGCTACACCGGCGCAGCCCCCAGCATCACGGCGGAAACCTACGCCGGCCAGCGCATCACCTACGTGACCCTGGCGGCGGGCGCCAGCGTGACCCTGAAGCGGAACTGAGCCGGATCCCCGGACACTTGCATGAACTTGCTGACGAAAGGCCGCCGATGACCAAAGAGCCGCCAGCCGCCCCCGCCTGCCAGTGAGGGCGCGCTGACCCCGGAGCGCAGGGCGCTCCTCCCCCCTTCCCGCCGGACCCGGTAGACGTGGCTGTGGACCGGACCCGGCGGGAACCTCACCCGCACCCCGGCGCCCGAGGCCACCCTCCCGCGCCGGGGTGTTTTTTTTGGCCAATTCCGCCGACTTGCCAGCAGGACACCTTGCCGTAGCTTCCCGCCATGCGATTCGGCTTGTTCCTCCTGCTCCCCCTGGTGCTGGCCGCCTGCCGCACCACGCCCGTGGTGCTCGACACCGCCCAGCCCTTCCACGAGGCGCTTGCTGCGCGCACGAACGTCCTCGGGCTGGCCAAGGGCAGCGAGGCCGAGCGTGCAGCCGTCGCACGGGTGAAGGAGTTCTTCAGCGTGATGACCGAGGAATCCGTCCGTCGGCTGACGCGGCAGGTCTATGCACCGGAGGCCTACCTCAATGACACGCTCAAATCCCTCAGCGGCGCGGCGGCCATCGAGGATTACTTCATCGCCACCGTGCGCAACGCCGAGAGCGTCACCGTCCGGTTCGAGGACGTGGCGGAGTCCGGCGGCAACTACTACTTCCGCTGGGTCATGGACACCCGGCTGCAAAAGCTCCGGCCCGGCCAGACCATCCGCACCATCGGCATCACGCTCGTGCGCTTCGACGCGCAGGGGCGCGTGGTCCTGCATCAGGATTTCTGGGACAGCACGGCCGGCGTGTTCGAGCACGTGCCGGGCGTGGGCACGGCCATTCGCGGCATCAAGGCGAAGTTTTGATGAAGACCAGCCAACAACGACGCCTCGTGTTCGTCACCGGCAGCGACACCGGCGTGGGCAAGACCGTGCTCACGGCGGCGTTCACCCGGCACCTGCGGGCGACCGGGCTCAACGCGGTTGCGCTCAAGCCGCTCTGCTCGGGCGGTCGCGATGACGCTCGCGCGCTGCGGTCGGCGGCGGCTGACGCGCTCGCGCTGGACGAGGTGAACCCATGGCATTTCCGCGCGGCCATCGCGCCCACGCTGGCGGCACGTTTGGAAAAGCGCCGCATCACGCGGCCCGAGGTTGCGGCGTGCGTGCGCACGGTGGCCCGGCGGTTTGAACTTACCCTGGTCGAGGGCGCCGGCGGACTGCTGAGTCCCCTGACCGGGGACGGCGACAACCGGGACTTGCTCGCCGCGCTACGCCCCGACGCGGTGATTGCCGTGGTGCCCAACCGCCTCGGGGCGGTGAACCAAGCCCGGCTCGTGCTCGCCGCGTTGCCGAAGATCGCGCCGCGTCGCGCGGTCGTCGTGCTCGTCGAACAGCGGAAGCCGGACGCGGCCTCCCGCACGAACGCGGCGCTGCTGGCGGAATTCGCGCCGGGTGTTCCCGTGGTGCGTCTGCCGTGGCTGGCGTCCGGCCGCCTCACTCCCCGCGCCGCCGCCGCGCTGGACGAGCTCGCGGCGTTCGCCCTGGCGGAAGTTTGAAACCCGGTGCCGGGCCGCGCGCGTCCTATCCTTGCTGCCGCGCCGCTCCATCCGATGAAATCCGTGCTCTGCCGACTGCTGCCCGTGATCCTGTGCGCCGTGCTGTGCCCGCTCATCGGCCGCGCCGCGCCGGCCCGGCCCAACCTCATTCTCATCCTTGCCGACGACCTCGGCTGGGCGGACCTCGCCTGCTACGGAAACACCTTCAACGAGACGCCGCATCTCGACCGCCTCGCGCGGCAGGGGATGCGCTTCACGCATTTTTACGCCGGGCCGGTCTGCTCGCCCACGCGCGCGAATCTCCAGAGCGGCCAGGACCAGGCGCGGTTCGGCATCACGCAGCACATCCCGGGGCATCGGCGGCCGTTTGCCAAGCTGACTGATCCGGTCGTGCCGTTGCAATTGCCGCTGGCCGTCGAGACCTTCGCCGAATGCCTTGGGCGCGCGGGCTATCGCACCGGCTACTTCGGCAAATGGCATCTCGGCGGCACTGGCTTCGGTCCCGCGCAGCAGGGCTGGCAGGTGGCCGAGGAAATCACGGGCAACACCCAGCCACCCAAGTCGTCCGGCGGCCCGCCGCAACGCACGGCCGCCGTGCTTGCGGACAAGGCGCTCGCCCTCCTCGCCGCGCACCGCGACCAGCCCTTCGTCCTCCAGATTTCGCACGCCGCCGTTCACATCCCGCTCTCCACCACGCCCGAGCTGCTCGCGAAGTATCAGGCGAAAAAGCCCATGCCCGGCTACCCGAGCAACCCCGCCTACGCCGGCCTGCTGGAGGAACTCGATCAAAGCGTCGGCCGCATCGTCGAGGCGGTGGACCGCGCGGGCCTGGCCGACCGCACGCTCATCCTGTTTCTCTCCGACAACGGCGGTCTCGAACACGAGCAGGGCGGCCGCATCGTTACGGCGAACCGGCCGCTGCGCGGCGAAAAGGGCACGCTCTACGAGGGCGGCATCCGGGTCCCCGCCATCGCGCGCTGGCCTGGCCAGATCCCCGCCGCCAGCGAGTGCGCCACACCCGTCATCACCACGGACCTGCACCCCACATTCGTCGAGCTGGCCGGGGCTGCGACGCCCCCGCAACCGCGCGACGGCGTGAGCCTCGCTGCGCTGCTGCGCAATCCCGCCGTCCGCCTTGCCCGCGACACGCTGCACTGGCACCTGCCGCATTACCACCACAGCACGCCCGCCAGCGCGATCCGGCGCGGCGACTGGAAGCTCATCGAGTTCTTCGAGGACCATTCCCTCCAGCTCTTCAACCTCCGCGCCGATCCCGCCGAGTCGGACAACCTCGTGACCAAGGAACCGGCCCGCGCGCGGGAACTTCAGGCCGCGCTGGCCGCGTGGCGCAAGGAAGTTGGCGCGCGCCTGCCCGTGCCCAACCCGAACCATGACCCCGCCCGCGCCACCGAACTGGGCAAGGACGGCGGCCGGAAAAAACAGCCATGAATCATCTTCGCCGCGTTCTCCTTGCTTGGGTCTTGGGAATGTCACTGGCAACTGCCGCCGAGCGCCCGCGCCTAGCAGTGCTCACGGACATCGGCGGCGATCCCGATGACCAGCAGTCGCTCGTGCGGCTGCTGGTGTATGCCAACGAATTCGACATCGAGGCGCTCATCGCCAGCGCCGCCGGCACGCGCGGTGAGTTGAAGCAGTCCGTGACCCGGCCCGACCTCATCCGCGCGACCATCGAGGCTTACGGCCAGGTGCGGCCCAATCTCGCGCGGCACACGGGCGGCTGGCCGACGGCGGAGCAGTTGCTGGCCGTGGTGAAGAGCGGCAACCGCTTCCGCGAACGCGCGCACATCGGTGAAATGCATGACACGGAGGGTTCACGCTTCCTCATCGAGCGCATTGACGCTGGCACGGCGGAGCGGCCGTTGAACATCTCCGTCTGGGGCGGGCAGACGGATTTCGCACAGGCGCTGTGGCGTGTGCAGCGGGAGCGCGGCGCGGCGGGTCTCGCCGGGTTCGTCCGCAAGTTCCGCGTTTATGACATCAACGACCAGGACGGCCTCGCCGACTGGCTCCGCGCGGAGTTTCCGGGCATGAACTACCTCCTCGCCAGCGCGCCCAAGGGCCGCGACAAGCGCGAGGGGACCTATCGCGGCATGTATCTGACCGGCGACGAGTCGCTCACGAGCCGCGCGTGGATCGAGCAGCACATCCGCAGCACCGGCCCGCTCGGCGCGTTGTATCCCACGAAGACCTGGACCGCCCCGAACCCCCACGCGTGCCTCAAGGAAGGCGACACGCCGGCGTGGTTCTTCTTCCTGCCGCTCGGCGGCAACGATCCAAATGACCCGGCCAAGCCCGGCTGGGGCGGCCAGTTTCAGCGCGAGCCGGATGGCTGGTGGCGCGACCTGCCGGCGACGGACGGCTTTGACCCGCGCACAACCGTCAGCAAGTGGCGGCCTGACTTTCAGCGCGACTTCGCCCGGCGCATGGGCTGGTGTGTGAAGCGGGATTGAGCCCGCGCCCCAGTTTGCCCAGACTGCCGCCATGCACCTGCCGTTGTTTGGCTTCCTCTGGCTGGCCTTCGCCCTGTCCGTTTGCGGCGCGGGCCGGCCCAACATCCTCTGGATCACCAGCGAGGACAACAGCCCCTACCTCGGCTGCTACGGCGATCCGCTCGCGCACACGCCGCACCTCGACCGCCTCGCCGCGCAGGGCGTGCGCTACCGTCACGCGTTCGCCAACGCGCCGGTCTGCTCCACCGCGCGCACCACGCTCATCACCGGCATGTATGCGTCATCCCTCGGCGTGCAGCATCACCGCAGCCGCGTGGCGATCCCCGAATCGTTCCAGCTTTATCCCGAACACCTGCGCGCCGCCGGCTACCATTGCTCGAACAACTCGAAGACCGATTACAACGTCGCCAGCGCGCGCAACCTCTGGAATGAGAGCAGCCCCCGGGCGCATTTCAAAAACCGCGCGCCGGGCCAGCCGTTCTTCGCCGTCTTCAACTTCACCACCAGCCACGAAAGCCAGGTCGCGCCCAAGGGCGGCAAGACCACATTTCGCGTGCCGCCCGAGAAAGTTGTCCTGCCCCCGTATCATCCCGACACGCCGGACATCCGTCGCGACTGGGCAAATTATTATGACCAGATGACGCTGATGGACGAGCAGGTCGGCAAGCTGCTCGCCGAGCTGGAGCAGGCCGGCCTCGCGGACGACACCATCGTCTTCTACTACAGCGACCACGGCGGCGCGCTGCCGCGCGGCAAGCGCAACCTCCACGATTCCGGCACGCGCGTGCCGCTCATCCTCCGCTTCCCACCGAAGTGGGCGCACCTCGCTCCCACCAAGCCCGGCGAATGGGTCAACGACCTCGTCAGCTTCGTGGATTTCCCCCCGACGATCTTCAGCCTGTGCGGCGTGCCCATCCCCGCGCACTACGAAGGCCGGCCGTTTCTGGGCGAGAAGAAGGTTGCGCCACGCGAGCACGTCTTCCTGCTGCGCGGCCGCATGGACGAGCGTTACGACACCATCCGCGCCGTGCGCGACGCGGAGTTCCGCTACGTGCGCAACTACGCGCCGCACCGGCCGTGGGGCCAGCACTACTCGTATCCGTTCCAGGTGCAGCCCAGCATGCGGTCGTGGTTTGCCGAGTTCACGGCGGGCCGCTGCAACGAGGCGCAGGCCGCCTACTGGAAGCCCAAACCCGGCGAGGAGTTTTACCAGCTCGCTAGCGACCCGTTTGAAATCCGCAATCGCATCGCCGAGCCGCCGCCCGCCGCCCGTGTCGCCAAACTGCGCGCCGCCCTGCGCACCGAAATCCTCAAGACGCGCGACACCGGCTTCATCCCGGAAGGCATGTTCAACAAGCTCGCTGGTGACAAAACGATCTACGACTACGCGCAGAGCCAGGCTTATCCGCTCGAACGCATCCTCGACCTCGCCGAAAAGGCCAGCGACCGCAACGCCGCGAACCTGCCCGCCTTCCTCACCGCCCTCGACGATCCGCATCCCGTCGTCCGCTACTGGGCCGCGACCGGCTGCCTGATCTTGGGCGACAAGGCCGGTGCCGCGAAAGCCAAGCTCCGCGCGCGCCTTGACGACGAGTGGCTGGACGTGCGGGTGGTCGCCGCCGAAGCCGTCGCGCATCTGGGTGAAAGGACGGCGGCGGCTAAGGTGATTGGCGAGATCATCAAGACCGGCAACGCCCACGAGTCGTTGGCCGCACAGAACGCCCTGGATTTCATGTGGCAGGCCGGAAACGTGACACTCGCCCAGGCGCAATCGCTCGTGCGGGACCTGAAGTTCACCGAGCCGGGCGACCGCATCCCGCGCTATCTGCTGGCCCAACCTTGAACGACTTTCACCATGAAACTGCCCCAAGCGCTCACCCTGCTCCTCGCCGCTGGAACCTTGTGCGCGGCGGACTCACCTGAAGCCCGGTTCTCAATGATGTCGCCCGCCGAGGTGCGCGCGTTCGAGATGGATGTGGCGCGGCGCGTGGCCGATCTCGCACTGATTCCGCCCGCGCTCAACACCTCGCCGCTGCCGCAATACGACTACGACAAACTCGATTACGGCATGACCATCGGCATCGAACGCACGCCCAAGGGCCGGCTCTGGGCGTGCTGGGTCGCGGGCGGCGACAGCCCCAAGGCGTTCTTCGTCCTCGCCACGAGCGACGACGATGGCGAGACGTGGTCCAAGCCGCGCCTCGTGGTGGATTCGCATTCCAAGAATCTCCCGATGGATCGCAGCGTCCTCGTCGGCAATCTCTGGACTGATCCGCTTGGCCGGCTCTGGCTCATCTTCGATCAAAGCATGGACATGTTCGACGGCCGCGCCGGTGTGTGGATGGCGCGGTGCGACAATCCCGACGCGGACAAGCCGACGTGGTCCGCGCCGCGACGCATCTGGCACGGCGTCACGCTGAACAAACCCACCGTGCTCGCGAACGGCGAATGGATGCTGCCCATCTCGCTCGACCAGCGCGAGGGCTTCGGCGCATTCAAAGGACAATTCAAGGAACTCGATCCGTTGCGTGGCGCGAATGTGTTTGTCTCCACGGACAAGGGCGCGACATGGCAGCGGCGCGGCGCGGCGACGTTTCCGAATCCCGACTGGCACGAGCACATGATTGTCGAGCGTCGCGACGGTTCGCTCTGGATGCTCGCACGCACGGCGAAGGGCATCATGCAAACTACTTCGACCGACGGCGGACGCACTTGGGCCGCGCCGACTGAACCGCCGGGCATTCGTCAGCCCAACGCACGTTTCCACATCCGCCGCCTCGCCTCGGGCAAGTTGTTGCTGGTGAAACACGGCGACAAAGTGGACGCCCACGAAGGCCGCGTGCAGTTGAGCGCGTGGCTCTCGGACGATGACGGCAAGACATGGCAGGGCGGCCTTGTGCTGGATGAGCGAAAGGGCATTTCCTATCCGGACGGGTTCCAGGCGCCCGACGGCACGATCTACATCTCCTACGATCGCAACCGCGCCACCGACGGCGAAATCCTCCTCGCGCGCTTCACGGAAGCTGACGTGCTGGCCAAACAACTCACCGGCCCGAAGTCCAAGTTGAAGCTGCTCATCAGCCGTCCGCTCGCGCCGAAGAAGACGGAAGGGAAGAAGTGAAACGGCATTGGGCAGGAAGCGGTTCGCTTTGCTACAAACGGCGAATGGAAAGCCGAACATGAGTTGCGGTTTTGGCGGCAGTCCGGGCTTTGGCGGGGGTATGCGAGGGATCAATTCCTTTAGTGCGCCATGGTGGTATTTCAGCAGAATTAAACCTTTCACCATGCGGTGAAAGATGAATTATGGATGAAACTTAGAGTTGCTGAATTTCATAATTTAGGTAGCTTTCACCGCAACCTGAAAACGCCAATAAAACTGAAAGAGCGCGATTACGAGCCGCAATTCGAGGCTTTGCTGAGGGGATTGCTGGGGCGGGTGCCGTTCTTGCGACTCGTTTCGCTCAAGAAGGATGCGAGGATTTCGCCCCAGTCGAACGACCGGGCGGATCGGCTGGCGCAAGTGACGGCCGGCGACCGGACGTGGACGCTGCTGGTGGAGGAGAAGCGGCTGGGGCAGCCGCGCGAAGTGCGGACGGCCGTGCTGCAACTGGAGCGTTATTTGAAACACCTGCCGACGGAGGTGCGGAGTTACGGGCTGTTGCTCGCGCCGTTCATCTCGGCGGAGTCGGCGAGGATTTGCACCGAGGCGGGCATTGGCTATGCGGACTTGGCCGGCAATACGCGGCTGTCGTTCGATCAGGTGTTCATCGAGACGCGCTCGGCGGAAAATCCGTTCCGAGAGAGGCGGGAGACGCGGTCATTGTTTGCGCCACGGGCGGCGCGGGTGCTGCGGGTGTTGCTTCAAGGCCCGTTGCGGGCTTGGAAGGTCACGGAGTTGGCGGAGTCGGCGTGCGTGAGTCTCGGCTGGGTGAGCGCGGTGCGGCAACAGTTGCTGGCGCGCGAGTGGGCGGCGGAGGAGCCGGGCGGGCTGCGCGTGACGAAGCCGGCGGTGGTGTTGGATGCGTGGGTAAAGGCGGATGAATGGGAGAGGCGCACCCACACGCAGGAGTATTCGGTATTGATCAACGAACCGCTGGACCTCGCCGAAAAGCTGAAGGCGGTGCTGGGCGAGGAGCCGCCGGTTTTCACCCAATGGTTCGCCGGCTGGTTGCGGCATCCTTACACGACGCCCGTGGTGGTGACGGCGTATGTGAGGAAGTTTCCGGACGAGGCGCTCATCAAGGAGAAGTTGCTGGGCCGTCGTGTAACCGACGGTGGCGGGCGCTTGCGGCTGGTGCTGCCGAAGGAGGAAGGCGTCCTGCATCCGCAGCAGACGGCGCAGGGCTTTCAACTGGTCTCCGATGTGCAGATTTACCTGGATTTGCAGGGCGCCGGCTTGCGTGCTGAAGAGCAGGCGGAAGAGTTGAAGCGCTGGCCGGATTTCGCGGGAGGGTGGGCATGAGCAAGTTCGGGACGTTCGGCGACTACCCGAAGGACAGTCTGGCATCGGCGGAAATGGCCCTCCTCACCGCGTGGTGTTCGTTGGAGCGATACCACGACGACCTCGTGCTCGTGGGCGGACTGGCGGTGCATTACCTCACGAAGCGCACGGCCACAGACCGGCCGGGCGCGGTGACCTTGGACGTGGATTTCGGCATCTCGCTGGCCGCATCGGGCGGCCAATACGGGACGATCAAATCCGATTTGGCCGATTTTGGCTTCAAATCCGAGGGCAGTCGGCTCGTGCGGAAAACGGGCGACATGAATCTCTACCTCGACTTTCTGACAGAAGACCCGCCATCGCTGACGGGCTCACGGATGGTGGATGATGTGGTGGCGAGCGTCATTCCGGGCGTGAATCGCGCGTTGGCCCGCCGCCGGAACGTGAACGTGAAGGGGCGCGATCTTTATGGCGCGAAGCAGGAGTGCAAAGTGGCGGTGGCCGACATTGGCCCGCTACTGGTGCTGAAGCTGAATGCGTTTGGCGGGCCGACCGGGCGGAAGTTGCCGAAGGATGCCTACGATGTGCTGCTCGCGGTCACGGGCTTTGTGGACGGGCCAGCGTTGGCAGTCGCGGCATTTCAGGCGGAAGCCGGATCCGGTAACACGGGTTACGAATTCGCTGTCCGGTCACTGCGAAACAATTTCACCGACCCTGAGCAAGACGGCTCGATTCGCGCGGCGGAGTTCCATCCTGGAAGTGTCGGCAGCCGTGACCGTATCCGCGAAGACCTTGCAACCGTTGGGAGAATGCTGCTCGGAATCTAGAACCCATCTCATAAATGCCGCAAGAGGATGACGGCGGCGGCCAGGTGCACAAACCCTTGAAAGTTCTCGGCATGGTATTCGTAGCGCACGACCAGACGGCGGAAGTTGAACAGCCAGGCAAACAGCCGCTCGATCTTCCAGCGCCGCCGGTAACGCCGCAGTGGCCGCCCATCCTGCGTGGGCACCCGCCGGTTGATTCTGTTGGGCGCAATCAGTTCGGTGCCGTAGTGCACCAGCAACCGCTCGTCCAGCCGGTCGCTGTCGTAGGCCTTGTCGCCGATCAACCGCTCCGGCACATCGACTACGATGCGTTGCTCCAGCGTGGCCTCGACCAGTTTCACCTCCGCCGGCGAAGCCCTCTCGGCCCGCAGGGCCAGCGGCAGCCCAGCGCCAGCGGCAATGCCCATGATCTTGGTGCCCTTGCCCCGCTTGGTTTTGCCGACCAAGCGCCCCCTTTTTTGGCCGGCACAAACGTCCCGTCCACAAAGCATTCGGTGAGATCCAGGCCCCCCGCGTCCTGGAGTTGGGCGGCCAGGGCCAGCAGGATTTTTTCGACCACGCCCGCGCGCACCCAGCTCTGGAAGCGCCGATGGACGGTCTGGTGCGGGCCGTATCGGTCGGGCAAGGCGTGCCAAGGTGCGCCGGTGCGCAGAATTCACAGCGCGCCGTTGAAGACCGTGCGCCGGTCGCTCCACGGGCGGCCCCGCCGGTCGGGCCGCACAGGATCGATGGGCAGCAGCGCAGCAACGATTTCCCATTGTTTGTCCGTCAGTTCCCGACCAAGGGCCAGTGCATTCATCCGCCCATGCTCGCTCACCCATTGGGACATTTACCGTCCCACCCACGTTTGTGAGATGGCTTCTAAGCACCATTTCGCACGCCTTCTGTCATATCAGCACAGCGAGCCATCGCGTCATTAAGGCCTTTGCTCTCACACGTGCCGCCTTGATTCCTGTGGCCGTCCACGCCGCGCCATAGGAGGAGTTTATTCGTGCCGCAGCGCCTCGATGGGATCGAGCGCCGCCGCGCGGGATGCGGGGTAAATGCCGAACACCACGCCCACCGCGCCGGAGATGCCGAAGGAGATCAGCACCGAGGCCGGCGTGATGATGGTCTTCATGTCCGTGAGCTGTGAGACCAGCAGCGGCGTGAGCACGCCCACCACCACGCCGATCAGGCCGCCGCCCACGGACAGCACGACTGTCTCGACAAGGAACTGCGTGACGATGTCCTTCTTCTTCGCGCCCAGCGCGCGGCGGATGCCGATCTCGCGGGTCCGCTCGGTGACGGTCGCGAGCATGATGTTCATGATGCCGATGCCGCCGACGACGAGCGAGATGGCGGCGATGGAGCCGAGCACGATGTTGAAGATGCGCTTGGTCTGCTCGGCCTGCCGGAGCAGCTCGAGCGGCACGATGACCTCGTAGTCGGTCTTCTGGTGAAAGCGTTTGAGCAGGGTGCGGATCATCGGCACGGCGACCTCGACGTCCTCGACGGCGTTGAACTGGAGCGTGACTTCGTGGAGCTGCACCTTCTCCGCCTCGAAGGAGCCGGCGCTGCGCTTGAAGATGGTCTCGCCGAAGCGGCTCTTGGTGGTGGCCAGCGGCACGTAAACGTTGCTGTCCAGCGGCTGGCCCTCCATCTGGCCGGCCTGCGGGCGCTTGTCCGCGGCGGCGCGCTCGCGCGCGAGACCCACGACCGTGAAGTATTCCGAGCCGATCTTGACCTCCTGTTCGAGCGGGTCCTGATAGGGAAACAGGTTTTCCGCGAGGCTCACGGTCAACACGCAGACGTTGTTCATGTGCGTCTCGTCCGTCTCGGTGAGGAACCGGCCGCGCAGGATGTCCACGCCGGCCATCTCCGTGTAGATGGGGTGGGTGCCGATGATCTGCGCCTGCTGGACGAGGTTGTTGAAGCGGACCTCGTCGCGGATGATGCGCTTGGGCAGCACTCGCTTGATGCCGGGGATGGTGCCGTCAAGGCGGGCCACGTCGCTGTAGGTGAGGCCGTATTCGTTGACGTAGCTGCGGCCGGCGGAGGCGGCCTTGGAATCCTGCGCCGGCTTGACGCTGCGGAGGATGATGTTGCTGGAGCCGAGCTTTTTGATGGCCTCCTGCGCCTCGTAGCTGGCGCCCTCGCCGATGGCCAGCATCGCGATGACCGAGCACACGCCAAAGATGATCCCCAGCATTGTCAGGCCGGAGCGCATCTTGTGCAGCAGGAGGCTTTTGACCCCGAGCTGCATGATGCGGATGAGCGAGGTGGCGCGCATGATGTGCCGGCAGGATAATGCGCACGCCAGCCATCGCCAGCAAAAGCTGGGGCCAAACTGCGCATTTGCCAAACCCGTCCCTTCGGCCGACATTCCGCCTGCTTTCCGGAAAGCGTAAAAACCCATGCCGACTCAAGAAGCCATCCTCGACGCGCTCAAGGCCGTGAAATATCCCGGCTACTCGCGCGACATCATCTCGTTCGGACTCGTGAAGCACGTCGCCGTCAACAGCGGCGCGGTCAACGTCCGCCTCGAACTCACCTCGCCCAATCCCGATGCCGCCAAGATCATCAAGGCCGAGTGCGAGAACGTGATTCGCGGCCAGCCCGGCGTCACCCACGTCTTCGTTGAGATCAAGCAGCCCGCCGGCCCCGCGCCCGGAGCCACGCCCGCCGGTGGCAACGCCTTCGCTAACCAGAACAAAGTCCCCGGCCTCAAGCGCATCATCGCCATCGCCAGCGGCAAGGGCGGCGTGGGCAAGTCCACCTGCTCCGTCAACCTGGCCTGCGCCCTCAGCCACCTGGGCGCGCGCGTGGGCCTGCTGGACTGCGACATCTACGGCCCGAGCATCCCGCTCATGATGGGCATCCACCAGCGCCCCATCGTGAACGACGACGAGAAGCTTGTCCCGCCCAGCAACCACGGCGTGAAGCTCATGAGCATGGGCTTCCTCCTCACCGACGACCAGCCCGTCATCTGGCGCGGCCCGATGATCCAGAAGACCATCCAGCAGTTCATCACGCAGGTGGAGTGGGGCCAGCTCGACTATCTCCTCGTGGACCTCCCGCCCGGCACCGGCGACGCCCAGCTCTCCCTCTGCCAGACCGTGCCCCTCGACGGCGGCGTCATCGTCACCACCCCGCAGGAAGCCTCGCTCGGCGTCGTGCGCAAGGGCATCGCGATGTTCGAGAAGGTGAACGTCCCGCTCCTGGGCATCGTGGAGAACATGAGCTACTTCATCGCTCCCGGCGGTCAGCGCGTGGAAATCTTTGGCCACGGCGGCGGCCGCGCGGAAGCCGAGCGGCAGGAAATCCCCTTCCTCGGCGAAGTTCCGCTTTACGTGGAAATCCGCGAAGGCGGCGACAAAGGCGTGCCCGTGGCCGTCTCCCACCCGGCAGACCCGCAGGGCAAGCCCTTCATCCAGATCGCCGAAGCGTTGCGACAGAGGCTGGGGTAAGCAAGGGCTGTCCGCTTCTTGGGCAGCCCGTTGTCAAGGGGACTGCAGGCAACCCTGACTTGTCGCCGTGTAGGCACCGGCAAAACCGTTGACGCCCGTTTTGCGTTGCCAGCACTATGCACGCGGCGTCTCGGCCAGGGGAATCCAATGCCCGCAGTTTGACCGACGCGCCACCTGAACGCGGTTTTTGAACTGACACTGGACCATGAAACTCGACGAACTCTACTCCTCGCTGACCATCAAGACCGGCGCGAAGCTCGCGCTGGTTGTCCTCGACGGCCTTGGCGACATCGCCACCGCCGCCACCGGCAACATGACGCCGCTCGAAGCCGCCACCACGCCGAACCTCGACGCACTCGTGAAATCCGGCTGCGCGCAGGGCCGCATGATCCCCGTTGCGCCCGGCATCACGCCTGGCAGCGGCCCCGGCCATCTCGGGCTGTTCGGCTATGACCCGCTGGAGTTCGAGGTCGGCCGCGGCGTCATTGAAGCGCTCGGGCTGGGCATGGAGCTGAAGGCCGGCGACGTCGCTGCGCGCGCGAACTTCTGCACGCTCGACAAAAAGGGCGTGGTCACCGACCGCCGTGCCGGCCGCATTCCGACGGAGGTCTGCGAGGAGCTGTGCGCGCTGCTCGCCAGCAAGGTCAAAAAGATCGGCGACACGCAGGTCATCATCAAGGCCGGCAAGGAACACCGCTTCGTCGTCATCTTCCGGGGCAAGGGCCTCGAAGGCCCCATCAGCTCCACTGACCCGAACCGCGAAGGGTTGAAGCTCGTTGAGGCCAAGCCCGAGGATCCAAAGAACGCGAAACAGAAGAAAACCGCCAAGCTCATCGCCGAGTTTTACCAGAAGGCGCTCCCCATCATCGCCAGCCATCCGAAGGCCAACGGCTTCCTCATGCGCGGCATCGCGCACCAGCCGGAGATCCCCCTCTTTGAGCAGCGCTACTCGCTCAAGCCCGCCGCCCTCGCCGTGTATCCCATGTATAAGGGCCTCGCCCAGCTCGTGGGCATGCATAAGATCGAAGGCCCGCAGACCATCGCCGAGCAATGCCAGCGTTACGTGGCGGAATACGACAACTACGACTTCTTCTTCCTCCATTACAAATACACCGACAAATACGGTGAGGACGGCAACTTCGAGGCGAAGAAGAAGGCCATTGAGGACTTTGACGCCGCGCTGCCCATCCTGCTGGAGAAGAAGCCCGACGTGCTCGTCATCACCGGCGACCACTCGACGCCGTGCGCGATGAAGGGCCACTCGTGGCATCCGCAGCCCGTGCTGCTGCACAGCGCATGCAGCGGCTCGGACAAGCTCGACCGCTTCACCGAGACCGGGGCGAACATGGGTTCCCTCGGTATCTTCGAGGCCAAACACCTGATGCGCCTCATGCAGGCGAACGCGAAGATGTTCGACAAGTTCGGGGCTTAAACCCTCGCGAAGTTCCAGATGGGCCGGCAGCCGTATCCGCGGTGGCCGGCCCGCTGGCTTTTAAGCGGCCAGCACGCCCTGCAACCGCCCGAGGAACTCCAGCTCGCGTTGCTTGCCGGAAATCATGGTGTTGTCCTGATGCCGCTGGTCGCGCCCGCCGCCGTGCAGTTCCTGCACCCGCGCGGCGAAGAAGGGCTTGGGGCTGGCGGCGGCCATGATTTCCTTCTTCAACACTTCCTGCCAGTGCGGGATGCGCCCGAGCAGGTCCGCAGCGTCCTTGGGCTGGTAGGTTTCCATGAGCTTGAGGAGTGCCAGCAGGTCGTCCCGCTGGTAGAAGTCCTCACTCGTCGAGGCCAACAGGTAGCGGAAGAGGATTTCCCGGCGCGGCTCCTTGTTCCACACGATGCGGCGGGCCAGGGCCTTGAGCAACGCGCGGTCGGCGGGCGGGGGCAGGGAGTGGAGCAGTTTGCCCAACGGATCGGGGATCACCACGTCGAGGTTCAGGCGGGTGACGAACCGTTCGATGCTCACCTCCCGCAGGCGGATGGCGTGCGTTGCGTTGTCCTCGGTCACCAGCCGCGTGACGGTGGGCCGGTCGGCCAGGCGGCGGATCAGGACGGGCCATTCGGTTGCGGGGAGCGTCTCATGGTCCAGCAGCTCGGAGAAAGCCGCCTGATCGGACAGCGAGGGTGTGAACACCGGGGAGAACAGCAGGTCGATTTCGTAGTCCTCCAACGCCCCCAGCTGGTCCGTGAAGAAATTCCCCAGCTCGTCCCGGCTCACCGAGTAGTGGGATGCGAGGTGATCGACCACCTGTTTAAGCAGCGCTCGGGGCCGCTCCAGTTCACTTGCGATCGCGTCCACGAAAACTTGCATGAGCGGAGTATGCGGCGGGGCCAAGGCATTGCAACCGGGAAGCCGCCTGCCTCCAGCAGTGACGGGCTTGTGGCGCGATTCCGCCGGGAAATTGCGCTTGGCCGGGCAGTGCCCCCTCCCTATTTTGTTCCAAGCCGGAGAGCGAACGCCTGCTCCCAACCGCTGGACCCGTTCCATGGACATACAAACCGAGGCCGCCTACATCGCCAAAGCCAGGACAGTGCTGGAGACCGAGATCAGCGAGCTGCGCCGGCTGGCCGACCGCATCGACGCCCGCTTCGCGCGGGCCGTTGACTGCCTGCGCCAGGCCCTGGCCGCCGAGCGCAAACTCATCGTCATCGGCGTGGGCAAGTCCGAGAACATCGCCGTCAAGGTCGCCGCGACCTTCAACAGCACGGGCGCGCCCTGCGTGGCGCTCAATTGCCAGAACGCCCTCCATGGCGACCTCGGGGTGGTGTGCGCCGGCGATGTCGTGCTGGCGTTCAGTTACAGTGGCGAGACGGTCGAGCTGCTTGACCTGCTCCCCCATCTGCGCCGCCGGGGGGTGACCATCATCGCGCTCACCGGGCGGCCCGATTCCACCCTCGCCGCGCAGAGCGAGATCAGTTTGGATGTGCAGGTCCAACAAGAGGCATGCCCGCTCAATCTGGCTCCGACCTCGAGCACGACCGTGATGCTGGCCCTGGGGGACGCACTGGCCATGGTGTTGCTGCAGGCGCGTGGTTTCGCGTCCGAGGACTTCGCTGCGCTTCACCCCGGCGGCCAGCTCGGGCGGCGCCTGCTGACCCGCGTGACCGACATCATGCGCAAGGACCAACAGCTGGCGTTGGTCCGGCCGACCGCCACCGTGGCCGAAGCCCTGAAGGCCATGACCAGCTGCCGGGCGGGTGCCGTGGTGGTGGTGGAGGCGGATGGCTTGCTGGCCGGGATCTTCACCCATGGGGATTTCGTCCGGGGCTACCAATCGGACCGGCACATCGCCGATCACCCGGTCAGCCAGCACATGACGCGCAACCCGGTGGCCGTCCGCGGGGACCGGTTGGCGGCCGAGATCATGCACATCCTCGAACAGCATCACATCGACGAGATCATCGTGGTGGACGCCCAACGTCATGTGATTGGGCTGGTCGACGTGCAGGATCTTTCCCGCGCCCGCGTTCTTTGAGCCGAGGGCTTATCCGGTGCCCAGCTTCCGGCGGTAGATGGCCTCGATCTGGTCCAGCATTACTTCGACCGTGTGTTCCCGCTCGACCAATGCCCGCCCCCGTTCGCACATGGCCTGGGTGGTCGCTGTATCAGTCAGTGTCTCGCGCAGCGCAGCCGCCAGACTCGCGGCATCACCCGGCAGGCACAGCCGGCCAGTTTCACCCGGCCGGATGATGGAGGGGATGCCCCCCACGTTGCTGGCCACCACGGGAGTTTTGGTGGCCAGCGCCTGCAGGCCCACCTGGGGAATGGCCTCGTGCAGCGAGGGAATGGCCAGCACGTCCAGGCCTCGGAGGATGGCTGGCACATCATCGCGCTCCCCAACAAAGGCCACGTGGCGCGCCAGGCCCCGCTCGTTCATGCACTGCTCGGCCGCCGCCCGGCTGGGACCCTCGCCCACCACCACGCAGCGGACCGACCGCCCCGCATCCGCCAGCTGGCGCATGGCCTCAAACAGCACGGCATGGCCCTTTGCCCGACGGATGACGCCGATGATGCCAATTAACGGTCCCGCAGCCTCGGAGGGGAAATTGACCACGGCCTTCGGCCCGCTCGGAGAGAACTTGGCCAGATCCACACCGGTCGCGATGGCGGTGACGCGCTCCTCGGGCAAACCAAAGAGCGCCCGGAAATCCGCCGCCACCTTCGGGCTGGTGGTGATGAGCTGATCCGCCAACGTGGCGTAAACGTGCCGGCTCAACCACGGGTTGGGCACCGGCACGTCGAAGTGGCGGGAGCGGATCACCAACGGCGTGCGCGCCAGCCGGGCGGCGAGGCCGACGATCCAGCCGTCCCGGGAGCTGTGGGTGTTGACCACGTGCGCCCGGAAGCCGCGCAACCAAACGGCGGTCCGCGCGACGGCAAAAGGAAAGGTCCAGCGCGGTTGAGCCAGCTTCAGGCGGGGCAGTTCGTGCCGCGCGGCTTCGGCAAACAGCCGGGCGTTTTCCGGCGCGACCAGGCCCACCACATGGCCCCGCGTCCGGAAGCCCACCAGCTCCGACCAGATGCGCCGCTCCTGACCACCCCAGCCGAGGGAGGCTTCAGAGTGGACGATGCGCCAGGGATGGTTACCGGTGGTTGCCATGCAGAAAGCGGCGGCATCATGCGAAGCCCGCACAGCCTAGACAACGCATTTGGCGAACAGCGTAGTGTTGACGAGACGCCCCCGGCTGGCCTCTGCTCTGGCCGTGCGAATGCACGAGACAATCCAGTGGCGCGCCCCCTGAAAATAGCCCATCTCTTCCTGAGCATGCCCGTCGGGGGCGCAGAGGATCTGACGGTCGGCCTCATGTCCGTGATGCCGCCCGGTTGCGTGGTTGAGCCGGTCTGTCTGCGTGAACTGGGTGTCGTTGGCACCGAGCTCCAGCAGGCTGGCCGCCCCATCCATCTGGTGCCGGTGGCGCCGACCAAACGGCTGAACGTTCCGGGCATCTACCGCCTCGCGCGGTGGCTGCGGGACCAGGATTTCGCCGCCGTTCACACGCAGGTATACAATGCGCATGTCTACGGCGTCTTGGCGGCCGCGCACGCCCGCCTGCCCGCGGTCATCCACCATCAGAAGACCTTCCGGGGCATGCGATGGCACCGGCGTTTCATGATGAAATGGCTGACACGGCTGGCCCGGGCCCAAATCACCCTTTCCGGACAGACGCGGGACGACGTGGTGCGAGAGCTGGGAGCGCGTGCGGGGCGCGTGCTGGTGCTGCCCAATGCCGTGGATACCGCGCTCTTCCGCCCGCCGGAGAACCGGACCGCGCTCCGCCGGTCACTTGGCCTCGCGGAGGACAGCTTCATTTTCGGCACCGTTGCCTCCTTGACGGCCCCCAAGAACCATGCGGCCAGCCTGACCATGTGGAGCACCGCCGTGGCCAATGGCCTGGATGCCCGCTTCCTGCTGTGCGGGGAAGGCCTGCTGCGGGGCGAGCTGGAACAGACCGCCGCCCGGCTGGGCATCACCGGCACCTTCACCTTGCTGGGCAACCGGCGCCCGGTTCACCCGTGGATGCAAGCGATGGATGCCTTTGTGCTGTGTTCAACGTGGGAAGGCCAGCCGCTGGCCATTTTGCAGGCGTTGGCGTGTGGTCTGCCCGTATTGGCCAGCCGCATTGAAGGCAACGTCGCCGTGCTCGGTCCGCAGCATCCCGGCCTGTTCAGCCTGGAACGGCCAGACGACTACGCGGAAAAGGTGCTGGCCGTGCGACGTGACCCCTCATTCCGGCGGGCCATCCTCGACTTTCAGCGGACCGCCTCGCCCTCGGTGCCGTCCGTCCAGGCGTGCGCGGCAACGCTGGCACATTTATACCGGCGCGTGGTTGAAGGCCGTGAAATGGACACGCTGCACCTGCTGGGCAACGGGCCGTGCCGCCCCACCGCTGTCTCCCCATGAATTCGCCGGCCCGCTTCCTTCATGACTGCCATGACGGGCTGGTCACCGCCCTGGCCGGTCGGCCGCGCGCGGTTGACCATGCGCCCGCGCCCCATCGGGGGCGGGAATGGACGGTGCAGAGCCCCGGTTCGTTCCGCATGTCCAACGCATTGGAGACGGCCTTCTACGGCTGCGAGCGCACGCCGCTGGACTACGCTTGGCCGGCGGCCAGAATGGACGAGCTGCTTGACGTCCTCGTCACCGGAGATCAGGGCCAGATTTTTTTTGCCGATGGCTCGTTCTACAAGCCCTGCATCTACCCGCATCAGGAGCGCTTGCAGATCATGCGCATCCGGCGCCCCGTTTCCTGGCTGGCCCGGGAGCAGGACGGCCTGCTGTTTCACCTGACGGGTCGCAACCACGAGAACAAAGGCCACTTTCTGCTCCAGCACATCTCCCGCTGGCTGGTCGCCCGCCCGGTGTTGGAGGAGCTCGGGGAATATCGCATTCTGGTCGCGCCGGGTCACTCGCGCTGGCAAAGAAATCTCCTGCGGCTGGTCGGTGCGGATGAGTCGCGAGTGGTGGAGGGCACCCAGGGCACGCTGCGGGCGCAGCGGCTGCTGCATGTCCCGCTGGCCTACGGCACGAACGCCCTCAGTCCGCCGGAGCACTACCGGTTTATCCGTGACCGGGCCGCGGAGGTGGAGCGTCGGCATCCGGCCAGTCCGGCTCGCCCGATCTTTGTCAGTCGCCGCGATGCTCCGGACAAGCGCATCGAGAACGAGGACGAACTCATTGCCGCGGCGCGAAAACTCCTCGGCCAGTTGGAGGTGTTCGAGTTCAAGGGCAAGACCCTGGAGGATCAGATCGTCGCCTTCCGGCGCGCACCGCTCATCATGGGACCCATTGGCCAGGGTATCTGCAACGTGCTGTTCGCCGAGGGCAGCCTCCTGGTCACACTCGCTCCTGGCACGCCGGAAAAGGAAGTGTATGCGAGCAGCCACGGAACCCAGCTCGCCCTCATCTGCGGCAATCAGGCGGTCACGCTTTACAACGGCCAGGCGGGCGAATCACGGGGCAACTGGACCTTCCCCGTGGACGCCTTCCGCGCCCAGCTAACCCGGCTGCTCGCGCTGCCGGAACTTGCACCGTTGCGCCAGCGCCTCCCGCCCGCATGAACGCGCCGCGCCGCATCCTCGCCGTCAAGAACAAGCACCTCGGAGACATCATCCTGAGTCAGCCGGCGTTTTGGGCGCTGCACCGGGCCTTCCCGCAGGCGCGCCTGGACGTGCTTGTCTCCCCGGGCACGCGCAGTCTGGTGGACGGCTTCAACTGGATCCACCGCGTCATCGAGGCGCCCCGCAAGGGCCGAGGACTGGCGACGTTGCGGGACGAGCTGCGGGTCGCGAAGGACATCGCGCTCGCGGGCTACGATCTGGTCGTCGACTTCACGTGGAGTGATCGCGCGATGAGTTACGCCCTGCTGAGCCGCGCGCGCGAACGCTGGGCCATCCAGGTTACCGCCGGCTCCCGCCTGAAGCCGCACGTCTTCAACCGTTACGGCACCAAGCCCGACAAGGCTTGGCACGTCATCGAGCACGAGCGGAACTTTCTCGTGCAGGCCGGGTTGCCCCACTACGAGCCGGAGTTCTTCTTTCCGGACACCCCCGCCGAGGAGACTGCTGCGCGGACGTGGCTTGCTGCTCAGGGCATTCGCCGTGAGCGGCTCGTCGTCGTGCATCCCACGTCACGCTGGCTGTTCAAGTGTTGGAACGATGAGAAGGTGGCCGGGCTCATGGACTGGCTGGCGGAACGCGGCTGGCAACCCGTAATGACCTGTGGCCCATCCGATGAAGAACTCAGCCGGGCGAAGGCGATTATCCAGCTCTGCCGCCGGCCGCATCCGACCCGGCTGGGCGACTTGAACCTGCGCGAACTCGCGGCGTTCCTGCGCCAGGCGCGGTTCTTCTTCGGCATGGATTCCGCGCCCACGCACCTGTCCGCTGCCGTGGGGACGCCCGCGGTGGTTCTCTTTGGACCCTCGCAACTCGCGCGGTGGCGGCCCTACGGCCCGCAGCACCACGCGGTCGTCGGCAACTGCCGCTGCCTCGCCGTGCGCGGACCGCAGTGCGACAAGTCCCGCGTGGTGGAATGCCTCGCGAACATCACGCTGGCCGCGGTGCAGGCCACCATTGCCGAACGCTTCACTCCCCCGACATGAACCCGCCCGCCGCCAGCCCATTGTTCCAACCCATCCAGTGTGTCAACTGCGGCGCAGGCCCGGAGCAGCACAGCTCGCTCATCGAAACGCGGGTGACGCATCGCGGCCACTTGCACGGGTTGCCCTTGCGTATCGTGGTCTGCGACCGGTGCGGCCTCACGTTCCTCAACCCGCAGCCCACGCCCGCCGCGTTACAGCGCTTCTACGAGCGCGAGTATTACGCGGACGCCAAGCCCATCAGCGCGGAGGCGCGCATGAAGGAGAAGGATTGGCAGCGCACCATCCTGCTCCCTTGGTTGCTCGCCCATCTGCCGCCGGTGAAGGACTGGTCCATCCTCGACATTGGCTGCGGCTACGGCGAGTGGCTGCGGCACTTCGATCGCTCGAACCGGCTGCTGGGCATCGAGCAGTCGGAGTCAGCGGCGCGTGCGGCGAACGAGCGCTTTGGGGTGGAAGTCCGGCAGTGCGACTTTCTGGCAAACGGCTATGATGCCGGGCGCTTCGACCTCGTCACCGGCCTCGCCATCATCGAGCACTTCTCCGATCCGCTTGCGGCGCTCGTGGAGACGAACCGCATCACACGGACGGGGGGGTATCTCTATCTTCAAACCCCGGACCTGCATGCGATGGTGTTGCGCAAAGGCGTGCCGCGCTACTTCAAGCTGGTCCACACTTACTATTACACGCTGGCCACGCTCACGAGCCTTCTGCGCAAGGCCGGCTTTGAACTCGTCGTGGCCCGGCAGCGGCCCGCCGTGCTGTCCACCTCTGATGCCTTACGCCCCGGCAATTACTGGGCAGGCGAACTGGACGTGCTCGGCCGCAAGACCGCCGACATCTCGCTCGCCGAGGCGCACGCGCATCCGGCCACGGGTGACGCACCCGGCGAATCAGCCGCTCGGCTGGCCGCCGCCCAGGCACGGGACGAGCGATACGCGCGCCTTACCGCGCTCTACCGCGTCCCGGTAATCGGGCGGCTGGCCAACCATCTGGTGCGGGCCGGCTACAAGCTCACGGGCCGCAGCACCAAGCGGGTGGATTTCCACGCTGCCCAGCTCGAAGCGCTCACGGCGCAGGCGGGGAAGTAGATGGTGATTTGGCGCGGGAAGCCTGACTGACAAGTCACTCAACGCTCATCACTTTGCCCGCCGGGCTTTTGCGTTGCTGGCCTTCGCAGCGATTCGCTACGCTCTGCGGACTTCGCGTGAAAGTGCTCTACCTAGGCCCTGAGGATGGTCGGCAGACCGTGGCAGATGAGTTGGGCGGTGGCTTCGCCGTGCGCCACGTCCGCGCCGAGCGTGACTCGGTGCTCAACGAGGTGAGCGATGCCGCCGTGGTGTTCGATGCCTCGATGAAGGTGCGATTCGACCGCGCCTTGCTTGATGCCGCGCCGAGACTTCGCCTGGTCATCACCGCCACCACCGGGGCCGATCACATTGATTCCGCCACCCTGGCCGCGCGTGGCATTCCGCTGCTCACGCTAAAAACTGAGCGCGAATTCCTGCGGGGCATCACGCCCGCCGCCGAATTGAGCTGGTTGCTGCTGCTGGCCTGTGCGCGCCGGTTCCGCGCCGCGCTGCGGCACGTCGAGCAGGGTGGTTGGGACCGCGAACAATTCCCCGGGATGATGTTGCGCGGGCGCACGCTCGGGCTCATCGGCTGCGGGCGCATCGGCGGCTGGATGGCCCGGTATGCCCGCGCGTTCGACATGACGGTGATCGGGCATGACCCCTTCGTGAGTGAGTTTCCACTTGGGGTTGAGGCGGTCGGCCTGCCGGAAGTTCTCGCCCGCGCGGACTTCGTCAGCATCCACGTGCATTACTCCGATGCCACGCGCGGGCTGCTGGGCGCGAAGGAACTCGCGTTGATGAAGGATGGTGCGGTGCTGATCAACACGTCTCGCGGGGCCATTGTGGACGAGTCGGCGCTGCTTTCTGGCCTTGCCGCTGGCAAACCCGCCGCGCTCGGTGTGGACGTGGTCGAGGGCGAGCCGGACATCCGCAACACCCGCCTCTGGCAATACGCGCAGGCACACGACAACGTCATCATCACGCCGCACATCGGCGGGTTCAGTCCGGACGCGCTGGCCAGCGTGCTGCGGCACACGGCGCAGCGCATCCGCGGCCATTTCGCCCAGGCCTGATGAATTTTGTCCCCTTCAGCGAGGAGTTCGTGCGGCACGGCGGAAAGATGGCTTTTGGCGTGCCGGGCGGCGGGCCGAGCCTCGCGCTCGTGGACGCGCTGGCGAAGCAGGGTGCGGAGTTCATCACCACTGGGCACGAGACCACCGCCGCGCTCATGGCGGGTGCGGTCGCCCGGCAAACCGGTGCGCCATCGCTGGCCGTGACCATCAAAGGCCCCGGTTTCGCCAACCTCGCGCCCGGCCTGCTCGCCAATGCCTACGAAGGCTTTCCGATGCTCTCCGTTTCGGAGGCGTATGACACGACCAAGCCCGGACCCCGTCGCCACAAATGGCTTGACCACGCGCGTATGGGCGGCGAGTTCCTCAAGAGCTGCCGCAACTTCTCACCGTCGCCGGAATTTTTCGCCGCTTGCCTGTCGATGGCACGCACTGAGTTTCCGGGGCCGGTGCAAGTAGACCTTGTGGAAAGCGTCGCGTCGCCCGACACGCCTCTGCCCCCTGCTCCGGGGGATGACGCGAAGGAAATTATCGCCGCCTTGCGTGCCGCCCAGCGACCTGCGCTCGTGGTCGGCTCGCTGGGTTTGCGCGCGATTTGGCGCGGCCAGCTCGCGTCGCTCCGAGTCCCGACTTTCACCACGCCCGCCGCCAAGGGATTGATTCCGGAGGACGCTGCGCACGCCGCCGGCATCTATACGGGTGACGGCAAGGCCGCGACGCCGGAAAAGCAGCTCCTCCCGCAAGCGGACCTAGTGCTCATGCTTGGCGTCCGGCCCGGTGAGATTCTGAATCCCACCGCCCCGCACGCGCGGACGCTGTGGCTTGAAACTGCGGAGGTATGCTCCCGCGCCGTGTTTCCGCCACTGCAACCTGGTCCCGCGCGCAGCTTCCTCTCAGCTGCCGCCATCGCCGAAGTGCTGGCTGAGCTGGCGAACCACGAGTGGGGCGCGGAACTGGTCGCGAAAGCGCATGCTGACCTGCACCACATGCTTGAACGCTGGCCGTGGGCGGCAGCACGACTTTTTCAGGCTGCTCAGGCGGCTCTTCCCAACGCGACGCATGTGCTCGACACCGGAAACTTCACGGTCGTCGGCGAGCATTGCCTGCGCGTGCCGAATGAGCGGCAAATCCTCGGCACGCCCAACGGGCGTTACCTCGGCCTGGGCGTGGGCTACGCGCTGGGCGCGGCAGCAGTGGCGGGGCAGCAGCCGGTCGTGTTATGGATTGGGGATGGCGGGCTGCGGGCGTTTTTCAGCGAACTGAGCCTCGCCGCCGAGCAGCGGTGGCCGCTGCTGGTGCTGGTGATGCGCGATGGCTGGTTCGGCAGTGTGCGCGGGCGCGCGGAATCGCAGGGCTGGACGCGGGCGCCGCTCATGATGGCCGAGCGAAACTTCCCCGGCGTGGCGGAACGGATGGGCCTCGCCAGCGGTCGTGTCACGAACGAAGGCGAGTTTACCCGGTGGCTGGAATCCTGGTTGCGCCAGCCCGGTCCCGCGCTGTTGGAATGCGACCTTGACCCCGCCGCCTACAACCAGCAAACCGAACTCCTCCGCTGATGGACTCGCCACACATTCTCGTCCTTGGCGCCGGCTCCGCCGGCAAGCGCCACGCGCGCAATCTGCGTGCGCTCGGCTGCCGCATCAGTGCCTTCGACCCGCGTGAAGACCGGCTGCGAGAGGCGACTGGTGAAGGCCCGCTGCTTTCCGCGCACACGAAGCTGGACGCCGCGCTGGGCGCGCACGGCTACGACGGATTCGTCATCGCATCGCCACCAGTCTTCCATGTGGACCAGGTGCTCGCCATCGCGGCGCGGCATGAGCGGTGGATTCTTTGCGAGAAACCGCTGTCCATCACCGCCGCCGAGGCGCGGCGGCTGGAGCCGGTCGCAGGCCGCGTGCTGCTGGGCTACACGTATCGCTGGTGGCCACCGCTGGGACGGTTCCGTGGGCGGTTGCAGGCGGGCGAGATCGGCAAGCTGCACACGCTGCGCTTCGTGATGAGCGCGCATCTGGCCGACTGGCATCCGTGGGAGCGCTACCAGGACTTCTTCATGGCGAACCGCGAGCAGGGCGGCGGCGCGCTGCTGGACGAGAGCCATTTCATTGACCTCATGCTGTGGATTGCGGGCTGGCCGGCGAAGGTCTATGCGCAGGTGGAGAGGATTTCCGCGCTCGAAATCAGCGCAGATGACAACGTGGACATCCTTGTCAGCTATGCCTCCGGCCTGCGCGTGAACCTCCATCTTGACCTGCTGGGCCGCCCGCACGAGCGCAGCATCACCGCGATGGGCGAGGGCGGCACGCTCGCCTACGTGTATGAGGAGAACGCCATCAAGCTCTGCCGCGAAGGCGCGGCGAACTGGCAGCGCGAGACGTTCACCTGCGAGCGGAACGAGATGTTCGTCGGGGCGGCGAAGGAATTCCTCGCGCGGGTGCGCGGAGATTCGGCGTCTCCGTTCACCTGCTCGGTGGCCGACGGCATCCGCGCGCTGCGGATTGTGGATGCGTGCCGCGAGAGTTCTGCCAGTGGCCGTGCCGTGCTGCTCACCCCATGATTGCCAACCAACGAGTGCTCGCCGTCGTGCCCGCCCGCAGCGGGAGCAAGGGCATCCCGGACAAGAATCTTCAGCCGCTGGGGGGCTACTCGCTCATCGCGCGCGCCGCGCGGCTGCTGCGCGCGCCGGAGTGCGCGTGGATTGACCGCGCCGTCATTTCGACCGACGCGCCGGCCTATGCGGCGGAAGCAGAAGCGCACGGGCTGGCCGCGCCATTCCTGCGGCCGCCGGAGTTGAGCACGGACACGGCGGGCGCGGTGGAGACGCTGGTCCATGCACTGCTGGCCACGGAGCAGCACGATGGCGTGCGCTATGACATGGTGCTGATCGTGGAGCCGACCTGCCCGTTCCGGCGCGCGGAGGACGTGACCGGGGCGGCCAAGTTGCTCGTGGAGTCCGGTGCTGACTCGGTGGTGACGGTGTCGCGCGTGGACACGAAGTTTCACCCGCACAAGGTGCTGGTGCTCGACGAGGGGCGGCTGGGCTTTTACGACCCGGCGGGGGCAGCGGTGAAGCAGCGGCAGTCGCTGCGCCCGCTCTACTTCCGCAACGGCGCGTGCTACGCCCTCACGCGCGCCTGTTTGCTGGAGCGGCAGCTGATCTTCACCGAGAAGACGCGCGGCCTGCTGGTCGAGCGTGAGTTGGTGAACATTGATGAACACCTCGACCTGGAGTTCGCCCGGTTCCTCGCGGACGTGAAGGGCTGGTGAACGCCGGGTTTCCCCATTGCCCGCCCCGCCGCTGCCGGACTATCCTCTTGCCCGCGTGACCAAGAAAAAAATCGCCGTTGTGCTGGTGGACCGCGCCAATTACGCGCGGCTCCGCCCGGTGATGCAGGAGCTGCAACGGCAAGGGGAGGTGGAATTGCAGGTGGTCTGTGCGGGCACCATGCTGCTGGAGCGCTTCGGTCGCGCGCGTGATGTGGTCGAGAAGGATGGTTTCCCCGTTGCGTCTGAGATTTACCTCGAAGTCGAAGGTTCGGTGCCCATCACGATGACCAAGGGCATTGGCCTGGGCGTGATCGAGTTCGCGTCGGAGTTTCAGCGGCTCAAGCCTGATCTTGTGCTGCTCATCGGTGACCGTTACGAGGCGCTGGCGGCGACGGTGGCGGCGGTTTACCAGAACTTCTGCCTCATCCATCTGCAAGGCGGCGAGGTGTCCGGCTCGATTGACGAGTCCACGCGCCACGCCATCACGAAGCTGGCCCACTATCACTTTCCGGCCACCCAGCGGGCGGGCGAATACATTGTGGCAATGGGGGAAGACCCAGCCACGGTTTTTCCGCTGGGCTGCCCTTGCTGCGATGTCGTGGCCGAGGCCACCAAGCAACTGCCCGCCGATGTGCTCGCCCGCTATGGCGTGGGGATGCCGATTGATTTCACCAAGCCCTATCTGCTCGCCCTCTTCCACCCGGTGACGACCGACTACGGGCATCAGGAGGATCAGATGCAGGAGGTGCTGACCGTCATCGAGAGGCTCGGCACGCAGACGGTGATGCTCTGGCCTAACATTGACGCCGGCTCCGACCGCATCGCCAAGGCGATCCGGCGGTTTCGTGAGTTTCACCACGACTTTCCGCTGCACGTTTACAAGAACCTGGAACCGGAAGTTTATCTGCCGCTGTTGAAGAACGCCGCGTGCTGCATCGGCAATTCCTCCTCGTTTGTGCGCGAGACTTCCTTTCTGGGCACCCCCGTGGTGCTGGTTGGTTCACGGCAGGACGGGCGCGAATGGTCGCCATCGGTGCGACGCGTGGAGCCGCGCGCGGCCGAAATCGAGACCTCGGTGCGGGCGCAACTGGCGCATGGGCGCTACGCGCCGTCGGACATCTATGGCCGACCTGGCGTATCGGGTGCGATTGCCCGGCAGGTCGCGCAATTGACGCCCTATGCGCAGAAGCGCCTGCACTACACGCGAGTGGGCGCTGAACAGAAGGAAATCCCCCATGCCTGAGTGCCTCATCTGTGGTTCGTCCGACTTGGTGCCGCATTACAAAGGCACGATTCGCATGGGGTCGTTTGGCAAATGGTCGGAGACCGATCACGAGGTTGCGGAGTGTCGCGGCTGCGGTGCGCGGCACCTGCCGCCGCTGATGGGCAATCTGGACGATTACTATCGCGACGGCACCTACCGGCAGGACCTCGACCAGGGCAACACTCTCAAGAAATACTTCGAGCTGACCGACGACGACCAGCCACACAAGCTTCAGTTGGTTGGGGCTCACACGGTTCGCGGCAAAGTGCTCGCGGACATCGGCGCGGGCGCGGGGCCATTCCTTGATTTGGTGAAGGGCATGGCGGCCACGACGATTGCCGTGGAGCCGAACGAGGCATATCACGCCTCGCTCCGTGAGCGCGGCCATCTCTGCTATCCCTCCACGCAGGCGATGCTGCGCGAGTGGGCGGGCAAGGTGGACTTGGCGGTGAGCTTCAGCGTGATCGAGCATGTCGAGCGGCCCCGGGAGTTTCTGGAGGAAATCCGGGCCGCGCTCAAACCGGCCGGCCGCCTGTTGACGAGCACTCCGAACGCGGACGACCTGCTGCTGGAAATCTGCCCGGTGTATCCGCGCTTCTTCTACCGCAAAGTCCACCTCTGGTATTTCACGGCGCGAGCTTTTGCCCGGCTGGCGACGCTGGCGGGTTTCAGCGAATGCCGCATCGTCCACCAGCACCGGTTCGACCTGGCGAATGCGATGCTGTGGTTGCGCGATGGCAAGCCGTCCGGCACTGGGAAAATCAACCTGCCCCCGGAACTGGACGAGGGCTGGCGTGCCTTTCTCGAACGAACGGGCCGGGGGGACTATCTCTACTGCCTGCTGTCCTGATGCCGGGCGTTTAAGGGGGCGATAGATTGCGGCGGCGAGGTAGCAGGCCGGAGCCGGATAAACACCAGTCCCGTGTCGTCCGATTCAACGGAGGCATTCGCCGGCATATAGGGAAGGAAGCGCGACACATTGCTATCTTCCAGCAAATCAGCCAGGTGGAACTTGATCTCGTAGCGCGGTGCAGCCCGCACTTTTCTGGGCCGGTAAACCACCGTGGCCTCGTTGCGCCATGGCCAGAATACGTGCCGTTCGGGTGGGCCGAGGGATATCCCGGTGATCCATGCGCGGACTTCCGGTGAACGGATAAACCATCGGGAGGTCAGGAAATCCAGGCCGTCACCGGGCAGCTTCATCCAGCCCTCGAAGCCTGCTGGGATTACCCATTGGATGTCCCGCAAGCTTCCGTCAGGGCGCTGGATCGCCAGATCGCACTTGAAAGCGGGACCCGGATTGCAGAGGTGCAGGTGCAAATCCCCCGCCATGATGGATTGTGGGGCGTGCACCTCAAGCCTGGCAATCAATGGCAGATAGAAGCCCAGCCGCTTCTGCGCGAAACACATTGGCTGAAGGGTGGCGATAGAATTTAGGGCACGAAAATTCGGAAGGACGGCCACCTCCGCACGCTCCCGCGTCACCCATCCGGCAAACTGCTCGGTGTTCGGGAAAACGGACAGGAGCAGGGCATGGTGCCGGTAAGCGCCGCACAGCAACCCCGACTGAAAGGCAACATTTGCTTCGAGATAGGCGATAGACGCAGGTGCCGGCATGGCTGCCAACCGCTCCCGCAACACCTTGTCGTGAATCACCATGCTATGGAAATTAAACTGGAAGAAGGCCGTGTTGTGCGTCCAAAACACCGCCGTCGCTGCCCACGCAGCGAAACCAAATCCGAGCTTGAAGTGCGAGGTCACGCGCGTGGCAACAAAGCGGCCGGCCAGACCCGCGCACAGCACCACGGAGATCACCTGGACCCGGGCGAACAGTTCGGCGGGAAACCCGGGCAGATGCTGAAATAGTGACAAGGCCAAAATGCCCAGCCCACCCGCCCACAGCGCCCGGTTCCGTCGGGCTTTCCACAGGCGGAACTCTGCGGCCATGGCCGCAACCAGACACGCCGTGAACAGCCAGTTCTTTCGCAGGACGTCGTAGATCATCTTCGGTGCCCGCTTGGCGTTCACCAAAAAACCCTGAGCGAGGGTGGAGACTTGGGCGGTGGCGGATTTGATCTCGGTGGTCGCCTCCATCCCGGGCACCAACTTGGGCAGGCCGAAGCTGGTCAAAACGGCCACCCCGGTGGCCAAGGCGATTCCCGCCACCGAACGCCAAGGCCGCATCCCATCCCTACGATGCCGCCAAATCAAAAGGCAGGCTACCATCGCTGCGGCACCCAGATATACCAAGCCAACCGGATGCACCAAGGCCAGCGGCAATGCAAACAGGCCGAAAATGAGCGGATTTATCTTCCGGCGACGACGCAGGCAATAAGCCAGCAGCAGACACCCAATCGACAGCGCCAAAGTGGACGGAATGAACGAATTAATGCCTTGCCGCGGCAGTGTCATAAAGGCAAGCAGCCCCAGCCCCACTCCCGCCCCGGCACTTCCCGCTGCGCAACACAGCAGGCTCCCGAAACCCCAAGCCATGAGGACTGCGACCAGGGTCTCCATCAGGGCGCAGCAAAAGCGCAGTTCAAGTCCCGTTTGCAATGCCAGCCAGCACAATGCGTCCCACCCCGGGCGATGCGAACCGAGCACCCTGGAATTCACGAAGTAAGGCCAGTCAGATGGATCCTTGAAAACGACGGCCGCCGCCTCGGTCTGCCTGACTACGTCTTGCAACGCCGGATGATCGCGTTGATAGCCCAGCCCCAGCAACTGGCCGGACCACAGATAGGTCAGGGAATCTGCTCCATCCCGGGGCGGCACGCTCAAGCAAGCTCCGCCCCAGATCAAAAATAGCCGAGAGGCCAAGAACAGCCCGAACCCGATCCAGAACAACGTCCGTGCCCTGACCATGCGGACCAGGGGAGTGCCACTCATGATCATTCAGATTCGGGGGCAGTTGGAACCAAGAGCGAACCGTTCATCTCAGCGGGTGGTTCAGAGCCTGTTTCATTAGCGCGTTGACCAACCAAACTGGCCGGTGACGAGGCCTGAGAGTTGATTGTTCTTTCCACGAAAATGAAGGGCACGTTAAGCTGATTTCACGGTGACGCACAAGCAATTAAAGATGGCAGTCGTGGGCTGCGGCTACTGGGGGCCCAATCTGATGCGAAATTTCGCCGACCATCCCCGGTGTCAGTTAGGCTGGCTGGTGGACAAGGATGTCCGGCGGCTGGCGAACTTCGCAGATCGTTATCCGCAGGCGCGCTGCACTGCGGACCTGGCTGAGGCCCTAGCGGATCCCGCCTTGGAAGGAGTAGCCATCGCCACACCGGTCAGCACGCACTATCCCCTCGCCAAGCAATGCCTGATGGCGGGCAAGCATGTGCTGCTAGAGAAACCCATGGCCCGGACGTCCGCCGAATGCCGGGAATTGATCGCGCTGGCGAAGCGCCACGGCGTGACGCTGATGGTGGACCACACGTTCATCTACACTGGCGCGGTGCGAAAGATCCGCGAACTGATCGCCAGCGGCGACTTGGGGGAGATCTATTACTTTGACTCAGTCCGGGTAAACCTTGGGCTCTTCCAGCATGACGTCAACGTGGTCTGGGATCTGGCACCGCACGATTTGAGCATCATGGATTTTGTCCTGCCCCAACGCCCCAGCCATGTGGCCGCGCATGGGGCCTGTCACGTGGCCGGCAGCAAGATTGAAAACATCGCCTACCTCGCGCTGAAGTTCTCCGATGAGACGCTTGCCCACTTTCACGTCAATTGGCTGGCACCCGCCAAAATCCGCCGCATCATCATCGGCGGCAGCAAAAAGATGCTGGTCTATGACGATTTGAGTCCCGACGAGAAGATCAAGATTTACGACAAGGGCCTGATGATGAAAGACCACCCGGAGCTTGACTCGCGCCAGGTGATGGCCGGTTATCGCATTGGTGATCTTTACGTTCCGCACATTGAAACCACGGAGGCGCTCAAGCGCGAAGTGGACCACTTCATCGGCTGCATCGAAGGCCATTCTCAACCGGAGAGCGATGGGGCGAGCGGGCTGCGCGTGGTGGGGATTCTCGAAGCGGCCCAAGAGAGCCTAAGCCGCAACGGCGCGCTTGTCCCGCTATGAGCTTCCAGAAGATAGCTGACAGCGTGAAGCTCGGTCGGGACGTGAAAATCTACGACTTCGTAAATCTTTACGGCTGCTCCATCGGCGATCGCACCAAGATCGGCACCTTCGTCGAAATCCAGAAGGGCGTGCGGATTGGGGCCGACTGCAAGATTTCCAGCCACACATTCATTTGCGAAGGTGTCGAGATTGAGGACCAAGTGTTCATCGGGCACAATGTCTCGTTCATCAACGACAAGTTTCCGCGGGCCACCAACGCGGACGGTTCCATGCAGACGGAGCAGGACTGGAAGGTCGTTCCCACCAAGGTGATGAAGGGCGCATCCATCGGCACCAGCGCCACCATCCTCTGCGGTGTGACCATCGGCGCTGGCGCGATCGTTGGCGCGGGCAGCGTGGTGACGAAGGATGTCCCCGCCGGCGCGACGGTGGCCGGCAATCCCGCCCGCCTCCTCAAGCGCAAGGCCTGATTCATGGACGCCCCCGTTCCCTATCTCGACCTAGCCGCGCAGATGCGCCCGCTCCGTCAGGAAATCGACGCGGCCATTGGCCGCACGCTCGACAACTGCTCGTTTTGCCTTGGCCCAGACGTGGCGCAGTTTGAGCAGGACTTCGCGCGGTTTTGCGGCGTGCAGCATGCCGCCGGCTTCAACAGCGGCACCTCCGCCCTGCACGTGGCGATGCTGCTGCTAGGCGTCGGCCCCGGCGACGAGGTCATTACCACTCCGCTCACCTTCGTGGCCACGAGCTGGGCAATTTCCTACGTCGGTGCCAAACCCGTCTTTGTGGACGTGGACGATGCGACGTTCAGCCTTGCTCCAGCGCTGGTCGAGCGCGCCATTACCCCGCGCACCAAGGCGCTCCTGCCCGTCCACCTTTACGGACATCCATGCGACCTTGACCCGCTGGTCGAGATTTGCCGTCGCCACAGCCTCACGCTCGTCGAGGACGCAGCCCAAGCCCATGGCGCAAGCTACAAGGGCCGGCCCGTCGGCACTTTCGGCCGGATGGCCTGCTTCAGTTTTTATCCCGGCAAGAACCTTGGTGCCTGCGGCGAGGGCGGTGCGCTGGTGACGGACGATCCAAATCTTGACCGGCGTGCCCGCCGGCTCCGCGAACACGGATCGAGCGTCCGCTATTATCACGACGAGATTGGTTACAACTACCGCATGGAGGGCCTCCAAGGGGCCGTGCTGGGAGTCAAATTGAAGCATCTGGCCGCTTGGACCCAGGCCCGCCGCGGCATCGCGCACCGCTATCACGAATGGCTCCGAGGTTTGCCGCTGCAACTTCCAGTTGAAGCGGACTACGCATCCAGCGCCTATCATCTCTACGTCGTGCGCCATCCGCGGCGCGACGAGTTGAAGAGGCACCTTGAGGCGCACCGGATCGGCTGCGCGCTACACTATCCGCTGCCGCTGCACTTACAGCATTGCTACGCGTCGCTGGGTTACCAGGCCGGCGACTTCCCCGTAGCGGAAAAGGCCGCGCGCGAGTGCCTGAGCCTGCCCATTTATCCAGAGCTAACGGAAGCCCAGCAGCGCCGGGTAGTGGACGTGATTAGGGATTTTTTCAAGGCATGAACCTGAACACGCAGAAAATCCTTGTGACCGGCGGCGCGGGCTTCATCGGTTCGCACCTGGTCGAATTGCTGGTCGGATGCGGCCACCCGGTCGTCGTGCTGGACAATTTTCGCAACGGCACGCGCGCAAACCTCGCCAGCGTGATGGGCTCGCCGCTGCTGCAGGTCATTCATGGAGACATCACGGACCTCGACACATGCCATCGCGCGAGCCGCGGCGCAGGCATGATCTTTCACCTGGCCTGTCTCGGCGTGCGGCACTCGCTGCACAACCCGGTGGAAAATCACCAGGTGAACGCCCTTGGCACCCTCAACGTCCTGCAGGCCGCGCGCGCCGCAGGCGTGGGCCGCTTTGTCTATGTCTCCACGTCCGAGGTGTATGGCCGCGCGACGGATTTCCCAATCCGCGAAGCGACCGCCACATGGCCGCTGACTGTCTATGGTGCCAGCAAGCTGGCCGGCGAGCACTACACCCACGCCTTTGGCGAGTGCTTTGGCCTTAAAACCGTCCGGGTGCGCACCTTCAACAACTACGGGCCACGCTCGCATTTTGAGGGTGACGCGGGTGAAGTCATCCCGCGCTTCATCCTCCGCGCCCTCCACGGACAGCCGCCGGTTATTTTTGGCGATGGCTCCCATACCCGCGATTTCCTCTACGTGGGCGACTGCGTGGAGACGCTGTGGCAGATCGCGCAATGTGACGCCTTGATCGGAAAAGTGGTGAACCTCGGCTACGGCACGGAAACCCGCGTGGATGAACTGGCGCGCGCGGTGACGGAGGCTGTGGGCAGGCCGGAATTGAGCCCGGTGTTTGAAGCGCCCCGCCCGGCAGATGTTCCCCGCTTGTGGGTGGATGTCAGCTGCCTGCGTTCGGCGATGAGCTTCCAGCCCCGGGTATCGTTGCGGGAGGGCGTCCGTCTCACGCTGGCGTATTTCAAGTCCTACCTCGCGGAGCATCCCGGATGCCTTGCCGAGATCCCCAACTTCAACTGGCGAGCATGATGAGGCACCGCACGAAACGCGACTGTCTGGTTACGGGCGGCAGCGGTTTTATCGGTTCGGCCTTGATTCGACGGTTGCGCCGCACCGGCTGGCGCGTGACCGCCACTTGCCAGACCGGAAAGCAGCTTTTCGCGCGGGATGGGGTGCGCTGGGTCATGTGGCGCGCTCAAGATGGCGGCGTGCCTGCCTGTGACTGGGATGATCTTGACTGTGTGATCCACCTCGCCAACCCCCGTGTCCAGGCCCATGACGTTTCCGAGTTGCCCCGCCAGTTGGAGGGCGGTGTCTTGGCCACGGGGCGATTGCTGGAGCAGGCGATTCGCCATCGAGTGCGGCGGTTCGTGTTCATTTCCAGCGGCGATGTGATCACGCCCGCCAGCGGCATGGCACGGGAAGACGACTGCAATTACGCGGCGGCGGGATTTTACGGTGGCGCCAAGGCCTGCTCGGAAATCCTCACCCGCAGTTGCGCGCCCTTCATCTCCACGGCGATTGTGCGCGTTTACCACCCCTTCGGCCCGGGTGGTGATGATTTTCTCATCAACCGCATGGTTGCTGCCGTCGCCGCTGGCCGCAAGATCACGTTGGAGCGTGGCGGCGGCATCCTGTTGAATCCTGTATGGATTGATGATCTGGCACACGGCGTAGAGCGCGCTGCCGCGTCTGGAGCCGGGGGGATTTTTCATCTCGCAGGCCCCGACACGACGCGTTTCGCAGATTTGTTGCAGCTCATGGGCCAACTGCTTGGCAAGCCGGTGCTGACTCGCGTCAAGAACGCCCGGCCATCCCTCAATCATGCCGGGGACTGCCGCCGCGCGCGCAGGCTGCTCGGCTGGCGGCCCGAAACTCGGCTGGCCGCCGGTTTGAGAAAAGTAATCCAGGCGCTTGAACAAGCTTCCCCCGCATCCAGCGGTCCGGCATGAAGGCTTCGCGCATCATCATTCTCGGTGCCAAGGGCATGGGCATGGACATCGCCGACACGATCGAATGTCTGGCCGCGGCTGGGCAAGAGCTGTCCGTGCATGGCTTTCTTGACGACGATCCCATGACCCACCACACCCGCGTGGGCAAATATCCGGTGCTCGGTTGCCTCGCCGACGCGGCGCGACATCCCGACTGCCTGTTCGTCAACGGCATAGGCACTTCCCGCAGCCGGCATCTCAAGCCGGCGCTTATCGCGGCCACCGCCGTCCCGCCTGGACGGTGGTTCACGGTGATCCATCCTCGCGCGTTCGTGTCCCCATCCGCCAGGGTGGGGGTGGGCACCGTGCTGCTCGCAAATGTCGTTATCTGCGCTGCTGCCGTGGTGGGCGACCATGTCATGGTGCTCCCAAACAGTGTGATTTCACATGACACTGTCGTGGAAGACTACTGCACCATTGCCAGCGGCGTCTGCGTCTCCGGCCGCTGTGTCGTGCGCCAGGGCAGCTACCTTGGCAGCAACAGCAGCATTCGTGAAAACACCGAGATCGGGGCTGGCGCGCTCGTGGCCATGGCTGCCGTGGTCACCCGGAATGTCGCTCCGCGCGTGACCGTCATTGGCTGTCCGGCGCGTCCGCAGTCCATCGCATGAAACTGCTCTCCTTTGTCATTCCTGCCTTCAATGAGGCGCAAAATCTGCCCGTGCTCTACGACCGCATCACGGCCATTGACTGGGCGGGCCGCGGCTTTGACATCGAGATCATCGTTGTGGACGACCACTCGACCGACGGCACCCCCGGGCTGCTCGCCGCGCTGCGCGAGCGCGACCGGCGAGTGAAATGGCTGCGCTTCTCGCGAAATTTCGGCAGTCACGTGGCCTTGGCCGCCGGGATCGAGCGTGCGCATGGGGACGTGATCTCGCTGCTCGCAGCCGACCTCCAGGATCCGCCAGAAACTGTCCCTGTGCTGCTGGACCGCTGGCGGGCCGGCGGACTCATAGTCTGGGCCGCCCGTGACAAGGTGGCGGGCGGCACCTTTTCCAACCGCCTGTTCTCCCGGCTCTATTACCGCCTGATGCGCTGGTTTGCCCTGCCGCAAATGCCGAAGGAGGGTGCCGATTTCCTCATCCTCGACCGGCGAGTGGCGGATGCCTTGAACCAAGTCCGCGAGCGCAACACGTCCATCCTGGCGCTAATCCAGTGGCTCGGCTTTCCACAGGAATTTGTGCCATACACGAAGCAATCCCGAGCCTCGGGGCGCTCCAAGTGGACGCTTTCCAAGAAAATTAAGCTCGTCATCGATTCCTTTGTCGGCTTCTCCTACGTCCCCATCCGCCTCATGTCCGCGCTCGGCGTGGGCATCGCGCTGCTGGGCCTGCTTTACGCCGTGCTGCTCGTTGTCTTGCGCTTTGTCTATTTGAAACCGGTCGAGGGCTGGACCTCCCTCATCTGCGTAGTGCTGGTCACCTCGGGCATCCAGTTGCTCATGCTTGGCGTGCTGGGGGAGTATCTTTGGCGCAACTTTGACGAGACTCGAGGCCGGCCCCGCTACATCATCGAATCCCACGCTGGTCTGCCCACCGGTGCTCCTCAACATGATGGCCAATGACGAGCGGCTCGCCCGCGAGCATCCGTTGCACCGCGTGCTGGAATTGCCGTTGGTTTACCGCCTGGCCACGCTGCTGCTTGCGCCCGGGGCGGAAACCGGGCTGCGACAGCTCATCGTGCGTTGCGCGCGTGAAACCGGCCTGACCGGGGCCGCGCTTGATGTCGGCTGCGGCCCATTTTCCCGTCTGGCTGGGCTGGGTTTTGAGAGCCTCACCGGCGTTGACATTTCCCCCGCCTACGTCACGGCCCTGGAAAAAACCGGCGTGCGCGGCCGCGTCAGTTCCGCCGATGCCTTGCCCTTCGCGGATGGCTCGTTCCAGACCGTCTGGAATATCGGCCTCCTGCATCATCTCCCCGATGACGTTCTACGCCGCGCCGTGCATGAAATGCTCCGAGTCTGCAAACCGGGGGGGCGGGTCGTCGTGATAGATGCCGTTCTGCCGCGTTCAGCTTGGCTACGTCCGTTAGCCTGGCTTACCCGTCGCCTTGACCGCGGCCGCCACATGCGCACGCAGCCGCAGTTGGAGTCTTTGCTTGGTGAATGCGCAAGCTGGCGCTTCCAGCGCGAGACCTACGCGCTCAATGGCCTCGAATGCCTTGTCGCCATTGGTCATCGCCACTCACCTTGAGTTGGCCGCTGGTAAAATGTCACTCATCCGCAGCTAGATTTCAGGGTTTCAGCTTAGCATGCTTGGCCCCTGCCAACAGCTGTGAAAAGCCCCCCACGATCACCCCAGTAGGGTGGCCGGCGCGGTTACTCTTGCCTTAGAGCCTGTCTGAAAAAGCATGAAAGCTGAGGGATTACGCCAGCCGCCGGAGCATAATCCGTATCAGGGCGACATAAATCCAAGCCGTCGCGCTGGCCTCGCTGCGTTCGTAGTCGCG
>Ga0172367_10001241_pt1 | contig 37773 bp, 32 predicted proteins | sample Lak10m_FD_114542 | JGI IMG/M metagenome (GOLD analysis project Ga0172367, IMG submission 114542) | Freshwater microbial communities from Kabuno Bay, South-Kivu, Congo - kab_022012_10m | ecosystem: Environmental > Aquatic > Freshwater > Lake | place: Democratic Republic of the Congo: South-Kivu... | reverse complement strand
TTAATTTCAATTAAACAAAGTTCAATTAATTTTGAATGCATATATTTAAAATAATGTGTATATAAAATATTTTAAATTTAAATGTAAAAATGTATTTATGATTAATATATTCCAGTCTTAATAATAAATATTTTAAATCTAAAAAAGAAGTAAAACCATTCATAAAAATATTGTTAACAATACCACAAGTTTGGCATAATAATAATAATTACATGTATGATCATTATAAACGTCATGATATGATATAAAATTTTAAATTATATGATGTATATGAACTCTAATAAAATACATATACACATTTATATAAAAATAATTTTTTTATAATTTTTCTTATTTTACACAAATTGTAAAAAATTAAAAAATATATATAATATTAAATAAAAAAATATATGTAAAACATTATGCAATATTCAATTTATTTATATGATTATAATTTAATAAATAGTGAAAATTTAAACAAAATTGATTATGAATTTAACAAATTGTTTGATGATATAATAATCAATAAAATATATGAAGAAAAGCAAAATTATGAATCAAAAAATATTGTCAATGTCGATATGAATATTCAAATAAAGATGAAATAAAATTTTTATATGATAAAATAAATTTAATTATTATACATTAGCATACATATCAGTAGAAGCAGCATCTTCTAAAACACCTGTTAATTGATAAGGATCACAATTATTTCTAGATGTATAAGCAGGATTAGCCATTAATTTATCATATGCTTGAGAAATTGAGTTTCCATAATCAGATAATTTACAAGTTCCATTAGCATCTTGACAAGTTCTAATTTCATTAATTCTATCAGGTGCTGATTCACCAATAGAATCTTGATAAACATTATCTTTAAAATTAGCATAATTTGAAGTATTAGCATCGATTAAATTAGATTTTTTTAATCTAGCTTCATCAGCAATTTTAACATCTTCTGGAAGTCCATCATAAGAAGGAGAAACTTTTTCCATCCATTCTCTATTTAATTGATTTCCAGTTGATTTGAAATTACAAGATACACATGGTTTAGAATTAGCCTTATCCAATGCTAAATAATTTAAGGCAAAAGTATCAGGAATTGAAGTTGAAGTATTTACATTAGCACAATCTTTACCCATACCACATTTAGTTCCCATACCACAACCTTTACTCATACCATTTACTTTCATTCCACATTTGGCAGGACATTCAATTTGATGTGCGTACATAGTATAGAATTTTTTTTTATAATCATCCATTGCAGCAGAATTAACACCTAACATATTACAAGCAACTTTTTCTCCATCTAAGAATCCGATTTGGTTCATCCATTTAGTAGAACCATCAGCTGTTTTATTAGCATTGTTTGATCCATCTGGTCTAGATTGAACTCTCATATCTACAGAAGCTTGAGTTTTTGTTTGGTTTAAAAGAGGATACATAGAATCTTGAGAAACTTTATGTCCTACATCTCCTGATTCATATTGATTATTGTTTGAACCATAGTTAAGTGGAGCCATAGCATATTGACTTAATTGAGTATCTGGAACTTGGGCGTAATCAGTATATTGAGTGTCTCCCATTGCTTTGGATACATTATCAATTTTTTGAATAATTTTCATTTTTCTATTTTCAGCTTCAGATTTGGATTTGGATTTGGATTTGGATTTGGATGAATTAGAAAAATTTTCTTTACCTCTAAAAAAAATATACCAAACAATAACAATTGCCACAAGTATTAAAAACCAATTCCAAAATGTATTTTCCTTTGATTGAGATTCTTCAGAATACATTATATATATTATAGTAATATAATATATAATTTTTTCAAATCAATAATAAATAAAAATTAATTTATATCATATTGATAATTTGTCAAAAAAATATTTTTCAATCTATTCAATTAAATATATAATCAATATATATATAAACAAATAAATGAATACAATTTTTGTATTAATATTAATAATTATATGTATAATATTGTTTATTACACAATGTGTGAACCAAGAAAATGTAAATAAGAATATAAATAAAACAAATGAAACAAAATGTGAAAAAAACGATAAAATACAAAATATTTTAAATAAAATGAATAATAATAGTGATGATAAATGTAAAAATAAAATATTATCAAAAATAAATTCAGAAATATTAAATAAAATGGGAATAACAATGGATAATGTTGAAAATTTTTTATCATCCTCAAGTCCAGCACCATATGAAATAGTTGAAACATTTTTAGCCAACACAAAATTATCAACATCAGAACCAACAAGAAAACAAATTCCATTAACAATATCATTTAAGCCAATACAATCAAATAGATTATATTATGGGCTTCCATGTGATTATATAAAAAATGATTGTTTTTATGATGCGCTAAAAATAAATAATTTTTCTATGACAAAAGATATATTAGAAGCAAGTTTAATTGTTCCATGTTCTTATGAAACAACAGAAAAAGAATTAATTGATTTAAATAAAAATAAAATTCAATTAAATAAGTATGGTGATGGAGTTAGAATATTTATGTTGAATAACACCGATCATATGGTTTCAAAACTTGCCTTATGGAAATATCTTAAACAAAAATATTCTAGTGATATAGCTTCCACAATGCTTCCTTATACTTGGGATCTTACTGATTTAACAGATATAGAAATATTCAAAAATCAATATGATAAAAATAAAATATATATTACAAAAAATAATAATCAAAGACAAGAAGGAATTAAAATCCATACAAGTCTTGATTCAATATTAAATTCAAAATCACAATATCTTTTAGTTCAAGAATTACTTCAAAACCCATATTTAGTTTCAGGTAGAAAAATTAACCTCAGAGTATATGTGCTTGTAATTAAGGACAATTATTCAAATATAAAATTAAATGTTTATAGGGATGGATTTATGTATTATACATCTGAATTATTTGAACCTGGAAATCCATCATTCGAAACTAATATTACAACTGGATATATTGACAGACAAGTATATATAGATAATCCTCTTACTCATATTGATTTTAGAACTTGGTTAGATAATCCTAATCGTAAAATGACACCAATAGAAAAATATTTAATCCAAACACATCCCAATATTCATATATCTGAATATATATTTTCTCAAATATATGAACAATTAGGATTTATTTTTAAAACATATGAAGACATTATTGGAACAAAAACACCTGGTGTATGTTTTCAATTATATGGAGTAGATGTAGCTATCAATAATCAATTAAATCCACTTGTTATGGAAATTAATAAGGGTCCTGATTTAACAGCTAAAGATGGTAGAGATAAGGATTTAAAAATAACTCTTTGTACGGATATATTAAAATCTGTTGGTTTGATACCAAATGTAAATAATAATTTTATTACAATATTAGAAAAAGTTAATATTGGAGGCGAATATATGTTTATAAATAATTTAGTCGAACATTAAAAATAATTTAAATATATTTTATGATAATTTAATATTATTGTAAATATTACCAATTGTTGTTGAAAAAACATTTTTTATTTTTTATTTTTTATTTTTTATTTTTTATTTTTTATTTTTTATTTTTTTTTGGTTCAATTAAATAAAGACTATAATGAGAATAAGGAGTAAGTGAGTAAATTACCCAAATTATTCCCAAGGCTAATACAAGCGTAAGAATTAAATTATAAATATAATCATTTGGAATTCGTTGATTTTTCATTTATAATCTCGTGTATATAATTACGGTCTAGATTATTTAATTGTTTATATATTTCTATACCCAATTTAATATTTGCTCTAATATTATCATTCATATAAGGTAATGTTCGTATCATATCATCAATTTGTTCAACAGTGATTTGTTCTGTTGATTGTGCGAGTTCATTTGAATGATGAGTTTTATTTTTTTCTAAAGTTTCTCTTAATTCAAAATCTCTATATATATTATTAAAATCTAATTGTCCTGATATTGGTTGCAATGAATTTAAATTATTCATTTAATAGTATATTATAATGTAATATAATAATAAATCAAAATTGTTTATATTTTATTTTATAAAAGTTTTTTTGTATTTATAGCAAACATTATTTGTATCAATATATATATTTGATTCATTAGGCATTTTTAATATTATTTCTGGTTTAGGCGCAAACACATAAATTATACCAACACCAATAATTATTGAAATTAATAATAATTCTATATTTATTTTAATCATTATTTTATTTATATAATTTATTATCATATAATTATTTTATTATCAAATAAAAATTATTTTACATAAAAGGTGGTTCGATATACATACCATCTATTTCATTTGTTTGTTTATCTTGAATTCTATTAACATTGTAATAATTTGATGTATTATCATTATGTGCTATTGTTTGTATATTATTTATTTTATTTGAATGTTTTACTTGATTATTAGAATAATTATTAGAATACATAGCATTTATATCTTGATTCAAATATTGATTATATTGATTGTTATGTTGTCCACTATAATAATTTTTATTATTTTCATATTCATTGATGTTAGACAATTCATCAATAATTGATAAAATTTGTTGTTTTTCTCTATCTAATTCCATTTTATAATTAATTAATTTATTTCTTTCAATTTCTAATTTTTTTGATTTATTTTCTATTTTTTCATCACGTCTTTGATGTCTTCTTTTATTTTTTTCTCCATTACTTTCTGATTGAATTTCCACATCATCATTTTTTTTTTCATATGTATCAAAAGTATCAAAATCTTTCACATAATGTCTAATTACTAAAAAAATTATTATTCCAATAAGCACAACAATAAAAACTAAATTATGTTCTATATAATCTGAATAAAATTTATTTAAATTATATTTTGACTTTATTATTGATATATTAGTTTCTGGAACAGGTTTTGCTATGATGTTATTAAAATAATTATCTATATCTTTATTTATTAACAAATTATCATATTCAGTAGAACCACCAATATTATCAAAATTATATAATTCCCAATCTCTTTCTTTCATTGAATTCATTTATTTATATTGTTTAGGATATAAAATATTCAAATAAAAAAAATCACATAAATAAATTTATTTTAAGATAATATAAGGTTATATTTATATTAAATAATATCCTTAAATATTATTATTTGTTAAATATGTATAATTCAACAAATCAAAATAAATTATCAGATCAACTAATTATATCTCAACATAAATTAGGAAATGGTGCTTTTGGTAGTGTATATATGGCTAAATCAGATGGCAAAGATATAGCAATAAAATGTGAATTAAAAAAATCACCAATTCTTACACTTTTAAGAGAATTTAAAATTTGTAGAAAAATATATATGGTTAAAAAATATATTAAATATAAAGAACATTATAATAAACTTACATCTTCAGCTAAATCTAATAATAATTTGTCTTCAACTGAAGAAATTAACAAAATTAAACAAGTAATTACAAATTTGGAATCTAATCCAATCATCAAAGTGTATAATTATTTATCAACAAATGACATGTTATTGACACCACCACAATTAAATATGAATTATTTGTTGAAAACAAAATGTATTCCTGAAACATATTCTTATATTGAATGTGATGATTATAATATATTAACAATGGAATTATGTGGTGATAATTTTGAAAATTTACTTGAAAAATATAAATTTACAGAACAATCAAAATATTTCATCGCCCATAGACTTTTACATATTATGTCTTGTATTCATAGAATAGGTATAATTCATCGTGATATAAAGTTATCGAATTTTGTTCTCAACACCCAATTATCATCTTCAAATCCAGAACAAAATTCTAATTTACATCCAATGATTATTGACATGGGTTTGGGGAAAGATTATTATAAATATGAACCAGATAAAGTAATTCAAATACCTCCAACAAATTCAAAAAGTATTACAGGAACTCTTAGATATATTAGTCTAAATATTCATGAATATAAAACTCCTACAATTGTAGATGACCTTATAAGTTTATGTTATACTTTGATTGTAATTTTTACAGGAAAAAATTTACCTTGGGTTGGTCATCGTAAGGATAGTGATAAATTTGATATTAATGCACATAGTATAAACAATTGTAAATGTGGATATCATACAAATTATGAAAACCACAAAACCCGTAAATTAAATACAATTGCCGAAATGAAATTTCATACTCCACTTAATATATTAGTTGGAGAACAATATCAATTTTTAATAAAATGGATAAGATATCTTTATTCGTTGAAACCAAAACAATTACCCAGTTATAATTATTTATATAAATGTTTGGCTGAAGAATCTAAACAATTTGGCAATTTATATTTTGAGTTAGAAAGTAAAAAATAAATATTAAATAATAAATAATAAATAAGAAATAAGAAATTTTTCAAATAATTAAATTATTATAAATAAATTTAATTATTAAACTGATTATAGTCTTCCAACTCTTCTTCTTCTTTGTTTAAGAACATCTGACATTGTACTTGAATTATCTCCTCCTGTTTCTGTTTCATAATCTAATTCAATTTTAATTTGAGTTTCATTTTTTGGTTTGTCTAACATTATAACACCATTGTATCTAGGTTCCTCTTCTTCTTTTGGAATTGATTTTACTTTAGTTCCAGGGTCTGATCTAAAAACTAAATCAGGATTAGATCTTGGATATTGAGTTTGTTCTTCATCTTTAACAACTTTTGTATGGGCTTGTTGAACTTGTTGAACTTGTTGATTATATTTTTTTACATTTAAAACTTTGGGTTTAAAACTTATTTCTTGTCTCCCAAGAAAAGAATTTTCATTCTTTTCTGGAGCTCCGGAATTTACTTCGTAAATTCCTGGGAGTTCTTTTGTTTCTTCCATTTGATATAAATTTGTTTCAACTTCAACTAATTTTGTTTCCATATTGGATTTAATTCTACTCAATAATTCTAATTTATTCATACCTTCTAACTTGGATTTTAAATCACTAATTTCTTTTTCTTGAAATTTTACTGCTTCTTCTAATTCATCAATATAAGCTTGTTTTTTTTCTAATTCATTCAACAAATAATTACCAATTCTTCTGTCAATTGTGTCTGCAAATAATTGAACTTGTGTGCTAAAATTTGGTATTTCTAGTGAATTAATATTTATATTATTAGTTTCATCTTCATTGGTTTTTTCTTCTTCAACATAATTTACTACATTAACATTATTTGTATTTATTTTTGTATTAATAGAACCTAAAATTTCTGCCAATGTATTAGTTGTTTCTCCTTCTTGATTTTGATTTAATAAATCCATAATATATTTTATATAATAATTTATAACTTTAATTTATTTTTTAATTTTATACTCAGTCTTGTTAATTGATAAAAAAATTATTTAATTAAATTAAAAGTATTATAATTATTTTTTAATGCTCTATAAGATAAATAGTTTTTAACAATAATAGATTTGATATTTGGTGAATTTGTTAAATTAACATAATTATTATTCTTTAATGTGATTGCAATATTATTTATAATTATAACTTTTTTATATTTTGAGTGAATAATAAAGTTTATTTTTTAAAAATCATCTTCAGCTATATTAAATGATGATTCTTGTATATATTCAATATGTGCTGATTTGTATTCAGTTGCTCTAGATTCATGAAAATTTGTTTTTTGAACCATACCAATAGTATCCATAAAACTAAATGGATTTTGAGATTTAAATATTTTTGAATAACCAAGAGAAACGACTAGTCTATCAGCAACATATTCAATATATTGGTTCATTAAATCAGAATTTAAACCAACTAACTTACATTTAATTGAATCAGAATTAAAATTTTTAGCAATATCAACAGATTCTACAATAATTTGTTCTAATTCCTCTGTGTCTAATTTATTATTTAACAATTTATAAAGTTCACAAGCAAAATCTGTATGTAATTTTTCATCTCTACTAATTAATTCATTTGATTTGGTTAGCCCTGGCATAAAAATTCTTCCTGCTCCTTCACAATTTTTTAACCAATAAATAATAGCAAATGCCCCAGAAAATAAAATACCTTCTATACAAGCAAAAGCAACTAATTTATGTGCTATTGAAGTATCTGAATCAATCCATTTAAAAGCCCAATTAGCAATTTTTTTTATTGATGGAATAGTTTTAATTGAATCAAATAAATGGTTTTTTTCTTTGTTATCCTTAATAAGATTATCAATCATCAAAGAATAACATTCATTGTGTATTCCTTCCATCATTGCTTGAAATCTATATGCTGTAATTGCTTCAGGAATAGTTATTTTGCTAATAAGATTAGTATCAAGATTAAGATTTACAATTCCATCCATTGAAGCAAAAAATGCTAAAATCATTTTAATTACATATTTAGAATCAGCACCCAGGGTTTCAAAATCCTTAAAATCTTGTGAAAAGTCAATTTCTTCAGCAGTCCAAATTGATTGTTCTTGTTTTTTATATTCAGTCCATAAAGTATGATATTTTATGGGAAATAGAGTAAATCTTCTATTTAATTCATCTAATATTGGCTCATAATTTTCTTTAGAAAATTGTGATGTTTTAATATCTTGTGGTATATAATATCGCACGCTTTCAGTGTTTGGTTCATAGTCTATTTCTTTAGAATAATATATATCATCATTAATATTAACTAATTTTGACATTTTTGAATTAATTATAATATTAATGTTTTTAAAATTATTTTATATTATTTATAAATTTCAATTTTATTTATCATATACCACATTATAACGATTTTCAAGTCCTAAATAGGATAATCTAATGACATATTTTTTATTAGATGTCAAGTCTATAAGAACTTTAAGACCTTCAAGACCATTTAATTATATATAATTAAATATATAATTAATTAAGGTCTTTAACATCTTTAAAATATATGATTTTGATAAAAATTGAATTTAAATATAAATCTTATTTATTTGTATAATGTAATTTATACAAATAAGATGAATAATTTTTTAACAGAAAATAAAATTTTTACTGAAGAAAAAATAACAGCATACATAAATAATAAATACTGGAAAAATAAAAATAAAAAAATATCATATCATCAAAATTATACAATAATAGATAAAACAATAATTTTTGATTATGAATTTTTTTCTGAAGATTTAACAAATTATATTGATGTAATTAATGGTTGTGAAATATTAATTTTTCCAAACTATACAAATTTATTATTTGCATATATAACAAAAAATCATTATCATGAAAAATCATATAATTATGATTATCGAGAAAAAAAGTTTGATAATTTTGATTATCAAATTTTTCATAATGAGTATTTTGATGGAATTTTTAATGAACCAGTAAATAATTTATCGAAAAAAATAACAAATTTAAAAGAACTATATTTTAATACAAATTTTAATAAACCACTTGGTGATTTTTTATGTTATTCAATAAATTTAAAACATTTAGCATTTGGTAATAAGTTTAATCAACCATTGAATAAATCTTTAAATAATTTGCAAAATTTAACTCATTTAACTTTTGGTGGTATGTTTAATCAGCCATTAAATGAAACTTTAAAGAATTTGCATAATTTAACTCATTTAACTTTTGGTAGTATGTTTAATCAATCTTTAGATTTACCAGCAAATTTAACCCATTTAATTTTTGGAGATAGTTTTAATCAATTATTAGATTTACCTGAAAATTTAACTCATTTAATTTTTGGTGTTGATTTTAATCAATCTTTAAATTTACCACTGAATTTAACACATTTAACTTTAGGTGAAAAATTTAATCAATCTTTAGATATTTTGTTAAATAATTCTAACAATTTATTATATGTAAATATAGACAATAATTTACCTGTAAATAATATTTTATCAAAATTAAATAATCTTGAAACTTTAATTTTGGGTAAAAATTTTAATCAACATATTGTAATTCCATTTAACATAAAAAAATTAACAATCAATTTTTTTGATAATTTTCACATTGTAGATTATTTACCTAATAGTATTGAAGAATTAACAATTTGTGAAGCTTTTGAAGGAACATTAAATAATTTACCAACATCAATTAAAAAATTGTATTTTACTGATGGTTATTATAAAGATTTGAATAATTTGCCTGATTCCATTGAACATATTGAAATACCAAGATCCTATTATGACATTATAAATTTTCCAAAAAATTTGGTGTCAATAAAATGTGATGAATTTTTTATTCATAAATATTATACTGAAATACAAAAATTTAAAAAAATAAATATTAAAATATTACCAAAATTGTATTAAAAATGATAAAAATTGAATTTAAATATAAATACATATGAATTTATATATATATATATACAATAATTAACAATTAAATATGACTATGACTATACATTATTCAAACGAATTAAAAGAATTATTATTGAAAAATAAAATATCAAATGATTTAATAAATGATATAATTAATAAAATAAATCATGGATTGCCCGATAAAGAATTTGGACGAATTGATTTTTATGATTATTTAGCTAAAATATTAGCATCTAATACTTCAAAAGACCCAATATTTTCAAAAATTGCTAGTACATATCAAGTTAAAATATATAATGATGAAATTGGAACAAATTATTTGAACCTTGTTGACAAACAATATTCGTTGGGTTTGATTTCAAAAAAATTTTATGATTTTGTATTGGCTAATAAAAATGAACTGATAGAGATGATAGATTGGGATAGAGATGAATTAATTGATTATTTTGGATTAAAAACTCTTGAACGTTCATATTTATTAAAAGATACAGAAAAAAAATTTATTGAAAGACCACAAATGATGTGGTTAAGAGTAGGAATTCAAATTCATGGACTTTGGGAAGGGTTAAATGATGGTCAATCAAGATTGGAATTAATTAAATCAACATATGATCTTATGTCTCAATTATATTTTACTCACGCAACTCCAACACTTTTTAATTCAGGAAGTAATTATCCTCAACTTTCATCTTGTTATCTACTACAATGTCCTGATGACCTTGAATTGATTGGTGATAGTTTTAAATCAATTATGATGATTTCTAAATGGGCTGGTGGTATTGGTATCAATTTATCTGATATTCGTTCAAATAATTCATTAATTAAATCAAATGGTGGTAGAACTAATGGAATTATTCCATTATGTAAGGTTTTAGAATCACTTGCTCGTTATGTAAATCAAAGTTCAAAGAGATTAGGGAGTATAGCGTGTTTCTTAGAGACTTGGCACGCCGATATAGAAGATTTTATTCAATTAAGAAAAAATACAGGTGATGATAATTTGAGAGCACGCGATTTATTTTTAGGTCTTTGGGTTAATGATATTTTTATGAAAGCAGTAGAAACAGATGGAGATTGGTATTTAATGAACCCATCAGATTGTTTAGGATTAACTGATTCTTGGGGACAAGAATTTGAAACTTTATATGCAAGATTTGTGTTAGAAGGTAAATACGTTAAAAAAGTCAAAGCCCGTGAATTATATAAAAAAATCACAGAATGTCAATTTGAAACAGGAATGCCTTATATGATGTTTAAAGATACAATTAATGCCAGGTCAAATCAACAAAATTTAGGAACAATTAAAAATTCAAATTTATGTGCTGAAATTAATCAATATTCATCACCAGACGAAATTGCTGTTTGTAATTTAGCATCTGTATCATTACCAAAATTTGTATCTACCAAACTAGATGGAACAAAATATTTTGATTTTAAAACATTTGGTAAGGTAATACAACTTATGGTTTTAAACCTCAATAATGTTATTGATATGAATTATTATCCTGTGTCTCAAACTGCTAAATCAAATCTAGCTCATAGACCAATAGGTGTTGGAGTTCAAGGATTAGCTGATTGTTATTATTTAATGGGTTATCCATTCGATTCTCCAGAAGCAACTAAATTGAACAAACAAATATTTGAATGTGTTTATTGGCATGGACTTAAAATGTCTAATGAATTAGCAAAAACTCGAGGCAAATATTCAACATTTGATGGTTCTCCATATTCAAAAGGACAACTACAATTTCATCTAGCTGGTTATACTACAGAACAGGTTGTTGATAAAGAATTAGGATTAGAGTGGGATGGATTAATTAAATCAATTATGGAATTTGGAACACATAATTCATTAATTACAACAATTATGCCAACAGCATCTACTGCACAAATTTTAAATAATAATGAAAGTATTGAACCATATACATCTAATATATATGTAAGAAAAGTATTAGCTGGAGAATATATGATTGTTAATAAACATTTAGTTAGAGATTTAAAAAAACATAATTTATGGAATAATCAAATTATAGGAGAATTATTGTATGATAATGGTAGCGTACAAAAACTTTCAATTCCTCAAGAATTAAGAGATAAATATAAAACTGCATATGAATTAAAACAATCAGTTATAGTAAAACAAGCAATAGATAGAGGTCTATTTATAGACCAATCACAATCAATGAACTTATTTATGGAAAATCCTGATCATAATAAACTGGCTTCAGCACATATTTATGCTTGGAAAAATGGATTAAAAACCGGTTCATATTATATAAGAACAAAACCAATAACTGAAGCAACAAAATTTTCAATAGATATAGAACAAATTAATTTAATAAAATCTAAAAGAAATATAAATGATTTAAATTTGTCAAATCAAATTAATTCAAATGATAAAAAAACTTGTAATAATAATTACGAAACTTGTGAAACTTGTTCCGCTTAAATTACAAGATAATTTTTTAATATAGATTAAATTTATTGAATATTAAAATTTTTTTAATATATAGAAATATTTTTAAAATTAAACACAAAAAAAATCAATTAAAAATTTTAATTTATTTTTTTTAATTAATTATAAAACAATATTTTTTTATATTTGTTATAATATATATAATAATGGATATGTCTATTGATGTTAAATGCGCCATTACAACTGCAATTTTATCAGTTCTTGTCTACTTACTTTTAGTTAACCTTTTATCCAGAGTTTGGGGTGAAGGTGAAGTTGGTAGAGAAATGAATCAAACCGAATGGTTCAAATCTATGGAAGTCGTTATGTTAGTTGCTGTCTTCATTGCTTTCAACTTAAACAATTATTTATTCACTTCTTGCAAATCTGTTTAAATTTATTTAATCACTTACAAATAAAATTTTTATACAAAAGTTTTGTTTTTATATGTACTTTTTAAATTTTAGTTTATAATTACAAATTATAAATTATAAATTATAAATCTAATATATATTGATATTAATGGTTAGTAATAATAAATCAAAAAATATATTAACTATTGACAAATGTATGGAACAAGTAGATATGACTGATTATTATATTACAAAAAATATATCAAAAATAATTTCAAATAAAAAAAATTTTGAATTTATAAAATCAAATATTTTTTTGTTATCAATAAATAATAAAAATAATAAGAATGCATTAATAATTTTATTAGAAAATGGAAAATATGAATTGATTAAAGAATTAATTGAACACAATTATGAAATTTTAAATTACAAAAATATTCATGAAAATAATTTATTTAAAATCTTATTATCTTATGATTTTTTTTATGATTTAATTTTAAATTTAATTGAAAAATTAGAAAGAAAATATACTATCCAAATCATTACTCATAAAAATAAGTACGGACATAATTTCATTGATAATTTAATTACATTATTGGATTCTAATAGTAATTTTTATTATCCTGAAACTAATGTTGATTATGGAGATAAAAAAAAATTATTAAGTAAATTAATTGAAATATCTTATAATATTTATATGTTGGATGCTGATAAATATACTGAAATTATTGTAAAATTATGTAAAGTTATCAAAAGTCAAAACTTTTTATTAGATATTTTTAAATATTATAATATTGACAATTTAGATATTTATCCAGATTCTAATTTATATTTATGTGTTGATTATTTAATTATCAATGAATATTTTAATGTATTAACATATTTGTTAGATAAAATAAATTATATTGAATTTACTAATATTGATGATAACATTATTTTTAAATTATGTGAAAATACAAAACTTGAAATTGATATTAAAACAAAATCTAATATCATTATACAAATTTTATATAAAAGTAATATTGCTAAATTTAAAAACAATAAAAATCAAAATATCCTTTATTGGTTAATTTCTAATCATAATATTCAGCCAAAAACAATAATGAATTTTATTGATTATATTAATATATATGAACAAGATATCAATGGTAAAACTTTATTTGACTTGATTGAAAAAAAATATGATTTAAATGATGTTAAAATCATTAAAAAACATTTTTCTTCGCAACTTATTGATAAAAAAATATTTGAAAAAACTTGTAAAAAAATTAATATGAAAAATAAATTAATAAAATCTGATATTGGTGTTTTTACTTCAAATATTACACATAATATGTTATATACTATTTATATTCTCAATTCATATTCTAATATTATTAAAATACCTAATTTTGTGTTATCATCTGAAGATAAATATAAATATAATGAATTGATTGAAATATCTAATAATCAAAAAACTTTAATTGGTTATATTAAACCTTATTTTAATAATTTTACACAATGGATGCCACATCTTATTATTTGGAAAAATAAATTTAATTATTGGATTGATCCAAATCTTTTAGAATATATTATTAAAAATAAATTAGTTAAATTTATACACATTAAATTAACTGTTTATTTAATGAGTGATGTACCTGTTAGACATTCTAATGTAATAATTATTGATAATATTAATAAAATTGTTGAAAGATTTGAACCATATGGAGAAATTACTAATTCTATTGACATTAATAATATGATTCAAACACAAATTGCTTTGCCATTGGGATATAAATTTGTATTTTCACAACCGTATCCGGGATTTCAATCTAGATCTGATGAATTTGCAAAATATAATAAAAGTTATGGAGATCCTATGGGATTTTGTCTTGCTTGGTCTTTTCTTTATATTGATATTAAAATGGAACTATTTAAAAATAAAATTAATATTAATCCTATCGATTTTATTAATTGGTATATTATTAACAAATTTGATAAGGATTTTGGTATTGATTACAATATAAATAAAACAAATAAATATATATTATTTATTAGATTTTATTCAAGATTTCTTGATTTTAAAAAAAATCAAATTATTAAAAAATTCGGTCTTGATCCATCACTTAGTTATCAAAATGATTTAGACCAAGAGTATCATTTTAAACTTATAAATTCTATTAACAATGAATTAAATTTATTTTCATAATTATTTTTTTTTACATCCATATTTTATAAATTATATATATAGAATAATTTAAAATTATTATGAGTGAATATAAAAAATTATACAAACAAATTGCCGATTTAAATAATAAAATTAAAAAATTAGAAAATATCGTTGGTAATAAAAAACAATCACAAAACTATAATAATATATGTAATTCTTATAAATCAACTTTACTTTCATATAGAGTTCATTTTCCTAAAGAAACATATTATAATAAAAAATATATTGGACTTAAATTTAATGATAATTTTAATGATTTTGATTCTGATGATAAATCCAATAGTAATAATCTATTATCATTTATTAAACTTATTAAATCAAATGTTATAATTAATTATACTATTCAATTAGAATTAAACTATACACCATTAAATTCTATACCTTGTTCTATAGCTATTGGTATTAAAACAACATCTGATTCAAAAATTAAAATTATTAAAGGAACTAAATATAATTTTGATTTATCAAATCCTAATACTATTGAAAATAAACTTATGATTTCTAATAATGTACTTTATTCTGCTGAAGATAATGAAGAATTGTGTATTATTGCTGATTTTGATTTTGCTTCTGGTTCTAATTGTGTTGTTGATAATAAAAAAAGTATTATCAAATTATTATTCGTATAAATTATTATTTAATAAATTACTATATTTTTTGTAATGTCTTTTAAGTCTTTTGATAATTCTTTTTTTGATGTATTTTGTTCTGTAATTTTATCAGATATTTCTATATTTGGTATCATTTTTTTATTATCCAAATTATATTCATTTGAATAACTATATAAGGGACCTGTCATTGGAACAATTGGAACTAATATTGAATTTAAATCAACTTTTATTGATTTATTTCTTTCAGATACAATTTTATCCATAAATTCATCAGAAATATTTTCAAAAAAATCATCAAAAAATACTTCAACTTTTGGTTTTGCATATTCATCTGCTTCTTCTTCAACTTCTTTAGCTTCTTTAGCTTTTCTTAATCTTTCAGCTTCTTTAACTTCTTTAGCTTCTTCAACTTCTTTAGCTTCTTTAGCTTTTTTATCAACATCTTCTTTAGCTTCTTTAGCTTCTTTAGCTTCTTTAGCTTTTTTATCAGCATCTTCTTTAGCTTTTTTATCAGCATCTTCTTTAGCTTTTTTATCGGCATCTTCTTTAGCTTTTTCAGCTTTTCTTAATCTTTCAGTCTCTTCAACTTCTTTAGCTTCTTCAACTTCTTTAGCTTCTTTAGCTTTTTTATCAACATCTTCTTTAGCTTTTTTATCAACATCTTCTTTAGCTTTTTTATCAACATCTTCTTTAGCTTTTTTATCAGCATCTTCTTTAGCTTTTATATCAGCATCTTCTTTAGCTTTTTTAGCTTTTCTTAATCTTTCAGCCTCTTCAACTTCTTTAGCCTCTTTAGCTTCTTTAGCTTCTTTAGCTTCTTTAGCTTTTTTATCAGCATCTTCTTTAGCTTTTTTATCAGCATCTTGTTCTTTAAATAATTTTTCTGCTTCAGTACTGCTCGGTGGTTCATCTTTATTATATTTAAATTCTTCATCTGATTCAGTGTCTATAGTAATACCTTTATGTTCTTTACATATTTCATATAATTTTTTCATTTTATTTTTGGCTTCATCAATACAATCGGTGTTATTATATTTTTTAAATATTTTAGCTTGTTTATTATAATCTTTTTTATTATTACATTTAAATGGTTCTATTCCTTCTGATTTACAATTTTTATCACTTTCTTCTTTAGCTTTTTTATCTTCTTCTTTTGCTTTTGCTTTTGCTTTAGTTTCCATTTCTTCATGAATAGTAAATTTTATAGGAATATTTTTTGTATCAATAATTTCTTTAAAAAAATCTTCAACATCTTTGCTTAAATTAATTATTTGTGGTTTTTTAATGATTTTTCTATAATCATTTTCTCTTTTAAGTTCAATATCTTTAATATTTTCATATATTTTTAAACATAGTTTTTTTAATTTATTAGCATTATCAATATTAATACCAAGTATTTCATATTTGAATAATTTTTTATCAAAATCTGCTATTTCTAATTCAGAAAACATACCTCCAGGAACTTTATCAGTTATTTTAGGTTTATTTTTTTCTTTGTCATCATCACTAAATATAATGGGACAAAATAATTTTTGAAATAAATGTAAATTTGATATTAAATTATAAGCATTTAATAATGTCATTGGTTCTTCATCAGGATTAAAAAATTTAATTGTTTCAATTTGTTCTATAAATTTATTTCTCATAATATTAGCTTCTTGTAATTTAAACATTCTAGGTCTATTTGATTTATCTTCTCTAGAATTTGTAATAAAAATATTTTCATTAAAAAAATTTCTTTTTTCTTCTTTATCTGTTTCTTTTTTAGTTTCTTCTTTAGTTTCTGCTTTAGTTTCTTTTTTAGTTTCTTCTTTAGTTTCTTTTTTAGTTTCTTCTTTAGTTTCTTCTTTAGTTTCTTTTTTAGTTTCTTCTTTAGTTTCTTTTTTAGTTTCTTCTTTAGTTTCTTCTTTAGTTTCTTTTTTAGTTTCTTCTTTAGTTTCTGCTTTAGTTTCTTCTTTAGTTTCTTTTTTAGTTTCTTCTTTATCAGCTTCTTTTTTATCTCTTAAATTTTTTAAAAATTCATCATATTGTGATTTAGCCTTTAAAATCCAATTATCAACATTAGTTTTACCATTATCAGTATATGAACAATTTAAATATAGACAAATATATATTTGTTTTTGTTCTTTAGGTGTAAAATCAATTTCCTTCAATGCTTCCATAATTGCTGAATATGAAATGCCAATCATTTCATCACCAGCAAATTTACCTGCAAAGATGGCTGATGATATAAGTGGAATACGAATTTTAAAATCAGGTAAATTTATTTTTTCCATAGTTTTTTTATACAATTCAAATATATTTAAATAAACACCTTTAATCATTTCAATAGCTTCATTTTTTGTTTTTGAAGAATTATTAGTATCCCTAAAGTCATATCCAACAGCGTGAATAATTAATTGTCCTTTACTACGTAAATAATTTATTACTGCTTTACCTTCTTTCATATCTTTTGTTTGATTAGCAAGATTAAGTTTATAATTATCAACATAATTTTTTTCTGATTTATTCTTATATGATGTTTTTCTCAAACCAAAATAATCATATATTGCTCCAGCGGCACCTCCTGCACCTTGAAATAAGTTATTTGGATTACCTTTAATATATCCTAATCCAGCAGGATCAACAATTATTGTTTCATCTGGAACATTTTGTTTTGATTTATCTTCATCAGCACAAATACCTAGCACACCTTGTGGTATAAAATTAATTTCAATATTATTATACTCCAAACCGCCAATTTGATACATATTAGATAATTTCAAATATTTTGTTTTATATTTAATATATTTTGAATAATAATCCATTATTTCTGATTATATAAAATATAATTGGAAATAAATTTTATATAAAAAATTATCTTTTTTCAGGAGGAATATATTTAAGTAAAAGGGCATCAAAAATATCTTGTTCTGATTTTGCTTCCAAATATTTTTCTTTACCTGATTTATCTGTTTCAATAAGTCCATATTCACTTAATTTATATCCCAGAGATTTTGCATGTAATCTCATTTTTTGATTAAAATCTCCTGAACCTGTAAAATGTAATAAAGCAGGATAAAAAAATTGTATAGGAACAACAATAATATCTAATCTAATTACATTTGTCTCGACATTAAATTCTGCTTTATTATAATCAGTAGGAAGGTCAGGAATAAATTTGAAAGTTCCAAATCCTTGAAAATGAGTATTAAAAGATGAAGTAAGTGAATCTACCACAAAATATTTTTTTAAAATATCAATAACTAATTTAAGATATTTGCCTGTATCTTCTTTTGATTTTAATTTCTTATTAGTTATAAGGATATCAACATCTGATGAATATGATTTTCCCCTACGATAACTACCACACACCATACTGATAAATTGAGGGTCTATTTTTTGCAACTCTGAATAAACAAATATATCTAATCGTGCAATAAGAATACGGGGAATTTTTTCCACCAAAGTATCTTTATATTTAATGCCTAATTTCATTTGATCTGTTAATTCTATTATTCCTTGTTTATAAGCTTTAATCAATTCTTTCAAACTTTTAATTCCATAATGTGTATAAAATTCTGATGCCTTCACAGGTCCAATACCATAAATTGAACTTAATTCTTTAACAGCTTCTATTTGATTTTCTCTCCTTTCAATTTCAGAAAGTTTTCCAGTATCAATAATTTCATTAATTCTAGCAATAGTTTTTTCTCCAATACCTTTAATATTGCTCAACTGTGAACCATTAGTAATTTTATTTTTGTATCGAGCAATAATGTCAATTGTTTTTTTAATAACCAATAATTTATAATAGTTCTCTTTGGCAGATTTTGCAGATTTAGAATAATTAGAATATATCCAATCATAATATCTAATAAATTCATTAACAATATAAGTGTTATCCGGATTAGTAATTTTAATATTAGTAAAATCTATAATCAAACTCATTATATAATTATATAGTAATATATAATAAAAAATTGATAAAACAAATATAAGTATTTATAGTATTATATATATATATAAAGACATTATAATAATGATTACTGCTACAAATAATTCATTTAAAAGAGATCCTAGATTAGGATTATGTGGATTTAGAAATATGGGAAATACATGTTATATGAATTCTATTCTTCAGCTTCTTATTCATTCACAAACTATGATAAATTTTTTTCTGTGTGAAAGTAATCCATTTATATTAGACGGAGAAGAAAATTCGTCATTTGTTGATTTAATTATTACTGATAAAATAAAAGCTCCTTTTATAAAATTTTTAAAAGATTGTTCTATTGATAGATTAGTTAATATAATAAGAACAAAATCAAATTTAGAACCAGAAACAGAAGTTGAAATAACATTTGGACATTTAAGATTATATTTAAACAATACATTGACTGTGAAATTGGCTGAAATGATAAATATATTAATTTATCGTGGAATTAGTTGTATTACTCCAACAGGATTCAAAAATATTATTGACATAAAAATTCAATCTCTTAGAGGATTTGCACAACAAGATGCACATGAACTTTTAATTGGAGTTTTAGATATATTAATTGAAGAAACAGGTGTTGATTGTGATCCTGTTATAAACAATGTTCCTAATAAAATAAAAGAATATATTAAATTTCATGATGAATTAATAATAAAAATTAAAAAAATAACTAATATTAATGAAAAAAAACAATATATTGAAGAATATAATGAATTTAAAAAAGAAAATTGGGATACAATTAATAAATATAGTGGATTAAAATATATGACTAAGGTATTTGGCAAAAAAAGAATAAATTCATTTGATACATCAACAACTGGATATAATCCTACAATATTTAATCTTCTTACATTTACAATGAATACTTTTAGATGTGTAGATTGTAATAATTGTAATTATAAGTTTGAATTCAATACAATTTTGAGTCTTGATATTAAACCTACACTTGTTGAATGTTTTGAAAATTATATAAAAGAAGAACCAATAGAAAGAAAATGTGAAATTTGTTCAAGTAAAAATACAATGAAAAAAAAACAAATATGGAGACCTGGTATGTTATTATATATTCAATTGTGCAGATTTAGTCATTTACCAAATGGTAGAATAATGAAAAATAACTTGGAAGTTGAAATTCCAGATATAATTGATATTTCTGATTATTGTGATAACTCAATGAAAACAGAAAAATCTTTAACTTATAAATATAAATTTAAAGGAATGTCAAATCATATGGGTAGTCTAAATGGAGGACATTATACAGCTGATGGTATTTCAATAATAGATAATAAAACATGGTATCATTTTGATGATTCAAGAGTTGGAAGACATCAAACTGTTCCAATTGATACATCAAATGCTTACATTTTAATGTATGAAATGGATATACAATAGATTTAGATTTAATAATATTTGTATTGAAGTTCACATACAATAATTAACATTTTATTTAGCACATATAAATATAATACAATATTATAATTAGTAAAATTATTTCTTGTTTTTATATAATTATAAAAGTATTCTATATTATAATTTTTTGGTAATTTTAATATAATAAATTTATTATTATAATTATCATATTTTTCTTTAGGATTAGAATTTACTATTTGTTCATAATGAATTGAAAATTTATTTACAATATTTATAACCAATACTTCTAAATTAACTGGTCCTAAACTTAATATTAAATTTTCATTATTTTTATATCCTGCACCTCCCCAAGGAGGATCAATAAAAACTACATTTGGATTTGTTTCAATTAATTTAGATGAATTAAATTCAATAGCACAACTATTAATAACATTAATATTTTTATATCCATACACATTTATATTATTCTTTAAATACTCATACCTTAACTCATCCAACTCAATGGCATAAACTAATTTAAAAAATTTTCCAAATGACAAAACATTTCCACCAACACCTGAAGTATAATCAACAATAATACATTTTTGTGGATTTAAATTATGTTCTAACAAATGATAACAAATAATTTTTGAAATAATATCAGCAATTTCTCTTATTGTTATATAACAAAATGAATCATCATCAATTTTAATTTTAGAAAAATTATTAAAATTTTTTAATACAGGAAATATTCTTGCTATTTTATTATTAATATAAAATTTATCATCATTTATAGCTGTTTCCCAAGCATCTTCTATTTCATTATTTTCATGAGGTTGATATTGTTTATCATGTTCTTCATATTCATTATTTTCATTATTTTCATTACATAAATTTTTTTTACAAATTTCATTAATAGGATATTCATCAATATTGTTTATCTTATTATTATCATCATTTTTACTAAAATGATAGTTATATGATAAATATAAATTATTATAGTATTCAAAATTAATTTTATTTTGAATATATTTGTTTAATATTTCATAAGAAATTATATTTGGATAACTTGGTGTTAAATCCATTAGTTAATATTAATAATTTATTTTTTAAATTATTATTATATAATTTTAATGATATTTAATATTAAATTGATACATAAAAAATTGATAATATTATGTAATAATAGTAAATCATATATATATATAATATATGGTATTGCAAAATAACACAACTTCGTCAACAGAACCTATTATATTTCAAATTATAGATTGGTTACAATATAATGAAAAATCAAATGTTGATGATTTAAATGATTTCAATGATTCAAATGATGATAATTATGAGAATTCTGATGATGAATTAGAAAATGAACTTTTTAGTTCCCAATCAAAATCATTAGATTCATATAAAATTAGATTATATGGAAGAACAGTTGATAATAAATCTGTCGTGGTAAATATAAATAATTATACACCTTTCTTTTATATTAAAGTAAATAAAGATTGGACTAAAAGTAAAATACAAACTTTAATTGGATGTATAAAATCTAAAATCCCAAATCAAAAATTAGTAAAAGGCTTAAAATCTTATGATATTCTGATGAGAAAAGATTTGTATGGATTTACAGGTTATAAAGATTTTAAATTTGTTAGACTTGTATTTCATAATATGCGTTCATATAAAGCTTTTGAAAATTTTATAGCAAAAAATAAAATATCAAATAATATATTATCAAAATATCCAATTAAAATACCACTTTATGAATCAAATATTGAACCATTTATTAGATGTATGCATATTCGTAAATTAAATGCTTGTGGTTGGGTAAAAATTTCAAAATATGAGCCATTAGATGTCACATACAGTTATTGTGGAATGGCTATTCAAACTGATTGGACTAATTTAGAACCATATAATTCAACTTCAATACAAAAATTTGTAATAGCATCTTGGGATATTGAATGTATGAGTTGGAGTGGTGAATTTCCACAAGCAATTCATCCTGAAGATAAAGCTAATTTTGATTTAATGATGAAAAAACTTATACCAAAAGTTAGAAGTTCTAATCCTAAATTTAAATATATTGTAGAAGAAGCAATAAGAAATGAAATTTTGTTAAATCCAAAATCTTATCCAGACTATCTAAATTTTGAATTTAAACATTCAGGTGATCCGGTAATTCAAATTGGTAATACAACATCATATTATGGTGAATCAGAACCTTTTAATAAAACTATTATAACTCTCGGTGGATGTGAAAAAGTTAAAGGATTAGAAGATGTTGAAATAAAATCGTTTAAAAACGAAAAAAATGTTTTATTGGCTTGGGCTAAATTAATTAGAGATACAGATCCAGATGTTATTACTGGTTGGAATATTAATGGTTTTGATTTTCAATATATTTATGACAGAGCAGTATATTTTAAAATTTTAGATAAATTTTCTGAAATGTCACGTGTTTGTGGAGAAAAATCTGAATTTAAAGAAAAAATGTTATCAAGTTCAGCATTGGGTGATAATATACTTAAATTTTTTGATATGGGAGGTAGAATTGTTATTGATATGATGAAAGAAAGACAGAGAGAATCAAAATTAGATTCTTATAAATTAGATTTTGTAGCATCAACATATATCAAAGAAAAAATGGTAATGTGTGAAATTATGGGTGAATCTAAGTCCATAATTTATACTTCAAGTGTTTATGGAATTAAAGCTGACGATTATATCAATATAACTTGGGATGATGGTTTAAATGAAAATAAACATGATTCTAAATATAAAATAATTGAATTAGAAAAGGTTGAAGCTGATGAAATTACTCAATTAATTAAAGCTATTGAATCATATGAAAAATATTCTGATTATGAAATTAAAAAACCAAAATCACTATATAAATTAGTTTTAGATGGAAAAATACCTGAAGAAATATTTGAAATTGAAGAAGGAAATGAACCTATGTGGAAAAATGTTGGAAGAAAATTAATTATTGGAGAAAAGAAAATTAAATCTAAATTATATTTTCAAATTGATGGATATGCCAAAAAAAATCCAGATAATGATGTAGAAGAAGATACTCAACAATCTTATCAATCTTGGATTGATGTCAAATATGATGAAACAATCATCCCAATTAGAGGTAACAAAATATTTTGGGCTCATGCTAAAGACGATATTTCACCTAAAGAACTTTTCAAACTATATAAAGGCTCTGATGCTGATCGTGGTATTATTGCCAAATATTGTATTATGGATTGTGTACTTGTTACCAAATTGATGGAAAAATTAAAGGTCCTGAATAATAATATAGGTATGGCAAATGTTTGTGGTGTTCCTTTGAATTATATTTTTATGAGAGGTCAAGGTGTAAAAATTTTTTCTCTTGTATCAAAAAAATGTAGAGAATTGGGATTTTTAATTCCAAAAAAAACTCCTGACGATAATAAAAAAAATAAGGGTAAAGAACCAGAACCATTTGACCCAGCTCATCCACATAAAAATTATAAAAATAATAATAAAACAAATGATGATTCTGATGATTCAGATGAAGAAAAAGTGGGTTATGAAGGGGCAACCGTTTTCCCTCCTGTAAAAGGTATTCATTATGAACCTATTCCTGTTCTGGATTATGCTAGTTTATATCCAAGTTCTATGATTTATATGAATATTTCTCATGAATCTTATATTGATAATCCTGCTTATGATAATTTACCAGATTATGAATATAAAGAAGCAGTATATAACAATTCTGATGGAACAACCACTACTTGTAGATTTGCTAAAAAGAAAGATGGAACAAAAGGAGTTTTGTGTCAAATTTTAGAAGAATTACTTAAAAAGCGTAAAGAAACTAAAAAATTAATGGAAAAAGCACGAGAAGAAAGCAATTATTTTTTGGGTGATATTTATGAAGGTTTACAATTGGCTTATAAAATAACAGCTAATAGTTTATATGGACAAGTAGGAGCGCCGACATCACCCATTTATATGAAAGAATTGGCTGCTTCTACTACTGCCACAGGAAGAAAAATGTTGGAATTAGCAAGAGATTTTATTGAAGGAACTTTTGGTGAAATTGTAAATCTTTGTCTTAATGACAAAAACGCTTATTATGAATTTATGAAAGATTTATTCAAAGATGTTCCTCCACATAAATTTGTTGAACCAAAAGTAAATCGTAAAATTATGATGGATTATATTGATTATTTTTATTCAAGAACAAATCAATTATTATCACCCAATTATAAAGTAAAACCATGTGTAATCTATGGAGATTCTGTAACTCCAGATACACCTATTCTTTTATTAAATACATCAGGTAATGTAGAAATTAAAACAATTCAACAAATTGGTAAAGATTGGGTAGATTATTCTCAATTTAAATCTGATGTTTTTGGATTAACTGACAAACAACAAGATATGAATATTAAATACAGAGTTTGGACTGACAAAGGTTGGGCTAATATTAATCGAGTTATTAGACATAAAACAAATAAAAAAATTTATGAAATTATTACACCACAAGCTTATATTAAAGTAACATCAGATCATTCACTTTTGGATTTTGATGGTAATCAAATTAAACCTACAGATTGTGTAATTGGAACAAGATTATTACATAATAGAGAATTTGAAGGATTTAAAAAAATATATGGTGAAGAACCTAAAGAATATATTGATTATTATATTGAAAAATATGGATATTATCCAAATTCACAAGGTTCTATCAATTTTACTTTTAATGATATGAATAATGCTTTAAGTATGTATTATGCTTGTAGAACTTGTGGATATTATGTAAGTATTAATATTTTAAAATCAAATTCTAATTCTAATTCTAATATATTTGAAATTAAAAGTGATAAAATTAGACCTGTGAATTATGATGATTATAATAAAATAACTGAAATTAATGATTTGGGTTTTGTTGATGATTATGTTTATGATTTAGAAACTAATGTAGGACATTTTCATGCAGGTATTGGTTCTTTGATAGTTAAAAATACAGATTCGGTGTTCTTTAGTCCAAAAATACATAATATTCACACAAAACAAATTATGACTAATAAAGCTTGTTTGAAAGTAAGTATTGAACTTGGTATTTTGGCTGGTGAAGTTATTGGTAAAATTTTACCAGAACCTGAAGACTTGGAATATGAGAAAACATTTTGGCCTTTTATTATTCTTACTAAGAAAAGATATGTGGGTAATTTGTATGAAACAGATTTTGAATCATTTAAACAAAAATCTATGGGTATTGTACTTAAACGAAGAGATAATGCTAAGATTGTAAAAATTGTTGTTGGAGGTATTGTTGATTATATTCTTAATGGTAAATTCGGAGATAACAATGTAACTAACAGAAATAAAGGAGCAATAACTTATACAAGAACTTTACTTAAAAAAATTCTTCAAGGTAAATATCCAATTGATAAATATATTATCACTAAAACTTTAAGAGCCAATTATAAGGGAATTAAAATGACTGATGATGAAAAAGGAGAACAGGGACAAAAAGGTTCTTGGTATTGGGAAGATGTTAATTGTCCTTTGGCTCATGTGACTTTATGTCAAAGAATGGCAAAAAGAAATCCAGGTAATAAACCTGAATCTAATGATAGAATTCCATATGTGTATATTATTCCTAATGGTAAAGTTAAATTACAAGCAGATAGAATTGAAGACCCAAAATATGTAATGGATAAACAAATAGAATTAGATTATCAATTTTATATTACTAATCAAATTATGAAACCAGCATTACAATTTTTAGAACACATTGCTACAAGTCCAGAAAAAATATTTGAAAATTATATTAATAAAGAAATTAACAGAAGAAAAAAAACAGATCCTGTTAATAATTTTATTGGAAAACAATGTGTTAATTATAATTCTGATCCAGATTCAGATTCTGATTCTGATTCTAATACTGATAAATTTAATAAAAATATCAAAAGAACCAAAAAATCAACTAAAGAAGTATCTAAAAAAGATACTTCTTTAGTTGATGATAAAAAAAATAAAGATGATGATAGATTAATAAATAAATTAAAAACAAATATTAAAAAATCATTAACAATTGATATTTAATATTTAATACTTTAATAATATTTTTTTACATTTTTCTTCTTAACATTCTATAATTTTTTGTTGATAGACTTGATTTTACTTCAGAAGAGTTGTATGGAAAGATAGTTAAACCTTCTTCATTATCTGTTTCTTCTTTTGATTTTCTTTTTTCACTTTCAGATTTTTCATCACTTTCACCATTAGAAGTTTGTTCTTTTTCATCACCAAATTCTGATTCTGAAGTATCTATATGAAAGTTGGAATCAGATGATTCTGATTCTTGTTTTTGTATTTTTTTAGATTTGGAAGAATGTTTTGATTTGGATTTTTTTGATGATTTTGATAATTTTGATGATTTTGATTTTATGGCTTTACCAAGTTCGGTAGAAGAAGATTCAGAATCATCAGAAGTTGTTGATGAAGATGAAGCATCAATAATAACAGTTCCACCTAATTGTTTAGTTTCACTGTCATCAACAACATCATAATTGAGATTTAATTTTGATGATAATTTATGAGAATTTTTTTTATCTCCAGAACCATCACAACCACAACCTCCCAATTGTTGAGATTTATTTGTCTTTAAAATTTCTAATTCTTTTAGAATAATGTTTTTAATATGTTCCATAGATTTATCATCATCTGAATTACCAGCTGACTTATCAACTGAATTATCATCTGAATTACCATCTAGATTTCCTCCTTGTTGAGGTACTTCTGTATCAACATCCAAATCTCTTAAAATTTTAAATAAATCATATTTTGTATATCTTTTTCTTCCAGTTTTATTTTCTAATCCATTAAAAATATCATCACTTGTTTCACTTAAATTAGCATTGACTTTAAATCCACCTAGCATTGGAATTTTTTTCTTTGAACCACCTTTTTGTTTTTCAGCTTTTTTTTCTTCAATTTCAGTGATACCTGCAAGAATATCTGTTGTATCTTGTTCTTCTTTAAGTTTTTCATTTGATCTATTTTTTAGCATAATTTTTTCTAAATTTTTATTTGGTTCTGTAGTTTCATTTGTTGGTGTATTAACTTCATTTTTTGATTCAATAATTTCTTCTTGTTTTTTTTCTTGTTTAGAAGTACTAGTAGAATTACCCATTTATTAGTATTATAATATAATTATATAAATAAAAAAAGTTTTTATAATTATATTTTTTTTAACATTCTTTATAAATATTTTTATCGACACTAAATTATATATAAAAATATGTTTTTGTTAATTGTGTTTATAATATTAATATTTGTTATATTATTCTTTGTATATAATAACCTTTATAAATATGATAATCTTGTTAAAATAAAATCACCTATTGATAATGATTTTTATTGGGTTAGAAATAAAACAGATAAATTTCAAGCAGCAAATACACTTGCCAAAATTAAAATTAATATGAAAAAATTAATCAATTATTTACAACAAAATCAAACAAAATTTCCTGAAAATATGTCTTATATTAAAGATTTAGTTTCTAGAACTAAAAAAATTAATATTATGGAAACTCCTCAAGATGAAAAATATACTTCTTACACTATTAATAAAGGTGAAAAAATAGTTTTTTGTCTTAGATCAAAGTTGTTGGACAACATTCATGATATGAATACCCTTATGTATGTTGTTATTCATGAAATGGCTCATGTTGGTTGTCCTGAATACGGACATACACCACTGTTCAAAAAAATATTCAAATTTCTATTGGAACAAAGTATTGTAATTGGTATATATAAACCGATTGATTATAGAATTAACCCTCAAAATTATTGTGGGATGACAATTAATGAATATTTGCTAGATTAATAAATATAATTTTTTTATAAATTATTAATTAATTCAATAATTTCATCAATATTATTTGAACAAACAGAAAAATTTTTATCTAATAAATATTTTGCAATTGTATGTTTAATATTTAAAGTTTGTATTTTACAATCATTTCTAATTTTATTTTTTTCATCATTATTCAAAACAATATCACAATATTTTTCAATCATTTGTGATATTTCTTCGCGTCCTGCATAATTAAGTTCAATTAATTTAAGTCTTCCATTTCTATACAATGCTGGGTCTAATTTAGAAATATCATTACATGTAGCAATAATAATGGAACCTTCTTGATTTTCATTACCATCTAATTTTGATAAAATAATTCCAATATTAAGATCATCATCTTTATTTATATTTGATATTTTAGATTGGGTTGAAGTTGAAACTTTTTTATCATCTTTATCATTATTTATAATTATAATTGGAATGTTTGACTGGGGTTCTATTTTTGTTTCTTGGTCTTGTCTATTATTATAACTGTTATTGATATTTTTTGTTAATTTTTGCGAAATATATGCAGTATCAATTTCATCAAAGGTAATAATTATTTCATCTGATTTTAATATTTGATTGTCATAACTTAAATCACCATAAGCTTTTTCAAATTCACTGTTAGTTTTGATTAAACTAATAGGAATATTTTTAAGCGAACGTTTTAATAAATTTGAAATTGCTGTTACTAGAGCTGATTTTCCACTTCCCGGTGGTCCAACTAACAAATAACCTAATTTACGTTTCATTCCGAATTTTTTATAATAATCAACATTTGAAAAATTCTTGATATCATTTAAAATTTCTTCTTTTTTACTAAAAAATAAATGTTCAAATGTTTGAGTTTTGTCTAGAAATGATTTTACAAATTTATTTGATACTTCTCCAGATGTATAAGTATATAGATATTGAATTTTATTTATATTTTCAGTATATCGAGTATATTCATCATTAATATTGTTTAACCAATTTACCAATTCATTTATAGAATATTTTTCTGAAGACACTACTATAAATTCTTTATTTTTTGTTGTATGTGGATAATAATCCGTTTTTTTTTTTTAAATGCAAAATTGCAAAAAATATACTTATCCACTTCATAGTATTTAGAATTATCATTGTTTATATTGGAATTTAAATTTTTATTTGATATTTTATTTTTATCATCATTATTTTCACTATTGATTTCATTACTATTATTTTCATTTACAAATGGCATTATAATAATATCATCATTATTTTTTTTTGAAATTGTTAAGCTTGTTATATTTGATGGAGCTTTATTTATTTTATCACTTTCTGTAATAAGTTGATTATTAAATTCATTTGAAACATTATCAAAATTTGATGAATCGTTTAATTTTGATAATATTCCTTCAGTAATTATTTTTTTTTTATTCAAATACCAAATAAGAGGAATAACATTTTTATTAATTAATTTACTATACATAGTTCCAAAATTGTTATTATTATTTGAATCTTGATATAAGTCAATATATATTTTTTTTTCTTTTAATAAATTTTTGTCCATTTCACTTTTACATTCAAGATATTGTTTTTTAATTTCCAAAATATATTCTCCTAATTCTTGTATACTTGAATTATATGACATTAAGCAAAAATTATTTGAATTAATTCCATAATAATATAGATTTTTACCATCATTTATTTTAACAAAAAAATAATCTTCATATTTATTTGTTGAATCATTGATATTTGAACTTGAGTTGACAGATGAATTATTATTATTATTTGTTTTATAATTGTATTCTGTATTATCATTATCATTTGATTTTTTGTATAAAGGACACAATAACATATTAATTTTATTTTTATTATCAATAATTTCTTCAAACTTTAATATATTACCTTCTTTAATACTTTTAGTTTTATTTATAAACCAAATTATAGGTAATATTTCATCATTAATTTTATTACCATGATACAACTTATATTGGATAAGTTTTTTTTTATCATATTTTAAATTGTAATAATTTATGATATATGTGACTAATTTTTTTATATCAGATATCAATGGAATTAATAATGTTGTAAAAATTGTTGTGATTAGAGGAACAATTGTCATAGTTAAAATTTGATTATACATAATTGGTGAATTCATATTAGTTCCAAAGTTTCCATAATTTGAATAACTATCATAGTTTGAATTCGAAAAATTATCTTGGTTATTAGTAAAATTATTGGAAAAAAATAAAATATATTATTATAATATATATATATATACATGTCAAATACAAGAACAAACACAGAAACAACTAAACTCATAGAAAAAATTACTTTATTATCTAATATTAAAGGACAAACTCCAAGTTCTATGATTACACTTGTTATTCCTCCAAAGTACTGTATTTAGCACATGGTTAGTAAAAGAAATTGCGGCAGCAAAAAATATAAAAAATAGGTCAAATAAGCAAAATGTATCAAGATTATTATCGATATTAAATCAAAAATTATCCAATATTAATTTCAATACTCATTTTGAACTCGGATTATTTTGTTTTGTTGGAATTAATGAATATGGTGATGAAATTATTGAACTGATTGAACCAGATATAAAGTTGGATTTATTTTACTACTCTTGTGCTAACAAATTTGAAACTCATATCACAACTAAATACATCGGTTCAAATATTGTGGGAACAATTGTATTTGTAAATGGCGATGAATGTTTAGGATATCAGTTTAAGCAAGGACAATTTGTTAAAATATTTGGATTAAATGGTAATTTGATTAAAAGACATAATAAAGGTGGATATTCAGCTAATAGATTTGCCAGAATTGCTGAAGAATCCAGACATCTTTATGTTGTTAGAATTTGTGATAGACTTAATAAATTTAAAAATGAATTTGATAATAGAGAATTAAATATTCATATTTTTGGTTCAGATGAAATTGTCGAAATGGTTGTAAAACAAAGTCCCGTTAAATTGATTAATGGAGGATTTTTAAATTTTAATTCTAATACTATTGGAAACACCAAATATTGGATGGAATTGTTAACTAAATCAGTAGAAAAAAATTATGATATCCAATATACAGAAATACTTGAATATTTGGAATTAAATCCAGATATGTTGGATTTTAACCCAATCAATAAAGATATGATGAAATATTATATGGAAAAAAAACATACTGATATAAATAAATTAAATGCTAATCAAATTCCTTTAATTACCAGTTCTAAATATTATACTCAACTAATGACATTTGATTATATTGGAGTTAAATTTTATAATTATCAAATAAATGAATTAGATGATGTATAAACATACTTAATTATTTAAATTTTATTCATAAATAATCATAATCATATGGTTATTATATAAATAATTAAATTTTTTGATTACTTTAATGTTTAATATATGATAATCTATGTGTCATTATTAAACTTTTATCAGATGTGTCAGAAGAATCTAAATTTGTTTTAACCATATCATCCAATAAAATAACATAATAATTTAATTGTACTTTCTTCATATAAAATAAATCAACATAATCTGTTAATTTTTTTAATTCTCCTAGCACATAATCAAATAAATTTGAAGATATAATATACCCATATGCTCCCAATATATTTTTAACATTGGATACCCAGTGAGAAAAAAAAATTTTTTTTTTATTTATAATTCCTCCCAAATATAACATATCATATGAAGGAACATTGATTTTATTTAATTGATTGATAAAATTATCACATAATATCACATCATCTTCTAAAATCATAATATTTGTATATCCTCTGGATTTTGCTTCTTCAATTGCTTTTATATGTGATAATAAACAAGCAAAATGTCCTGAGGAAATAATTTGTGTTTTGTGATTAGTTTTTAGTTCCATAAATTTATTTAATACATCAAGTTCCATTCCATCTACTGCATCAATAAATTCATATTTTGTTATTTTTTGTAATCTAAATTGTGTTGACATTGTTTTTTTCCTATCAAATCTTCTTTTTAGATTAATAATAAATATATTATCCCAATGTATTTTGTTTAATTCATTTATCTGATAAATATTTATTGTTTTTTTTTTAATGAATATTTTTCCGTTATCATCACCACTACCACTACTATTATTGTCATTGTTGACATTTATTGGAAAAAATATTATTTCAATTTTATCGGTTGAATTGTAAAAATCAATAGAAATTAAAAATCCATCCGGATGTATATTTGTAATTTTTTTTATTTTATTTTTTTCAATATATTTTATCGATTTGATAAATAATGTATGAATTTTAAATTGAATATGTATTGACCTTGAAGTCTCAATTAATTTTGGAACAAATATTATTTTATATTGATGTTTTGTAATTTGAGATTGTTGAAATAAATCATTATTAGTTTTTAGATTATATACTTGATTTTCTTTATCATATTCTATATTAAACATTTGACAATTAATATATTCGTCCATATTTACAATAAATATATATATATTATACAAATACAATAAATATAAATATTTTACTTATTATATTTACATTTGATTAGCAAAAAAATTTGTTGTTCCTAATAGTTTTATTTCATTTTTATTATCAAATGAAATAATTCCTATTTTTAATTCTTTACCATCTAAATCATTTTTAAACATTAAATTGAAGGGGTGAGATTTTATTGTTGGAGTATTTACTTGTGAATGAGAACCTAAATCAAATTCTCCTGATAATACAACGTTTTCATCCAAATATACAAATAATTTGATATTTGATACTGATGTTGATGCTGGAATTTTAACAGCAACATTTCCATTAAATAACCATTTTCCTTTTGAAATTTTATCAATAGCAATAATTTTTAAATTATTATTTACAAGATTTTCATCAGTTAATAAATTTTTACTGATAAATTTTGAATAAGTAATTATATCATCAATGATACTTTCACTTTCTGTTATTGAAAAATCCATATTTGATAAATCATCATCATTAATTAATTCTTCATGAAAAAATGAATTTGAATTATCTGATGAATTAAAATTATTAAAATTATTTATATTTGTTAAACCTCTTGTTATAGGAGGAACTCCACAACCAACACAATAATACGGACACCAATTTGAAACAGTATCACATATTAATTCTTTAAATTGTGGTGTTAAATCACTTATAACACAACCAGAAACATCACTTTGTATAAACATTGAATCAAATTTTTTTCTTAAACAAGCAAATGCAGGGTTATTTATATTAGCTACATTCAATGTTTCTATTGTTGTTTTTTTTGCTATTAATGTTCCTATTGTTGCATTTTCTCCTGTTATATTAATGGAAAATGAATTTTGACACGTATTAGATATAGTATTTGTACCAGTTAAAGACATGATAATTATATATATATATATGTTTTAGATTTAAATAATTATTGACAGTTAAATAAAAAAAATTGAAAATATTATTATATTATATTATATTAATTATTCAATAATTACAATATATTGATTATGAAACGTAAATATGACAATTATTTAAGTGAATATGAAGATATTAAAAAAAAGAAATTTGATTATCATGTAAACAATATGAATATTGATGTTCAAAATATTAATTTAATTAATATCACAAAAAACAATACCATTGATAATAATAATAATAATAATAATAATGATATTGATATTAATATTAATAATGATAATGATAATGATAATGAATTAGTTGATGAAATTGCAAAAATAAATAATCAAATAATCAAAAATACAAGTAGTTTAAAAGAAAATATTGATGATGGTAAATTAGAATTTAATTCATTGATAAAATTATTTAATAATATCATAAATAATTTAGGTGTAAATTATTATATTCAAGGTGAATATACTGACAATAAAATTCAAGAAATATTTATTGCTCAATATTTAAATTTAATGATATATCCAAGTTATTTATTTCAACCATATTTATTTGAACTAGATATAAAAACAAAATACATAAATGAAATTATTGATTCTAATAGAAATAACAATCTAAATACCATTTGTTTTGATTCTAAATATTTATTTCCAACTTGGAAAAAGATATATAACATTGATGTTGATTATGAATTTGAAACAGCAAATGATATAAATAAAAGGATTTGTAAAAATTTCACTAAAAAGATTTTTAATTTTTATGAAAAAGTATATAATGTATATTTTAACATTGTTGTAGGAAATGTATTTGAATGTATATTGTCAAATTTTTTATTAGAACATTTAAATCCATATGATATTAAATTTACCAAACATAAATTCAATGATTGGGTAAATGAATTTAATAAAGTCATGACCAATTGTAAAAAATATATATTTGATTATGCTAATGTATTGGAATTAAATAATATTGATTTGGATAATAAACAAATATTAACAAACAAATTAAAAAAACTTAAAAAAGATTTTATTGATGATTATGATAATTTAGAAACATTAAATTTTGATACAATTAATAATAATATAAAAATACTATTTGAACCAATGATAAAATTTTATAATCCAACTAATTCAAAACTCTTTATAAGAACTGGATGTATGGATAAGATTGAAAATGAAATAGAGTATATATTTAAAATTAAAAATTATGTTAAATTACTTGATAACAATAGCTGGGTTAAAAAATTTTCTCTTTCAACTAATTAAATATGTATAATATGTTTATTCAATATTCATTTTTTCGATTTATTCATTTAGAAATTCTAAATCTTTTTTTGTATTGACATTTTTAATTTCCCATTGTGAATATTTTTCTAACTGATAAGCATCTATTAAAATTGATTTTTGTATCATTAAATAAATAATATCTGTCAAATAATATTCATTTGATTTATTTTTATTTTCTATAAGTGGAATTAAATTCATTAAATCTTTTACTGCAATTTGATAAATACCATAATTGACAAAATTTATTTTTCTTTCTTCATCATTACAATCTTTTTCTTCTCTTATATCAATAATTTTATTTGTATTCATCAAATTACTAAATAATATTCTTTCGATAGCTTTAAATGTTTCTTATTGTTACAATTTGTTATAAATTGACTGTTTATAACACTAACTTTTTCACATTCCTTAGAATGTATCGTATCCCACAAATTTTTTATTATGATAAATTAATCATTAACTTTATTGTTGAGTTTCATAATTTATATTTTAATATATTATTATTTCCTTTAATCATTTTCAATCAATTTAAAATATATTAAAATTTTACAAAAAGTATTAATGTAAATAAACACAATTTTAAACTAGACATCCAAGAAAATAAACTTAGTTTATTTTCTGGTGCTCGGAGAGACTTACTATAATGGTTTCTTCTATAATGTTTTTATATTTTCCAACAATTACAAATATCTTTGTAGGATTTAATTTTATTGATGTATTAAGAACATGAACTAATATTGGATATTTGACATTGATATTTGATAGTTCCACAACTTGATGTAATACTTTGGGTAAATCTGATTCCATACACTTAACCAAATCTCATGTCATAATAATCACAATCATTTAGTATATTATATATTATTATATATAAAAAATTGATAAATATACATTATAATATTACATATTATATAATATATAATTCTAATGGAATGGCAATGGACTATTATAAAAAAACATGATAATTATATTATTGTAAGATTAATCAATACTAAAATAGAACAATTTGTCAAATGGAATGAAGTTAAAGAAAATTATATAAACAATACATTTATTGATTATTTTATAAAATCATTATTAGAATTTAATCCTTTTGATGAATTTTATATTGAATTCAATCCAATCACATTCAATTCAATGGATTATATTATATTTGAATTTGTTTTGATAAAAACTTCTTGTTTTGCTTCCAATCCAGATATAAATACTTTTGGAATTGAAAAATTAAATACAAATTCTAATGATATAATTTGGTTTCCAAATCCTTCAAATACAGCATTACTTGTTGTTCCTTGCTATAATCATAATTATCCAATTCAAGAATATACACATATTGGTAAGTTTATTAAATCATCCAATATCAAACAAAAACATAATTTAATAATCAAAATGTTTGAATTATATTTTGAACTGTTAAAAAAAGAACCTGAAAATAAATTATGGTTATCAACGCATGGAAAAGGAGTTGGATGGCTTCATATTCGCATTGATAAAATACCACGATACATTAGTTGGAATTCTTATAAATAAATCATTTATATAACCAATTCTATTTCCTTTTTTGTTGCCATTGGTTTCCAATATTCAAAAACTTTAGATAATTTATTTTCACATATAACCATACATTTTTTCAAATGGCAATACATTTAGTATTTTTTCTAATTCATCATATATTACTGTTTTGAAAGTATATTCATTTATATTTTCATATCAATTATTTAACCAATAAGTTGATATAGATTTTTATCTTCTTATTACTTTATCATCATTTGGTTTAATATTTCAATCATTTTATTCTTGTTCTTCTATATACATTTATTATTATTATTTATAATTTATTTTTATAATATATTTACCTTTGCGTATAATACTTTTTATTTTTATAAAAAGTATTATTATAAATTAAATGAAAAAAAATATTAATGATTTAATTGTTAATTCTATATTTCTGCAAATATAAAAATAAATCATAAATTGCTTTTTAATTCATATCAATTTAAAACAAAAAATCCCCTTCATATAAAT
>Ga0172367_10001239_pt1 | contig 37848 bp, 20 predicted proteins | sample Lak10m_FD_114542 | JGI IMG/M metagenome (GOLD analysis project Ga0172367, IMG submission 114542) | Freshwater microbial communities from Kabuno Bay, South-Kivu, Congo - kab_022012_10m | ecosystem: Environmental > Aquatic > Freshwater > Lake | place: Democratic Republic of the Congo: South-Kivu... | reverse complement strand
TTGTATACTGGAGATTACCAGTTACAGTATTATTACTTCCGCCTAAAATAGTACAAAATGCACTTTTTGGATATTGGTCATTAGGATTAGAAATGTCAATAATTCTGTTAAGTCTACCACCTGGAATTAAATTAAAGTCTCCAATAATTTCATTTAATACTCCACCAGCAATACTTGATACCAAGCCTTTAACATAATTACCAGTTCCTCCTCCAATAGTAGAACTTCCAATATCATTAAATCCAAATGAGCCTAATCTAGCATAATTAAATGTGCTTAAGACAGATTTAGCTATATTATAATCTCGATCTAAATCAGATGCCATGTATTCATAAATAAGCCCAGTCATTTGGGCTGGAGTGATAGGCGAAGATAAAGTAAATGAAAAGCTATCTCTACCAGTATGATAGATATTATGTAAATATGTTTCATCTAATCTAGACGAAACTTTGCCAAAAACTTTCATTTCATGATTGAAATTATTAGCAAGTCTTACTACAATATCTCCTGTAAATAATGTGTCTTTATCAATTAATTGATTTTCAGCTAAATGAAAAGCGTAAAGACCAGTGTTTGAATAATGAACGTAATTTACTCTTAATACATCATCTGTTACTATAGATTCAGATAATTTAAGGCTTAGGCCAGTCTTAAAAATATTTTTGGCATTTATAATATAAATGTTATCGTTATTAACATTTTCGATGGATACAAATGTTTTTGGATTGAAATTAAGTGGTGTTTGGTAGGCTAAATTAAATTCATTAATTCCAGAACCAGATACAATTAATGATCCAACATTTATAAAAGAATTATCAAATGAAAAATTACCAGTTTTGTAAATACTAACATTAACTTTAACGTCTTGATTTAATGCGTCAGAAGTTTGAAAGTAAAAACCACTTTCATTTTTGCCAGAGATAAAATATAAATAAATATTTTCAGATACATCTCCACTCTGAACTAAATTACATATTGGAATATATCCTGTATTAGGAATACCAGATAATAAAGATATAAAATAAGTTTTTTCTCCAGAGTTTAATCCTGTTTGATATACCTGTATGTTATCATCTAAAATTTGTCCAGTAAAGCCAAGCGAATTAATTTGAGCATAACTTTGATTATTATCTATTTCTGCAGCAAGAGCTATTTTTAGATCATTTGAATCGCCAGATATTGCTCCTATATACATGGATTCAAAACTGGAATCATAAATATTGAAGAAATTTATACTTTTTCTTTTTAAAGGAATATCGTATCTATAACCCGTACCAGATATAAGATTCTCAAATAAATTTTGTCTAGAAATTTCTAATCCGAAACTTTCATTAAAATCAACGCCAGTATAATATCCAGTATTACCAGCGAAATAATGCACAGATACGTCTTCATCTAATGTTCCAGGAAAATCTAGATAGAATCCACTAGAGTCTAAGCCACTAATTTCAGATAATTTATAAATTCCATAATCTCCTATAACATTTGTTAGTACTACTAATTGGTTAATTCCCGTAGAATGAACAAATTTTTCTGTAAAATTGATTCGATATACTTCACTTCCTGATGTTAAACCGGTGCGCCCTACTTTAAATTCACATATAGATCCGTTGTTATCTCCTGGGACAAAAGATCCAGAATAAAGATTGGGAGATAAAAGACTTACCCAGTTATATACTTTTATAGATGGATCATTAGAATCAAATTCAGGATATAAATTTAATGTATAGTCTGTTGTTGAAATATCATATACTTTAGCTGTGCGATATATATTTCTTTGACTTTCAAAGTTTAATATCAAAGCAAGTTCATTGGTAAAAATTTGATTAGGATATAAAACTAAGTTATCTATTCCACTTACTCTTGTGGTAAATAATTGATTTGCGATTGTTGATAATCCTGTAGATGTAGCATCAACAATATTACCAAATCCACCTACGATATTACAAAAGGATCCAAGGATTCTATTACTTTCTCCTCCGCCAATTGTAGAGCCATCGCTAAAGAATGCTCTTACTGTAGATATTTCGTTATTTCTACCAGCTACAATGCTAGATCTTCTAGACCCTGTAATACGATTATCTGTACCGAATATAAATACATTCTCTGTGCCTCTTATTACTCTGTTATTTATGCCTAAAGCTATAGAAGAATCAGCATTTACAATATTATTTGCATTTTTTATATTTTTTGAAGTCGTGATGATGCCAGATAGTGGCCCTAAAATATCAAGACCATCGCCGTCAAATTTAATATAATTGTCTTGATTACCGACTCTAAATTTAGGTCTATTCACATTATATCTATTGTCATAGCCAAGATAGAATCCGCTTCCTTCATCTACATTCTTATCATTAACAGTTTTGATAAATCCACTTGGGATACCTTCTTGTCCAATATTTAAAGAATTAGTAATATTAGATTCTTCAGCTAATAATACTTGAGTAGCAGTTGCAGCAAATTCATTTGTAAATGGTATCCAATTTGGATTTCCAGCTTGAGGTTCAGAGTCTAGATTTGTATAGGCAGCGTACCAGTAATTAACACCTTCTTTTCTATATTTAACTATATCTCTTCTTAAACTACTGCCTACATATCCAATTCCATACTTCCAATCTCCACGGTAAGTAATTCCAGGACCACTTAATGATCTACCAGAATATCCTACGGCAAGATTTAAAATCATTCCTTCGTTTGGTCTTTCTCCATCTAAAGCTCTGATTTTTAAATAATAGATTCCGCCAACAATTGGCTGACCAAAAATTTGATTTGCACTATTCAAATAATTTTCTATACCAGTCGGCCAATCTCCTTGACCAACTCCAGATATCGTAGTTGGAGATACTTCAAATCTGGTGGCTCTCGAATTAGTTTGTATTTGATAGAAAAATGCATTTTCTAGCGGAGTCGTAATATATGCTGGACTTGTAAATATATCAGAATTTGGTGGTCTGAATCCACTAATAGCGGCAACACGAACATTACGATTTTGAGTTATTATATAATCTTCATATCCAATTCCAGTATCAAAATAGTTATTAAATAAGAATAATTCACCAGATCCAGTAACGTCCCCTCCTAACTTAGCCTCAATTACTGTATAGCCAGTTGTATTATTATTATTACCAGTAATTTGTATTGAATTTTTTCTAATTATTTCTAAAGGTATTTTATCTATTGGTTTATAACCAAGTAAATTTGTCGTTCCAGAATATCCACTAAAATATACTAGATTTGTATTTGACGCATTTATGCCTGATATTCTAATATATCCTAGATCATTATAAGTTGTATTAGAAATACTACAATCAAAGATAGTTGGAAGAACATCTATAGACTTATTTGATGGAAGTATATATTCATCACCAAATCTATTTCTTTTAATTTTAATTCTTGCTTGGGGATTTCTAATCTCTCTTGGTAATTGAATTTTAATTCCTGTAGCAGAATTTTCTAATTTGATACCACTTATTAAATAATCTTTTGGTTGATCAATATGACCTGTAATCCCCAAGAAAAATACCTCAGAATTAGTTAGATTACCATAGTCGCCTGATGTACCGCTTGGTGTATAAAATAATATTTCATCTAAATATTTTGCCCCTTGTATACCAGACAAATATTTTATATTTACATTTGAGTCTGCAAGTCTTACAGTAGAAATAAGTAAATCATTAGTTCCACTAGACTCAATTAAAGTACCAGAATTTGGGAAGTCAACGGAAAATATATTTAATTTTGTAGTAGTATAATTATTGGGTAATGGAAATCTCGCTTGACGACCATTAAATTCAACTGTAATATCTTTTCTTAAAACATTTTGCGCGCCTAAATTAATATAATTAATTCTTTGTAAATATTTTCCACTAATAGTTATTAAAGCTCCAGTCCCAGCTAAGACATCATTAGGAGTAAAACCACTAGCGACTACAGGAGGATAAAATACATTTAAAATAGACGAACTCTTTGAAGAGCCATATTTACCAGAAACATATATATAATTTGAAGAACTATAGTTGGGAACTTCAACATCTATTCTACTAGAGTCTATTATTGTAAAATCTGCTACTTCGAATGTTCCAATTTTTAGAGAGTCAACAAATGTTAAATTATCACCAGTTATAGTTATTATACTAGAATCAATAAGGCCGGTGCTGGGACTAAATCCATATATATTTGGATATCCAGAGATATAAAACCCTTCAAATCTCGTTCCGCTTAGACCTCGATGCTCTAAGTTCTCAACAATTCCACTTTGATTTTTGCTTAAATTGAATGGAATTTGAAATTCTAAAAACTCTAATTTACCTGTGTTCGCATACTTCTCATAAAAAAGATTGATAGTCGCACCCGTACCAACTAAACTATTTGTAATAATAGGTAAGTTATTGGTGAGATTAGGTACTGTAAATATTCCAGGATCTGTAATCTCAAAACTTCCTAATGAACCACTTAGACCCGTTGTATTAATAGTTAAGGTTGCATTTGAATTTGTATAATAATTTTTAATTCCACTAATAGTAAATGTATCATTTAGCAGATATCCGGTACCATTCTGCTCTAATGAATATCCAGTAACTCTATATAATCCAGAATCTACAAAAGATGTAGAAACAATTGAACCAGAATTATCTATAAAATATACATTCCCACCTGGATTTAAATTGTATCCGCTAACTCTAACATATTGGCCAGGAAGCACACCAGAAGCATCAAATCCACTTATTTGAGGCTTATCTAAGATTTTTAATTCAAAACTATTTGTAGATTTACCATAATCATTGTAAACATATACATTATACTTAGAAGGAGAAACGCCGCTAATAGTAAAACCAACAACATCTTCACTTAATGTATTATTTATTCCAGAAATATTTTGCTTATTTAAACCGTTGATTAAGAAATTAGCGGAAGAGTCAAATATATTTTCTCCAGATATTTGTAAAATATTTCTTTTAAATTGCTCTCCAGAAATAATAATAGTTTTATTATCTCTAGCAATAATCGATGATGGATTTCGAATTGTTGGTTCGCCCTGCTGTACTGTAAAAAACACACTCATTCGAATAAGCTCCCATTTTCAGAAATCATTTGTAATGCATATCTACCAGTAGGGATATTTTTAATTGGAATTTTTCCACTTAATAGATTTTTATTTATCAATAGAAAGTCTGCTTCAAATGTATTTTTCTTTTCTAAATAGATATTATCTGCATATCTAAATCTTACTATAACCCCATTATAGTCTCCTGTACCATCAATGAGTATGGGCTTTTTAAAGCTTTTTCCTACAATCATTACATTTGTTCCTCTACGTCCTTCTATAGGTAATACTTGAGTTGCAATAGGAGTCTCTACAATATTAATATTTGATTTTTTAGCAATCCCTGTAGAGTTGACCAGTTCGATCAAACCATTAATATGAAAATTTGTATCAGGGATACTAAATATTAAAATATTTTTATTAACCCCTGTTATATTAGTTAATGGGACTTTTTCTTGAAAATTATCTTGATTACCAATAGCAAGATACCCTTTTTTAAGATAGGATCCAGTACTATCATATAAAAATGTAGACAGATTAGTTCCACTATTAAAAACTGTAAGGTAATTTACTTTAAAAGCATGACTGGGATTTGCATTAGGTATGTTTAGACTAAATTCATTATTTATAAAATTATAGTTATTCAAACCAATATAAGCATCTCCTATAGCTTGTCCATCAATCTTTTCTATGCTAGACATTAAGAATGGTTTATATAATTTATTATTCTCAAAAGGTAATACATGAGAAGTATAACCTGCTGGGACCACAGAAGAATAGATTTTATACTCTCCGCTATCGTAAAAAAATCCAGTATTTTTAATTGCAGTATAGCGAAAGTCTGCACCACTAAGGAGCGCATTACTAAATTCGATATCAAAAGAACCTGTAGTTTTGTTTTTAATAAATGAGTAATAATGCGTGGATCCTGAAAAAGGAGATGTATAAAAGACTGAATAATTAGTGTCAGGAAATCCAGAGATTAAATTGACGGTAAAACTACTAAAGCCTGTAGCTAAAGCAACTTGATTTGATTCAAAATATTCTTGTCTTATTTGTGGAAAAGCAAATATATTTACTTCGTAATATTTTTGACTGAGATCTGATGCTTTATCAAATTTAAGATAGATCTGCCTTCCACTTGACAAGTTAAAAGTAGAAATGCTTTGAGTTCTAAAAGAATTGATCTCTGAATTTATATTAAATTCTTCGCAAAATAACGGACCATCAGTGATATTTCTTGAAGTGTCTAAACAAAAAAGATTTCTATTTCCAGAAAAATAGTAAGGAATATCATCTGTTATTGGATTTGCATAAACATTTCCACTAATAATAGAGTTCAACACTTTACCAGATACGATAATAGTATCTCCTTCGGAAGCAGATTTTGGATTAAAATCTTCAATTTGAAAAATAGGTAAAAATGATATCTTATTATTACCAGTTAACTCAAATGAATTAGATTTAATTTCTAATACTCCGGTGTTAGGATCAAAAGGAACTTGAAACTCTATTCTTTGAAAATTATCTAATATAGCAAAATTTAGATTATCTTCTCCAAAATACAGATTATCAACATAATCTAAATCTGTTCCAAATATTGATATAGTATCACCAAGATTTCCAGTTGGACTAGAGATTGAAGTAATCTTAGGATTTGGTGGAATGTACTTAAAAAAACCTGTTGAAGTAATAAGTCCCATATATTTATGCTAAAGTTAGCATCCTTATTTGTTGATTACTAATATTTCTTGCTCTAGGAACTATAGCTGTAATTGTATTTTCGCCTAATATAGTGAAGCTATCAGCTTCGTATTCACCAAAAAATACACGAGCGACATAATTAAAATTTTTTCCAGTAATTACAATTTTATCTCTATATCTTCCAGACGTTGGCGTAAATCCATAAATCTCGGCTTCTTCTATAACATTAAATTGTTTTATAGTAATTTCATTTGTTAGCAATTCTTCAGAACGGCTTTGTAATGATTTTTTAGTCAAAAAGCCAGTAATTGCATATCCCTGAGTAATTAAAGAAGTCGAAAAAGGTGCAACTCCTAATACTGCTCCAACTTTAATACCAGATACCTCTAATAAAGGATTTAAATTATCGCATACTATATTAAGACTCGTTTCTCTTGGACCAAAAACTCCTCTTCTTTCTTGAGTGTCTCCAATGTATATCTCTGGTCTAATCTCCGTAGTATAACTATAATTAGCGCTAAGATAAGATCCACTTATATTTTGATCGTTAAAATTTGTTATACTAATGTTGTTAACATGGACAACATTTTCAAGTATATCTGTGTTATTGTAAACGGGAGAAAAAGAACCTGTTGGAGCTCGAAATAAAGTTAGTTCTGCATTGCATAGTATTGGATTATGAGGAGAAAATCTTACATTATAATTTTTAAGATATCCTTTTTCTTTTATTCCACCGTAATCAAAATCAATAGAATCATTTCTTGAAATAAGATTTTTTATAGGATCAACGCCAGTATAGTAATAACTAAAATTTAAAGATCCTTGAATAATATTTTCTGGTACGATTCTTTCTGCGTACTGATCTCCTAATTGATAATAAGGAGCTATTTGCGCTTCATAAGACAATTGGACTTCTGTAGCCAGGATATCTTGACCATCAATCTTTAAATTTACATTTTTACTATTGTAGAACATATTAATAATATTGAACAATAGTCTTTGTTGTTTTTACAATATCATCTAGCGTTGCTTCTACTGTAGAATTATTTACATATGCATCTGGCATTTCTATAGTGAAACTATTTGTATCTAATAAGCCAGACATATTAATCTTTAAAGGTATATTCTCGCCAGTATAAACTAATTTTTGGAATAGGTTTTCGGTCATATTAACAGTTTCTTGAGCTCTAATAGGTTTGACCTCTATAGGAGTTTGTTGACCTAATGCATAAATTGGAGTTAGATTGCAAGCGAAAGTATATGTAAAGTTATAAAGATCTGCTCTCACTTCACTTACAGTATTTGCCGCAAATACCCCTCTACCAGAAATTAATTCTACCTTAGAGCTATGAGCAATGCTATCTGCTAAAGCAGTGTTTGGATTATTTATATTACGAGGAGTTTGGAAAAGAGTATTTGTTATAACTGGCTCATAAGTTATATAGCTTGCTTGAGCAGTAACTACATTATTTGGTTCGATTCTTAATGTATAATTATTTAGATAACATTTAACACCTGTTATTCCTGCGAATCCAATCGTGACCCCATTGTAATTAGTTGGAGCAGCAATAAAACTTTTGACTTCCTTTACAGTATTAAATGCGGGATCTCCTGTTGGGTTTATTAAATAAGAGATTTGAAATGTGCTATTTGCTGGTCCAGTAGTAATTTGTCTTTTAAAAGGCTTTCTTTTTCCTAATGTATATACTGGTCCCAAAGTAACATCAGATGTAAAATTAGCAGATACAGCTAAAATACCCGTGTTGTTAATTTTTATCTCACACTGATCGTAATATATTCTTGCCATTTCCTTGCTCCTTTTACCATATAAAAATTACACTATCTAGTTATAGTACTACTATAAGTTAATTGCATTAAAGCGCTTCCATCTACGTCTGTATTGTAGTCTTCTTTAATGAGATAAGCATCGTTTATTTGAAAGCTATTAATAATAGTATTAGTATTGTTTTTCTTTAAATTAATTGTAAAGTCATATTTATGCTTTTTTCGTGGATAATCATATAGATTTTTCATTTTATAATCATTTAAAGATATAGAATATGTTACTGTTACTGCTACTGGATACTGTAGTTTTACTTCTTTAGGCTTAGAATCAGTAGCATCATAGATTGGCAGCCTATTTGATCTTACATTTATACTAAGGTTATTAACTTTTTCTCTTTCTATCTCTGAGAAATTTATCTCTATATCTCCTGGATTGACTATGTTTAGTCTACTTTCGTCTATGCTAAAAGGTAAAGAATTAGCTATGCCACTACCAAATTCATTATAAATATTCCATTTACTCGTAACAGATGGTATTGTTCCTATACCGCAATCGAAATTATATTCAGTTAGATAACCGCTATTCATAATGATTTTATTATTTTCATATTGAATCATGATATTGGCTGGAAGCTCTCCAGTATATTTTATAAAAGGATCAGAATTAACGAGCAAAGCTTCTAGATTTACTGCTCCTACAAATAAACCAATAGGAACATTATTTAATATATTATCATTTTGGCCTAGATATCTTATATTTTCTAAAGGTGACTCATAGCTAGAAGCAATAGACTGTATACCTGTTATAGGATTTGAGTCTATAAAAATCTGATTATATTCTCTTGTATACCTTGATAACATACCTTGTACCTTTAGTATAAATTACACCCCTTTAAGTGTAATTATGATATAAAAGGAGAAAGGATATATGGAAGGTATTTATAAGGAATTATATAGTTTTTTGTCTAGTGAGAACGTAGAGGAAATGAAAATGCCATCTTTTCAAGAGTGGCTTAAATGGTATCTAGATAATAATCTAGTCAAAGTAGAAAGAAATGAACTAAATCAAATCATTAAAGCTGTTTTTATCAGGAGGCTAAACACAAACGATATCACTGATTTTCCAGAATATCTTCATCCAGACATTCCAAATGTAGATAAAATAACAAAATTCTATATAGATCGTCCAGATGGAAATGTGTATTACTGCGAACTTTTAGTAGATAAAACTGAAAATATTGATGATCTTAAGATAGAAAATCTTAATTTCGCTTTTCTTTGGGCAAAGGAAAGATTTCAGATCGTTACAATAAATCCTAGCGATCTTTTGTTCTATTATAAAAAAGGTCAGAAAGTTAGAATTAATTTAAAAGATATGCAAGGTCTAATCAATAAGATACTTAATTATCAAGGATAAATTATATGGGAATGGGACCAACATTAAATCAGATAGCTCAAGAAGATAGCAATTCTATCAATGATTTAATGATAGATTGGGCAAAAAGAAGTTTATCATATAATTTTTTAAAAAATGATATCGTAAAATATAAAAATGAATTCTGGTACGCTCTTAAAGATCATTTTAAAACCGCAGCATCTGAGCCAGGTACAGACACAGGCAACGAATATTGGGGAGGAATTATAAGATTAACATATGGAAGAAAAGTTCCAAAATTTATATGGACTCCATCTTACACTTCCGTAGTTCAACATAAGCCTTTTGTTACTCTTATCAGGTTTGGAAATGGTTACGAACAAAGAGTTTCTAAAAGTATTAATCCAGATTTAAAGACGCTACAATTAAATTTTGATCAAAGAACTTCGCGTGAAGCAAGAGCAATTATACATTTCTTAAAAGAAAAATCAGCAATTAAATCTTTTGCTTATAATCCTGGAGATATCTATGCAGACTTAACTTATAGAACAAGATATGTATGCAGAGAGTGGGAAACAAATTTTACATTCAAAGAAAATTATTCTATAAGAGCCAAGTTCGAAGAAGTTTCAGCTTAATTAATGAAAGTTAAAAGGTAAACGTTATGGGAATGGGTCCAAATCCAAATTTGATAGTTCAGCCAAGCGAATATTTTTTAAAGGCTCTTGAAGCGCAGAGGTCTATTAATACTCATATACATGAGATAGAACCAACAACGCCAATATTTTTATTTGAAATAGATCTTAATGAAATGAAACCTGCAACGATTTCTTATCCCAGCAGAAATGGCCCAGTGAAAGATGGAGTGATAAGAATCCATAATGATTTTAATTTATTTAATATAAATCGAGGAGTTATAAAATGGAGAGATAATTTTTATTACCCATTTCCAGTATATGGTGAACAATTTGATATAACATCAAATGGCACAATCCCAACACCTAAAGTAAAATTTTCCAGTCAGTTCTTAGATGATGAATTCAATTCGTTTTATAAATATATTCGAATGCAAATAAATGAATTAAAAGATATTGTAGGATCTAAAGTAACAAGAAGAAAAACTTTTATTAGATATTTAAGTCCAGATAATTTTCCTGGTAAAATAAATCCTTTTAATACTTTTACAGATACTCCATGGGCTTCTAGAGATGGAGAAGTTCTTACTATAAGATCTTTAGAGAGAGCGCCAATAGATTTCTCGAAATGGCTTGTTTATTTCTTTAAAAGAAGTAGCCTTAACAATAAAGTATTTATGTCTTTTAGAACTGACGATAGACTAAAAACTTTAGATATTAAATTACAAGCTTATAATTATTCTTTAGAATCTCTAGATATATTTAATCTATTTATAAATGAAGCAATAACCTATTCAGAAGATGTTACAGATTCATTCTCAAGTGATATTTTTATATTCCCAGCGTCTTCTACAAATTATACATTTGCGATCAATGATCCAGAAAAAGAATACAGAAAAACAACAGATGGAAGTTTGATAAAGCCAGTTTGTAGTTCTAGTTCTGTAACACTATCTAATTCTGCAAATTCAACAATAACTTATCCTTTTACAATTAATGCTGCTACAGCAAATGAGCTTGCTACCTTTGTATCCTTTAGGCCATTATCAGAGACAAATGCAGCAAAATTTAATTATTCTATTTCAAATCAAACAACATCAAGTTTTACTATAAATTACTCAAAAAATATCGATGGCTCTTTTGAAATTAATTACTTAACAATTCCAACAGGAATGTACACAGGCACCAATCCATACGTTAATGAAGATACAAATTTCTTTGTAGCAAAAATCTCTCATAATTTTGGCACAGCGACTTCTGGAGAATATAATATAACCTTTCCAAGAAATTTTGATTATACTCCAAAAATTTTATTTAATACATGGGGAAATGCAGGATTTATTTATAATCAACATATAAAAAATATTACTGCTACTGGATGTACATTTGTTGCTGCTCATACAGGAGACAACTCTCAACTACAGACACAAAATATTCATTTAATTGTTACAGACTATATGGCTTCAGATTTACTTCCAACAGGAATTCCTCAAATGTATACAGCTTATCATAATCTAGCAAGAGAAGTTATAACAGATTCTTTATCTAAGAATGTAGAAACTTATGAAGTGGAGTTGACGCCAGATATTTATTATATAGACAGAAAAATTCAAGAAGACTCTAGCAATGTTGTTTATGAACTAGCTTCTCTACTAGATATAGAGGGAATTAAATTGCCAGGAAGAATACTTTTATCTAAAAACTGCCCATTTACTTATAGAGGAGAAGGATGTGTTTATGAAAGATTTGATAGACTAATGCCAATACATTCTGGAGTATATGGAGATGTAGTTGGTGTTATATCTCCATCTACAGGAACTAGCGCAGCAAGTACAATGCCTGTCTCTCAAGATCAAAAAGTATTTGGATTACAAAGCGCCCCACCAGTTTCAGATGCAGCAGATAATCTATTTACTACATATATAGGCTCTAATTGGATAGATAAAGGATACTGGAGGCAAGATGTATCCTATGTAAGATCAAATTATGTATATATAGAAAAGAATGAAATTAAATATTATTTTGTTTGCAAAACTAATCATTTATCAGATTCTTTAAATGCTCCTCCAAATTCAGAGTATTGGGAGTCGGATACTTGTTCTAAAACTTTAAAAGCATGCAGACAAAGATGGAGTCAAAATCCTAATTTTATACCATTTGAAATGCAAGGTATATATCAATTTCAATCTTTCTCTAACGTAATAAATTCTACAGTTGTAGTAAATGATGAACTTATTAAAAGCAATATAAGCTCTCCAAAAGATAGGAATGGAAAACAATTATTAGGGATATTGCCATTCGGTGGATTTCCCTCTGTCGAAGGTAAGTATCAATCACAACAAGGACCACAAGGCCCTTAACATGGAATTTAATTCCCAGATTAAAAATGCTATCAAATCTTTAGCAAATAAAAGAGGATTTGAAGAGGTTTGTGGATTAATATTTTTTAATGAAAAAGATTATAAATTTGATGTATTTCCATGCAAAAATTATGCAAACGATAGAAAAAATAATTTTTCTATATCACCTCAAGATTATATAAAGTGTTCAACTTTAGGAAAAGTAACCGCGTGCTATCACTCTCATATAAATGATAGTTTAGAATTTAGCGAAATAGATAAAAATAACAGTAATATGTATAATATATATTATATACTATATAATGTTAAATTAGATAAATTTAATTTTTATGCCCCAAGAGAGCAGAATAATAAATACATTGGAAAACCATTTATATTAGGAATATCAGACTGCTTTACATTAATGAAAGAATACGCCTGGAATGAAGAAAAGATATCAATAGAGTTCCCAAGAGATATAATATATCCAAGGAATCTAACAGATATTAAAGATTTATATGAAAATAATTTTAAAGAGCAGGGATTCTTAAAATTGGATAAGAATGTTAAGATGCAAAAGTCGGATGGGATTATGATGTTATTCCCTTCTGTATCTGAAAAATACCCTACTCATGCAGCAGTATATATAGGGGATAATCTTATCTTACATCAACCTTTTAATTCTTTTTCTTGTGTAAATATATATGATAACTTTTATAGAAAACATACAAGTTATGTTTTAAGGCATAGGAGTTTAGAAAATGGTAAAGGTTAAATTACATGGTAATTTGGGCCAAGAAGTTGGCGAAGAGTGGGAATTAGACGTTTCTACAGTCGCAGAGGCTTTTAGAGCCATAGAAGCAAATACTCAAAAATTAACTAAATTTTTTATAAATCAAGCGGAACAAAATGCTAAATATGAAATATTAATTAACAATAGACCATTGTGGGTCCCTAAAGCAGAAGATATGCCTTTAGAGTTAAAAGATGTTAAAAAAGACCATTTTAGATTGGTCGCTCAATCTGAGATGTACATGGATTTTGGTAAACAATTGAAGACGATAGATATTGTACCAATATTAGAAGGAGCAGGTGGTGGTGGAGGAGGAGGAGGATCATCTGGTTGTTTTCCAGCTGGCACTAAAATATCTACCCCAAAAGGCTTAAAGAAAATAGAAGATCTAAATGAAGGAGATGAAGTGTTCGCTTTCGATAAAGATAAAAAAATTCATATATCTAAAATAGAAGAAAAATTTGAACATGAAAAGAATAAAATTTTAAAGATAACTTTATGGGGTGGTAAAATAATTCGTGCAACTGCAAATCATTGGTTTCTGAATGAGTATAATCGATTTGCGCCATTAGGAAATTTTGAAGTTGGAGATGTTTTAATTCATGAAAGTGGAGACGTATTACCTATAGAAAAAATTGAAGAAGATGGTGAAGACGCTACGTATAATATGCATATTGAAAACTATCATACATATATTGCAGAAGAAATACTCGTGCATAATGGAGGAGGTGGAAAAGGTGGTGGGGGTAAAGGAGGTGGTGGAGGAGCTTTTAAAGGCATATTTGCTATATTCTTAAGCATTATATTAGCTCCAATTGGCGGACCAGCTCTGGGCGGTCTATTTATGGCTCTAGCACCAGCGATCTTAGGTCTTGTAGCATTAGGAGTGTCCATGCTTTTAATGAAACCACCCCCAATGGTAAGTCCACAAGCGATAGCGAATCCATCGGCAGATTTTGAAGCTTCACCTGATGGTGGAGGAGGAGAGCCTTCTTATCTATTCAATGGCCCTGTTAATACTGTTGGTGAAGGAGGTCCTATTCCAATTGGATATGGGCGTTTAATTATTGGAAGTCATCAAGTTTTTAGCTCTTATGATCAATTGTACAGAATGCAATCTAGAGAAAATAAATATGAGAGCGATGGCAAAGCTCCAATAGGCGAAGGAGCAGCAGAAAAGAACTATCCAACAAAAAGCTTTTATTTTAATCATTATGGATATCCAATAGATATTCAAGATATTCAAGGCAACTCATTATCTCAATCTTCATTAGCGAGTAATTAATATGGCAAAAAAATGTAAAGATTGTGATCCAAATAAATATATAGAAGGTCTTTCATGGAGAGGAGTAAATGGAATCTCTTTTGATGGATATACTGTTTATAATGATGTTGGTAAACCATTAAGTTCAGATCCATCTTTAGCAGATGTAAGTGATCTTGTTGATGCTTATAATCCTATATTTAGTAGTAGTTCTACAACTGGATTGACGCCAAGACAAGGAGTTCCTATTTCTATTAAAGGCATTGACCGTGGTCAGGGCTTTTGGTTCGTATGGAGTTTAACGCAAGGACTTGTAATGTTTGGAACACCTGGACAAACTTTATTACCTGCCATAATAACAAATTCAGCTACAACAACGGCTCAAATTGGCCAACCTTTTTCTTTTAATGTCACGACAAGTCAAACTCCCTCTGCTCTTTCTTACTCAGATTTTGGGGTGCTTGCGGCAACAGGAACTTCAGATAGACTAAGATTTGGCGCGATAACAGATGTAACGACTCCATTAATAAAAAATACTGTGAACTATGTAGGATATTTTACAGGCATAATAGTTTCTACATTAAATGGTAATAGATACTTAGGAGGAAGATTAGAAACATTTGTAGCAAAAAAGAGTCTTACAATTAAATGTAGGGATTCCTCTGGTAATGATCCAATCCATGTAACCAGCGCTCCAACGGCTGCAGCATTTAGAGGGCAAAGCTTCTCTTATACATTAACCACTAATATTAGTGCTAGTCAATTCTACGCAGGATTAACTACAGACTCGTTAAATATTTTGACTAATTTAGGTTTATCATATAATCAAAATACAAAAACTATCTCTGGCGTTGTAAGCAGTTCGGTTGGAGGAGATATTAAAACTGTATCATTAAATTTTAGAATATCTGGCCCGAATGCAGACGCAGGTAATAGAGTTAATTTTAGTTTAAATTTATTATATGGTAATCTTAATAGTAGCGCTGTATTGCCAACAATATCTGCTAAGACTTTTCCTGGAGAAGTAGGTAAAGCGTTTAATGACTCTTTAGCAGGTTTAAATAACAAACATACAATTCTAGGTATTTCATCTCTACCAGAAGGTTTATCTTTTAATGCTTCTAAAAATCAAATAACAGGAACCCCAAAACATGCTGGAACATTTTATGCTTACGCAAGTTGTAGCAATGCAAAAGGCACATCAAGTAAAGTAACATTAACTTTTAATTTTGGTGATTATGAAGATAACAATAACAGACAAGGCAATGTAAAAGCCGAAGAAATTAATTTGCCAAAATATAGTTACAGCACAATCAGACATAATAAAATATCTCTTTATATGTATACGCGAGGGGATGAAACTATACAATTTAAAAAAATAAATAGAAGCGAATTTCCAACTATAAGAAAAGACGGTAAACCTGAAGGTACGATATCAAGCGTTAAGACTGTAGGACCAATAGAATTTAATTTAGGAGTAGGAGAAGATCCAGAATCATGTTTTTGGATGTCTGTAAATGATCCATCTGCAGCAAATAATAGAAGAGATCAAGAATGGGGGATAAAAATTGATGGATATTATGATGTTCTTTATGGTAGTGCTTCCCAAGTAGATGCTGTAGGTAATGTTTGCTATGCTCCTCCAAGCGATGGAAGTTGGAGCGGACCAGCTTCAAAACCAATTAGACAAGATGTAGATTTGATTTTAAAGTCCTGCGCAAAAACGAGCTTGAGCGCAAATCCTGCCGAAAATGTTCCTTCAATAACTTTTAGTCCAGATAATTTAGAACATCAAGTTATTTTTACTGGTGGAGGAACTTTAGAAAGACCATTCGAAGGAGAGTTTAGGAAATCAGCAGGAAGTACAACAGCTACAATAATAACAAAAGAAGATCACGGCTTCTCTAATGGCGAATCTATTTATTTAAGTGTTCAGACTGGATCTGGATTACCCACGGGATTATATACGATAAGCTCTGTTACTCCTATTGCGTTTATTGTAAACACAGGGACAAGTTCTACAGAGTTTTTAACTGGTAAAGTTACAACATGTAGGACTCAGTTCGGAACAACAAGATTATCCAAAAGTGGTCTCTTAAAGTATCCAAATGGAATTCCTAAACAAAACGCAAGAACTTATACATTTACAGTAAGACTTGCGGATGTATGTTCATTTAATTATGTAAATCAAGGTTTTGCAATGTTTTATGGTACATATAACCCACAAAGAGGCGACGTATATTCATGTTCTTATCAAGGTAATTGTTTCGCTAAAGGGACTAAAATTTTAACTCCACAAGGAGCAAAAGAAATACAGGACTTTAAAAAAGGAGATGTTGTATATGGATATGATAAACAATTTAATCTAATCTCTTGCAATGTGTCAGAATTTACAGATCACGATAAAGAACTATTTCCAATAGTTAAAGTTACATTAAGTAATGGTACGATATTAAAAACTACAAAAAGTCATGGATTCCTTACTCCAAATGGCGACTATTTATTCTTAAATGATCTAAAGGTAGGAGATGAAATTATATCTTTAAATAATGAAAAAGTTAAAATTTTAAACTTGGACCATGATGGTTTTGATATAGTATATAATATTGAAGTAGAAAATTTACATAATTATATTGCAGAAAATATTTATGTTCATAATGGCGCATACCGAGGCCCAAAGATAGGCACTGTTCAGTGTGGTAAATGGGGATGTCAGATTTATACAGCGAAAGGATGGGTAAGAAAAGGCAGAATTAGCTATAATGAAAACTTTACATTAACAAATGGAAATGTACCATCTAATTGTCATACAGTAGTGTCTAGAGTTGGAGACGAGTATAAAGTAGAAAAATATGGATATCGTTATACGAACTCATTAAAAGATACAAAAGATATAGGAATTACTTCTTTAACTAATATATCTATTTTAGACGTACTAGGAGAAGGTCCAATAGAAGGAATTGTAGATTATGAAATTAAACCAAATCCTGGTTTTGTAAAAGGAGATATCGGATATAGAAATGGAGTTAAAATAATTCCTTATGCAGGAGTAGACGCTTTGATTCGTTCTATTTATTGGAATGAAATTCCTCTGGCAGATAATACATATCCACAGAACGGTAGTTTAAATTTTGAATTCATTAGATTGAATTTCGATAATGGTCGATCTTCGCCAAGACATATTAATACAGATGAATTAAGTAAGCTAACTCTTGAAGAAGAATTTTACTCGAAAAAAGCTCAGAATGGTGCATATGTTCCCACCTTTAAAGCTATTAACGCCACAAATAATACAACAATTTCTGAAAATGTTAAATTACCAAAAAGATTAACTAGCACAAAAGTTGTTGGAAGCAAATTATTTGGAAAACGAGTTTTCCAAGATAAGAATACAAGAACATATAAAAAGTCTTTAACAATTTTAAATAAAGATCTTTATGGAATTAAGCTTCATATTAAAGGGATCAGTTTATTTAAACAGATTGTTGATTTGACCATCTGGGAGTCTGCAGATGATGCGTCTAAAAATACTACTAGCGGCAGAATAGATCGTCAAGTAATGACATTTAATTTGTATCTAAAAAGAATAGATAAAGGATCGAATAATCAAGGCATGCAAGTTACTGTAGTGAAAACGCCTTCTGGAGCAGACTACTCTACTTTGACCATGGCAGGAAAATTAAATCAAGGACCATATATTGAGACATTTGAATGGACAGGTTTAAATTTAAAGTCTAATGATAATACAATAGGATGGGAAATCGAAGTAGAACCAACTTATGAAGAAAGCGTAGATCAAAATATTGTATTAAAATCTGCAATAGATTCAATTACAGAAATATATAATGACTTCTTGATTTTACCATCAACAGCTGGAATCTTAACCACATTTGACGCAAGATTTTTCAGTAGTATACCTCAAAGAGCTTATGATATTAGAATGTTAAGAGTGAAAGTACCATCTAATTATAATCCATTTTCTAGAACGTATGATGGTATTTGGAATGGCGCATTTAAATTAGCTTGGACAGATAACCCTGCTTGGTGTTTCTATGATATCCTAACAAATAGAAGATATGGATTAGGTCGCTATGTTGATCCAAAATTAACTGATAAGTGGACTTTATATGAGATCAGTCGATACTGCGATCAACTTGTAAGTGATGGCAGAGGAGGATTAGAGCCTAGATTCACCTGTAACGTTCTTATATCGACAAGAGAAGACGCATATAAAGTGGTTAATGATATGGCTAGTATATTCCGAGCAATAGTATATTATAATGCTGGACTTATATTTACATCTCAAGACCGTCCAAAAGACCCAATCTATATATTTAATAACAGCAATGTAAAAGATGGAGAATTTACATATAGCAATACAAGCAAAAGAGTTAGACGTAATGTAGCTTTAGTGAGATATAATGATAAAGAAAACTTTTATAAACCTGCCGTTAAATACGTAGAGAGTAGAGAAGGCTTAATTAGATTTGGTATTAGAGAAATAGAAGTTAGTGCTTTTGGCTGCACAAGCGAAGGTCAAGCCGAAAGACTCGGTAAATGGACATTACTATCAGAAAATCTAGAATCGGAGTTGGTCAGTTTTGAGACTAGTTTACCTGCTATGTATCTAAAACCAGGAGATATAGTCTTCATCCAAGATCAAAATAGACAGAATAAAATTCTTGGCGGAAGAACATACGAGCTAAATCAAAGTTTTGCTATTCTTGATATTAAATATACAGATATCTCTGGATATTTAAATGCAATAAAATCTTGTAATTTTAATGTTTTAACTCCTGCAGGAAATATTGAGATAGGCACAGAAACAGGAAATGCTTTAATAACAGGAGAAATAATTACAAGCCCAATGTATCTAGATGGCATAGGTCTTGTATCGGGTATATCAACGGATTTGATAAGAAGAAAACAGATACAGACAATTAGTTATAGTTCAGATTATCAGCCTCTTACTCCTTCCGATGATAATAATATATTTAAGAATTTTGTTCTTCCAGAAACTGGAGGAAATTATGAAGGATATACAAAAATATATTTTGGTGGGCAAAACTTAGATACTAAAAATCATACGTTATTAAACAATACTGTATGGACATTAGAGTTAGATCCAGATCAATATGATTACAGATCAAGTCCAAGCGTAACAGGCTTAAGTAATCTTTCACCTTATCCTGGGGCTTATTTAGAGCCTCATATAGATAAAACTCAAAAATTTAGAATTCTAGATATTGAAGAGCAAGAAGAGTTCAGATATAAAGTTACAGCACTTCAATATGATGAGCTAAAATATTCATTAGCAGATGATGTATAAATATGAATAATCCAACAAAATTACCGTTAGTAGAAATAGATATAGTAAATATTACTAAGAACTCTAAAGGATTTAGAGTCAATCTAAAACCAATTGAAAACATAGAGAATATAAAATCATATAATATATATTTAGATACTGATAATTATAGTATAGAGCCAGATAGCAATGATAATAGATACCTTATAGGTCAGATTGATTACAGCGAAGAAGAAAAATATTTTTATTATATACCAGAGACAACAGGACTTCATTATTTAACTATCTTCTGCCAAAATACTCAAGGATTGGAATCTACAGGCATATTATATACAGGAATTATTCCACATCAGAAACCAATTAAAGAAATAAACATTCAAAATTTAAACTATTATGATAGAGAAGAGGATTTAGGTTTTGGAATTATATCTGGAGGAATGACTCCTGTTTTAAATCAAAATTCAGCAACTACAGAAATGCCTTTTGGTTTAATAGGCTATCAAATAAATTATATATCACCCGCAGTAGAAGAAGTTCAAATAAACGAAAAAATATTTACTAAAGACTTTAGTAGAACTTTCAGAAATCAACAATTAGGCGTATATAATCGAGTAATCCCAGCACTGGAAAATAATAGCGGTATATTATTTGACCAGAGCTTATTAAGAAACTATTCAAACGACGTCTACTTTGCTTCTTCGCTAGGAAAAACTATAGATAAAAGCTTTTCTGCAAATTCTATATCTATATCTAATACTAGAATTTATAGCACTGGAGAGTATTCTGCCTTACCTCCAGAGAATGATCGTTATTTTATATTTGATTATGAGTTAAACTTTAGATCTTTTAGTGAAGCTAATGCGAAATTTGTCGAAGGAATTGACGATTCTAATACTATTTTACTTAATCCAAATGAAGACACATCTGGAACATTTTTAAATAAAATATTAAACGCTACGGGTCAATCTGGCGAATTGCCAAAAAATTTCGTTAAAATAGAAGAGCCTGGACATTATGATTCTTATTATATTGTTTCAGAAGTTATAGATGAAGATGGATTCTCCTCGGCTGGAGGTAATGTTAATAATAATAGTGATTTAGAAAGATATACCAATCAAGATGGCTATAAAATTCTTAAAATTCAACATAAAGGCATTGCTCGCGTAGATATAATTAATATGTTTAAGAACTATAGTCGTGGACAAGATAACGAAATGATATTTGATATTAAAGGTAAGTTACCAATAGATATAGGCTTAAATTCCATCATAATATTACCACAAAAATATCAAGATAATATTAATGTAATAAATGATAAAGAATACTATGATGAATTTATATTCTTAAGAAATCTTGATAAGATAGATTCAAATACAGAAAAGAATTATAAAATAGATCTCATAGATAGCCAAAATGAATCAAAATATCGTTTAACAACATATCTTAATCCAGATAGTCTTTTATTAAAAGATAATATATTTTCTGCTAAAGTATATTATTTAAATAGCTTACAAGCAAACGCTTTATCAGAATATTTAGAAATATCAAGATATAGTTTACAATCTATATTGTATTATATTAATAATACTTCACTTATAGATAAGTATGTAACATTAAATAAATTCATTAAAGATAATAAAAATTATACATCTACGATTGCAGCTAGTTATCAAGGTCTAGTTTATTTCTTTACTCCAGAAAGTTATCCTCACATAGCTTGGCCAAATGAAAAATATAGAAATGATAATTTGAATAAATATGGGGCAAGAATGTTAGATTTTGATAGAGATGGTGTTGGATCAGGGCCTCAATTTTTTGATTATTTTCCTCAAGCAAATGCTGAAATTGATGGTAATTTTCCAAGTGATGTTAAATATAAAACTACATATAGGTGCTTAGATAGTTATAAATATAACTCTTTAAATACTGGTGAATATTTATCTCCAGAAGATGTTCCAACGTCTGGAATTAATGATAGCCCTTCATACTTGGGAGTTTATGATCCAGGAAATATTGGGGATGTAGAATCACCAGGTACAGCAGATTTTAAAAGCATTAATAATGATTTAAATTACTTTAAATCTAAAAATATTGTTAGTGTGAAATTATTAAGCGTTGGCATACAAAAAGAGGATGCTTATGCGATTGTAGAGTTTATTCTCGATATACCAGATGCAGATGACTTTATTGTTCAAGGCATATCTGGAACAGACACTATCCTAGAAAAAGGAATCAAAGAGATAGAAGGAGTAAATTATCATTACTTTGTAGCTAAATTTGTTTCTTCTTGCGGAATAGATACAGATCCAGTATTATTTGGGCAAAATGTAGATGTTAAAGCTATCATTGATTCTAAAAAGATGATATCTTTCTTAGTATATCCAACAAGATTTAAAGTAATTGAAGATGAATTTGATAAGCCATTTTTTGGAGATTTTTACCTAATAGCTTCAGACTTTGAAAATAATCAATTTAATATATTAAAAGAATGTCCGTATAGCATATTAAATAATGAAACAGATTGCTTAAAAGGCTGTTGCGTAGAAGAAACGAATATCTTAACCAGAAGAGTTCCATATAAACAATTCTATATTTTAAGTAAATATCCAGCTAATCAGGATAATAATTATCAATTTGGTAAAATAGGTGGAACAAATAACTATGTTCTAGGATCATTAAATTGGAGATATAAAGCTCTAGATTACTCATCTAATAATCATGTTATAGAATACAGAAAACCAACCGTACCATCTAATGATTTAAATTTTGGAATAGTGTTATATCCAGAGCATAATGTAACTTTATATAAAATAATAGTCTATATGAAACAAATTGATGATGTGAATAATATATCTTGGAAAGCTTCTGATATAATAGATAGTTATGTATTTGATGATATTGTAAAAAATTATCCTTTATATATCTCTATTCCAGATATGAGCTTCTCTAAGAGAGGTAAATTCCTTTTTGATAATATAGCAGATCAATATAGCTCTTGGATAGATAACCAACAAACTTTTGGTATTAGAATATACATGATAGATAAGAGTAACGATAAAATAGAACAAACATTTATATTTAATAATAACGAAAGTTGTTAACGCCCTAGATCACGACCCTTAGACCCTTGATAGAGTACTCCGCCTGGACGCTGTTCTTCTACAAGTACCTTTAATATCTGCTGTCTAAGTAATTCTGCGAGTACTCTTGATCTCTCTAGTGTCTTCTTGAATTTTTCTTGATCAGACATGTCATCTCCACCTTGGTCTTGACTTTCTTGTTTACTATTTTCTGTGGTTTGGCCATTCTGATCTACGCTTACATTAATGTTAATATTATTAGTTACGCCACCTCCAGCACTTTCTCCTTCTGTACGAGAAACTTCAGTTTCAGTTTTGTCTTTCATCTCTCTAGTTTGCTCTTCTACAGTTCGATTCAATTGTTCTAATCCTTTAAGCAATTTAGATAAAGCTTCTACAAATTGAGTTTTAGAATTGTCTTGTTGATTACCACCGACTCCTGTGCCAATAGATGGAAGACCTGTGCCTACTGGTCCACCTTCTGCAAAACCAGATATTTGTCCACGATTAAGGCGATTAAAGAATGGCTCTCCCATTCTATCTACAACATCTTTTCTAATTACATATTCTCCACCCATAAGCATAGCTGGAACATCATCTTTATAAGAGGAACCGCCATAGATTGGCCCACCAGTAGCTCTTGCTACCCAATTTGGTTGAATACCTAATCTACTTCCTGTACCAAAATAATTACTACTTGCAAATGGAATTCCAAATGAACCAAAACCACCAAAACCACTAAAGTATCTACTAGCAAAAGAATATGGGCTTAATGCATTTGGAGTATATAATCCTCTAGTTGGTAATCCCAATCCATAATTAGATCCACCATAACCTAAATATGATAAATAATTTTTAAATCCATATTCTCCATAAGTTGATTTTCCAGTGAAAGCAGGAGCAGTATTTCCAAATCTAAAATAATCATTATTCTTAGGGCCAAAAAATGGAGCAAATCTTTCTAATCCTTTTTGACCTCTTGATAAACTAGCTCCTACAGAAGCGTAAAAATCATTTCCTTGTTTTCCAGTAGATAATCCTAAATCTGCTGGGGAATATATTCTAAATCCTATAGCATCACCTGTGGGCGATCTAGGATCAGCAATCATCAATGGTCCACCATATGGTGTTGATCCTTCGTTTAAAACTCTCCTGCCTAATGGAGTCAATTGTCCAGTAGTAGCATCTCTATATCCCATCTCAATTTCATAACCTATTCCAGATCCTGGAGTTGGTCCTGCAACACTAGGATTTAAAAGTAAATCTGCGCCTACTAATCCCCTTGCTGATCCCAAGAGTCTTGCGGCTCCAGCACCAGCATTTTTTAAACTAGAGAGAGAACGGCTAAGTAAAGAAGGCTGTGGTTGTAAGGCTCCACTTCTTGCATAATTTAATATATTTGCTGCTTCTGCAGGATTAACTAATTGTCTAGGCTCTAATCTTGATAATCCAGCGGCTATACCAGATGCTCTTGGTGCTTGAGTAGCAGGAGTAATAGGCTGATTAATTCCAAATCTTTGATATAAAGAGCTAAATACTCCTCCTCCTGACCCTGCTACAGCTGTGGTTGGCGCAGCTGCTCGACCAAGATTTGATCCTGCAGGAATTTTTCTCATTACATTTGTCATTGGACCATAGTAGCCACCACCTAATCCTGCTTTAGAGGCACCAAATATACCGAGACCTGCTATTGCAGCCATATTTCCCATGCTAGGACCTTGATTACCAGCTACTTGAGTGCTGGTTTGTACATTCTGAGCAAAGTTTTTAAATTCTGGTACAGATAAGCCACTAAATAATTCTTGTTCCATTTCGTATCTTCTTGTTAAGCCTTTGCCAAACAAATCCCACCATCTTCCTGTTTTTGTTTGACCACGAACAACAACACTATCCATTCTATCTCCATATATAGCTTTATCATAAGCTAATCTTTTCTGTTTTAATGCAGATTGAAATACAAGAGGGTCCATCATATTGATTTTATCAATAGTTGATTGAGTTAGCTTGGCGCTTTTCTGTATAGGTAATCCAGCAACAGAATTTAAAATAGCTTGGGCTCCACCTTCACCACGCATATGCGCCATACTCATTACGGCAGCTTGCACACCTGCATCGCTAAAGTTTAACGCTCCTGCTTTCGTTGCTCTTTCTGTTAATAATTGTCCAACTAAATCTCTTGTGACTGGACTATCTAAACCAAATCTTTGAGCAACCATTTGAATCTCTCTAAATTGTCTTGTTCCAGATCTAAAACCGAAGTATTCTTGTCTGCCAGATTGAATACCCATTTTTCCTTCTGATCTCATTATACTATTTATAACTGCTTGTGATAATCCAGCGCCTCTTACTCTATTGCCAATTTGATATCCTTTGACTAATCCTCCTTTAGCAAATCCAAAAGGATTTATGTTTGGATTAGAATAATATTGTAAAGCTGCCATTCTTTGTTGATCAACTGTCATTAATCCTCTAGTAACAGCAGAGCTACCAACTGGAGGAGTAGGGCTTGCAGATAGTACTCTATAAAAATCTTGATTAGATTGATATGTAGTTTGTAAACCAGCAGGTGCTCCAAGACCTACATTATACATAAATCCACCAGTTGTTGAAACTGGACTAAAAGATGCGCCTGGATAACCAAAAGTTTGTTGACCAAATTGAGGATATCTATTGAACATATCTTGTCGAGATAAAAGTCCAGATGTTTGAGCGCTCTCAATTCTTTCAGTAATCATTTTTTCTTGATCTTTAGAAAATCCCCCTATTGTTCCACCGCTTTGACCACCAGCCATAAATGCATTTAAGAAAGAATTACTTATCTTTTCTATTCCACCAAATAAAGTATTTCCAAATCCTCCACCGCCACCTCCTCCGCCAAATAAACCCTGCATACCTCCACCTAAATATCCCGCGCTAGATAATCCACTAAAAGCACTTAAACCTGCGCTTAATAAACCACCAATTAATGTTCCTGTTCTTTGTCTATTGTAAGCAGCCATTCTCTCTGAGTTAATTCGATCTGCTTCTGCTTGAGCTTGTTTCCTAGCTTCTTCAACCTGTCGCATTTGTTCATTATATCCAGTTTTAAAATTACTTACCTGTTGTTGATAATTAAGCATTCCTAAAGCTCTTTCATTTCTTAACGCAACCATTGGATTCTCTTCGTTAACAGCTGCTCTACTACTTAAAATATCTGCTATATTTAATCTGCCCGATAAAGCTGGAACATTTCCTAATTCCTCTGGACTTGTTATAGTTCTCTTAAATGCTTCTGGTAAATATGGAGAAGTTAATAACTCTCCTTGTGCACCATAATAATCATATGTATTAGCATATAAATTTCTTACTGATCCGCCAGCGGCATAACCTCTAACTCTGCCTCCTCGATTAAGAGCATTTAACATTCCTAAACCATATTTATTTACTGCGCTTTTTCTTAATACATATTCTCCATCTTGTAATAGTGCTGGTACGTCATCTCTGATTCCACTTCCACCATCAACATATCCGCCTGTAGCATATTTTCTTACTTTTCCACCTTTCGCAAATCCACCACCAAAAAATCCTTTAAATAAACTTCCTAGTAAACCACCAGATCCACTTTCAGATGTTCCTCCGTATCCGCCACCGCCAGCAAGTCCTCCTAGTAAGCCTCTAAGTCCAATACTAAATTGTTCTTTAATAATTTGTTGAGAAATATTTAAAGCAAAATCTCTAAAAGCATCTTCTGCAGTTTTAGTGCCATCAACAAAAGCTCCAAATGCATCTTCAAAACCTGTTTGCATATTTTCTGCAAGATTTGCAAAGGACATGTTAATTTTATCTGCTGTTGTTTTTGCATTATCTCCAAATGCATCCATAAAAGATCCAAATGGATCAAGTCCACCAGACATCCCATATCTAATTTTCTCTCTACGTATAGACATGTTCTGATCAGCGATTTCTTTAGAGAACATTGTTCCAGCGTTTTCTTTGAGCATTATTTCATCAAATTTTAATTTTAATTTACCAGAAGCTTCTGTTAAGCTGATAAGTCCTCTGTTGTACTCTCCGCCAATCTTTGCAGCTTCTTCGTGAAATCTATTCATTAATTCTGCAGCTTTAGCGCTATCATTAAACTCTACTCCTAATGCAGTTAAGTTTTGTATTACTGGATTTGTGATAGCTTCTTGTCTTTGTTTCTGTAGTTCTTCAAATATTCCACCTTGACCAAAATTTACTCCACCAGTTAAATCAAGATTACTTTTTTGTGCTACGCCTGTTGTATATCTTGCTCTTAGTCCTTCTAATGTGGTAATTGGTTGAGCTTTACCTTCTTTTAATTGTTGAGCTAATAACTGTTTTTGCTCTTCTATCTTTTGTTTGATTTGAATTTGCTCGTTCAATGAAGCTTTATTAGTTACAAGTAAATCTGCAAATCCTTTATAAAAATCTTCTGTATTTCCTGGTATTGCAGTCTTTAATATTGCTTCTATTTGATCTTTATTATTAGCAGCTAATATCTCTTGTAATTGTTGCACATTAAGCCCTTGAGTTATAGGCTGAATTTCTTGCTGAATTCTCATACGAGCTGCTGCGCCTTCGATACCTTCTCTTTGAGCAGTTTTAAATACTCCAGATTTTCTTAATTCATAAAGGCTAAGTAATGATTGTCTTTCAGCTGCTTGCTTTTGAGCTCTTTCTAAAGCTTGTCCTAAATAAGCTTGAGCATCTGCTGTTCTGCCTTCTGTTCTTGCCTGTAAAAATTTCTTTCTAGTTTCTTCATCTAGCTTTGCAAGACCTTCTGCAAATTGATTTTCAGCTTTCTGTTGTAGATTAGCTCTTGTTACTGGATCTGTTACTCCGCCAAAATCACCTTGAGCATATCTGTCTAAAGCTTCTGTAGCAGAATTAATATTCTGCACAGCACTGGTCATTTGATTTAAATTTTCTCTTGCACTCTCAAAGCCTTTTGTTAATTCATTTGTTTTATCAAAAAATGCATCGTATATTTTAATACCAGCTGTTAAAACACCAACAGTACCACCAACTGCTGTACCTATAGGACCAAATAAACTTCCAGTTGCAGCAAAAGATGCTACATCACCAATCGCACTTGCACCAGCGCCAAGAACTCTTCCTGTTGTAGACTGGTCTCCTGCTAAATTTTTTACTGTTTGAGCTATAATAGGAGCTCCAATTGAAGCAAGCAATGCTCTATTTTGTAATCCTTCGCTAAATTTGCCAAATTTACTAGACTCAAATCTAGCATTTAAATCTCTGGCTCTTGCAAATGAAGAACCAACAAATCCTTTACCAGCAGAACCTTCTCTACGAGATAAAGTATCAGTAATTGATTTTTCGATTTTATCTAAACCTTTACCAGATGCACCAGAGAATGTTTGAACTCTATTAGAAATTAATTGAGTAGCTTTTTGTACATCTATTGATCCTTTATCAAAAGCAGAAGTTATTTTATCTATAGATTTTTGCAATATGGCTATATTAGCTTGAGAAGCTCCTGTGCCTAAACTACCTGCTGCAACAGTTGGTCTTACGGCTTGAGTTAATGATCCTGTTTTACCTAAGTATTGAAAATATTTTGCCATTAAAGATTGTGGTAATGCAAAATTTGGTACAAATCCAGCGGAGCTATTTGTAAGTCCTTGCATCATTTTTGAATTTTGAATTGCACTTTTTATTCCTTCTGGATGGTCTCTTAATACCGCTGCAAAATTTGGTTGAGTTTTACCATCTCTTACATAAAATCCTATTCCATCTTTGTAATCAAGTACTCCTCTTCCACCCATTTTATTTTCTGTATTTAAAGCTCTATCTAATGGAGAAAAATTAGGAATAAAACCAAATGCTTTGCCCATTCCACTATTAATAATCTTTTCTGCCATACTATTTCTATTTTCTCTTGAAAGAGAATTTTTAAAATCTCCTCCTCCAGTATAAGCATGGTTTGCCAAATATGGAATTTTAAAAGTTTTACCTAACTGTGTTAATTCTTTAGCTGTTAAATCTAAAACACGAGTACGATCAGATGGAACAATATTTAATGCAGCTAAAATTCCTCCTTCAAATGCGTTACCAACTAAACTGCCGATTTGGTCTTGAGAAATGTTACTTTTTAAATATCTTTTAAATTCTGCTGTTTTTACAACTTGTGGACTTACTCCAGCGAGACCTGTTAAAAATTTTGAGGAAGATTCAACTAAAGCGTTTATTGCATTTCCATATATGCCTGGACCAAGCATCGTATTTCTTTTACTTTTTAATTCTCCAGGAAATGGTACTGCATAAAAACCTATGGGATTTTTTGATCCTTTAGGAGTACCATTAGTTTCAAAAGCCATGGTTTCCTTAAAACCTGGGTATACTAAAGCGTATGGTCTTGCATATCTTCCGCCTTGGTCTTTAGCAATTCTTTCTAGATTAGCTTTTGAGCTAAAAACTAATTTATTATATTTTGATTCTGGAACCCAATATGAACCATATTGTTCTACAACTCCTAATTGTTTGCCTTCTGCAGAACCTTCTCTTGTTTTGAGATATTGTTGTAATTCATTTCCAGAAGCTTTTACATAACCTTTTTTTATCATTAGATCAGTTTGAGCTTTCGTCGTTGGTCTTCCAACAAAATTAGGAATAAATCCTTGATTTGCATAAGGATTAACTCCATATTTATTTTTAAATTTTTCTTTATATTTTTTACCTGCTTCGCTTTGTTCTGGAGGTAATATGCCTGGTTGAGATAATCCTGGAAATCTTTTTACTTCTTCAGCAGTATTATATGTTACTCTACCATAGTTAGGAATATTCATTGATCTAACTTGACCTGGCATATATCCACCAGAGATGGCTCCCATAATTTCTTTATTAGCATTAAAATTAGGAACAAATCCTTGACTCTTAGCTCTGCCAGTAGTTATCATTCCTTGTTCAACAGTAACGCCTCTAGCAGATAAACCCTTAGCTAAATTTGCAGCAATAGCACTTGATTGTTGACGAGCTTGACTTTGAGCTTGAATAACTGTAAGAATATCTTTTTCTACTTGCAATAATGATATTTGTTTATTTACTATATTCTGTACAAGTTGTGGATTTTGAGCTAAAATATTATTTATTCTTTCTTGTATTTGAGCTTGTACTTGCGCTTCTTTGTTCAATCCAAGAGTGGCTCTAGCTGCATCTACTACGAACTTACTTAAGTTAGCAAAAATTTTAGCAAAAACACCAAGAAGAATTGCTAGTCCAGGGCCAGATATAAATGAACCAATACCTTCTAAAATACCTTTACCTATTTTACTTCCTATGCCATCACCTTTTACATCAAAACCTTCTAAAGCAAAATTAATACTTCCAAGCACCTTTTCTATCGCAGGAGCTAATGTTAATCCTCCAATTTCACTACTCACTTTAGTTAGATTAGCAACAGTTCTGTTAATCAAAGCTGAAAGAGTTTTATTTAATTCTTCATTTCTTTTAATAGCTTCGTTTGAAGCTCCTGTAGATATTTTTAATGCATTTCCATAAATAGAATATTCTCTACTTAAATCTCCTAACGCTGCTTTCAATACGTTAATCTGGAAGACGCCGCCGACCAACTCAGCAACTTGAGATCTTTGAGCGTCTCCTAATTGATCAAATTTTTGAGCAAGGCCAGTTAAGATTTGTATTGCAGGAGCAGTATTTCCATTTAAATCTCTAACTGCAATACCAAGAGCTTGTAACTGATCTAATACATCTGTTCTTTGAACTCTTGTAAAAATTGTTTTTAATGAGTTTCCAATAACTGCACCGCCTCGCGCAGTGGTTTGATTAACGCTGGCAACAATAGCTAATAATTCATCGAAACTAACTCCAACGTCTTGAGCAGAACTACCTACTCTTTTTAAAGCTTCTGCAAGGTCAGCAGAGCTAACCGCGAAAGCTGCGTCAACACTTGCTAATTTATTAACAATTTGAGTTGAATCTAGCGCCGAGTTATTAAAAGAATTAATTGAAGCGGTTAAGGCTTCTACGCTAGATGCAGCATCTAATCCAGAAAGACGAGCTAATATTAATGCATCACTTGTTCTTTTTAATGTTTGCTCTAAAGTCAAACCTTGACGAGCTAATTCTCCTGCCGCAGTAGCAACAGTAGAAAATGCTTGACCACTATTTTTTGCTATATCAAATAATTGATCTCCAAATTGGCCTAATGTTTTTGAACTTGCATTTAAAATTACATTAATATCTGTTAATGATTTTTGTACTTCTATTGTGCTACCAATAAGTGCTGTAAAAGCTCTTTGTACATTGTATATTGCTCCAGCAGAAGCACCGAATGCAATAACACGAGCATTAGATGCGTCTAACGATTTTTGAAATTCATTAGCTGCTCCAGTTATTCTTCCAAGTGGCTGAGTAAAAGCTCTAGCATTAATTCCAGAGCCAAGATTAAATCCTTTACTTTCTAGTCGCTTTAAGGCTGATGCTACATCTCTCTCTAATTGAGATGTATTCGCTGTCAAATTTAACTGTACATCACCTATATTTCCAGCCATATTTTATGCCTTTTTCCTATTATAAATTACACATTTATTGGAAAAATATATTATATATAGCTATAATTAAAATCTATTTTATAGTCCGTGTAGCTTGATAAGGTCTTCCATACTAAGTTTGCCACCCTTCTTAGCTGCTTCTTTATTTAAATCAATAGTATTAGAAGAACTCTCTTCTTTCTTTAATCCTAGCCTTTTAAGGTCTTCTGTAGTAGCGCCAACTATACTCGTTGCAACATTATCCTTTGTATTTTTATTATTCTTATTAAGCACTTCTTCTGCGTTCTTAGACCCTTCAAACCACTCTACAAGCTGGTCTGGATCTGCCATCACATATTCTGGTGGCTTTGTTTTGGCTTGACTTAATATATTCTTAAAATATTTGCCATAACTAAATAGTTCAATTTGATAAAAGCTTAATTCTGTAAGAGGTTTACCGTAAAATATAAAAGGATCATCTTTAGAGAGATAAAATACATTAGTAAAATATCCTGATATGCTTATTTTCTTTAAATTCCTATCATTAAATCTAATATTTACATCATTGTAACTTTTAATTAATTTAATAATATCTTTATTATCTAGCTCATCATAATCTTCTTCTTTAAAGAATCTCTCCTCAAGCTCTTTATCTTTAAATAAAGAGACATACATATAATATTCATTTATCTTCTTAAAAGCATAATCCTCTACTGTAAATCCTATTAGATCTTTCTTTTCTTTCTTTAGAGCTTGTAGCTCGCTACTATTTTTATCGATCTCTTCATTGACTTGATCTATCTGAGCTTTTAAAAATAATTTAGATTTAGTTATCTTTAAATTAGATATAAAGTTTTCTAGTTCCTTAATCCTTTTATCTTTTTTCTCTTCCCAAAGATCTTCTTTAATTAGATATTCTTCTTGGTCCTTTTCTGTAGGAAGGCCCATGCTTTTAGCTTTATCTATAAACTGCTGATTATAAATATCTATATCAGCAGAGTCTTGATTATTTATGTGCTTAAAAAATAATGTTCCAAACTCTTGAATATTCTTTTTAGAATATCCTTTAATTATCTCAGAGAATACAATTTTTAAGCTGTCTTGTGTCATTCATTACTTTTTAGCGTCTTTTGATTCCTCAACTGCTGGAGATTCAACAGAGAAAACAGCAAGCTTTTCGAATTCCTCTTGAGAAGAAGCTCTTCCAACATACCAGAAGCTTACAAAATAAGCTAATTTTCTGCAAACAAGATTTTCAAATTCTGTACCATTCTCTTCAATGGCATCATAAATTCTTAGTCTAGAATCATAATCTCCATCTCCAAAAAATGAAATTTCTTCGCCCTTGTCATTAACAATATAAGCCAATTGTAATACCCACCAAAGAATAGTTTTGTTTCTAGCTCTATTTTCTGCTGTTTGATCAAATAGACTTGCTTGAGCGGTTTCAAAGTCTTGAATCTCAGTTCTTAATTGAGTTAACTCTTCAATAACTTCTTTATATCTTTTATTCTCTTCTGGAGATCTTTCTGATTCATCACGGATGCTTAATTTTTGGAACTCATTTTGCTTATCGAAAAGAGATATGTAAAGACTTGCATATACATTCTTTTCGTCTTCGCTGAGAACTCCACCATCATTAGTGAATCTCTTTGCTAATAAAGCTCTCGTAAGAAGACCAGCTTTAATACCTTCTGACAAACGAACTCCATAGAATAATTCTGCTTCATCAAAAAGTAAACGAGTAGGTTTACGAAGAAAAACCTTGACTTGCTCTTTCTTCTTAACTTTTTTAGTTACTTTTACTTCTTCACCTTTTTCATTTTTAGAGATCTCAATTTCTTCGACCTCAACTTCTTTTGGCACCATAAACTCAAATAGCTTTTTCATATTCCTTGTTCCTTTCAATTGATTCTATATAATTTTTAACCTTTTTAAATTGTACCCTACCACCTAGTAAGGATATAAATTTATTTTGTTTTTCCTTATCCCATCTATCATAATTTCTACTTAAAAAATTAGGGCTTGTTACTACCTCGAAAGTAGGCTTTAGCACTCCGTATTCTTTAAGAGATCTTTGAATTGATTGCAATTCAAGATTATTACGAATAACAGCTTCTTCCGAATATTTGAAAATCATTTTTTTCATTTTAAATTAAAATCAAATTTTTCTAGTTCTTCCTCTATCTCGCGGATAGTATCATTTCCATGATCCAATATTCTTTTACGATATTTTTGGTAAGATTCATTACTCATGTTATTATAGTTTGAATTTACAGCATCTTCAAGAATAAAAAGACAATGTTTATATAAATTTGTTATTTTTCTTCTAAATTGGAATAATACATATTCCCTAATTTTAGGGTCACCTTTATCCATAATATTTTACCTTTTTCCTTACTTTATATTACACCAAAAAAATACCCCGTCAAGATGAACTCGACGGGGTATTTTATATATATATTAAGTATTCTTAGTCTTTTACACCGCTCATGAACAAACCGCGATCTGTTTGAGAAGGACCGCCGATTTGAGTAGAGAATGTTAAAGTTACGGCTTTATTATCACCGATAGAGCTACTAAATTCTTGACTGTCTAGTTTAGCTTTTTCTAGTTTGTAAGAAACTTGAAGATCAGAAGTACTTGGATTCTTGATATTAATCTGTAGATCATAGTCTTTGTCAGTAGAGATAATATCTGCAAGATTACCAGTGGTTAGATCACCAAGTAGAGCATCAATACTTAGATTAACGGTTACTGGGAATGTGATCTCTCTGGCAAATGCGAATTTACTTCCTAACTTTTGGAGTGGCTCACGAGCAAGATCAAAGCTGAGTGTATAGCTTTGGATTTTTGCGTCATCAATACTAACGCCACCTTCAGCATAACCAAGATCAAATGTGATATCGCCTGGGCGAAGAGCACTGACTGTATCTGCGCCAACAGATCTGGATACTGGATCTAGACCATATTGCTTGGTTGTGATTTTACTTCCGTCAGCAGGTAGTACTGCTGGAATATGATTACCGGTAACACCAGCATCAAATTGCATGTTTAGACCTTCTACGTTAACTGTTACTGTTGGGAAATTACCAACAGAAGCTTCTGTAGAATAAGAAGTTATGAATCCGTTTCCGATTGCAATAACATTTTGATTAGCTAGACCACTACCAACATTGAGAGCGTCTACGCCTTCACCTACTGTACGAATAAAGTAATTCTTTTCGTCAGCAGTTTTATTAATGATACCTGAGATACAAGTTACATCATAACTATCTAATGGACCAAAACCTAGTAGTTCTTCATTAGCGAAACTGTTTAGTAGGTAACTGAAATCCAAAGAAACCGTTGGGGACTCTAGAATAACACGATCAATAGCTGCCAATTCACCGAATTGGTTAACGTCTTGACGAGCGATGTTAAAACTGTAATTTGCAGTTTGAATACGATGCAATTGATTAACTAGATTTGCACCTGTATTTCCTGCGCTATAATGGTCGCCTGTTGCTGGACTTGGTCCTACATAAAGGGCTTCGGATTGATAAATAATTCTATTTCTTGCCATATTGAAATTCTCCTATATTTACTTTATTTACACTTATTTTTAAGTATTTCAACTTATTTTTTTGATATTATGACCTTGGATATCTATAAGTTTCAAGCTCAAAATCAATAAAAGAAGATATTGCATCTGGATTAAGATCTTGATATTGACTTCTATTAACTACATTTTTGCTAATATATATATTTTTTATATATACGCTATTAGAGCTACCGGCTCTACCTGTGGTTAAAAGGTCGTAATTATAGCCAGATTTAAGACCATTTAAGCTATTAAAAGGCATCTCTTCTGGCTGAATCAAAGGAATATATGTTCTAACAGAGTCTTTAAATATGCTGGTTACAGCATCCATACTAAATATAGAGTCTGATATCACTATGGCTCGTACATTAATATTAGTACTATCTAGTCCTCCAAAAGCTAATGGTTCATTATTACCACCATTATTTTTGAGGTAAATTGCTGGATATGTTTGAGAATTAATAGGTAAACCACTAGGACTTTCAAATGTCTTTGGATTTAAATTAAATTTAGTTTCAAATAATATCTTTTCTTCATTTTCGTTAGTAAGATATATACCATAATCTTTAACAGCATAAGCTCCGCTTATAGTCTCAGAGGATTGATCAGTATCAAAATATAATTGACCTTGATCTGCATTAATAGCTACAAGACCACTTTGACCAGTAGTAATAAATGTATTATTAATATAAACACCACTTATAATATTTGCGCCAGGAATAGATTCATCTCTTATTAAATTTCTAAATGGTGCGCCATAACTATAATATCCATTATATATATTTGTTATAGGATAAAAAATGCTATGATGATTAGAATAAGCTTCGCCCTTTTTGACCAATGTATGATCAAACCAAAGTATCATGCTACTCATTAATATGTTTTCAAATTGAGCTTTCATATATTAAATTTTGCATTAACCTTTGAATAAAATTTCTTTAAAATTGCTGACATATATGTTGTAGGTTTAAATGAGCCTGTACGAATTTCAGACTCAGTCTGTAAACCTGTGCCAGAACGACTACCTTTAAGATATTTTTTAAATATGTAATAACTAAATCCAGAAATGCCCTTTTCAATTCCGCGAACCCAACTTCTGCCACCTTCAAACGGCATAGGAGTAGCAGATTCTATTTCATTTAAAGTTGGTCCAGATATGGGAAAACTTATTTTTAAATCTTTACCAACAGATTGAATAGTAGGCTTGTTCTCTACTCTTACATCATTAACGAGAATATCTTTTATGATTTCTGTTGGACTATCGCTATCATTAAAACCAATATAACTAAAAAGATTTCCTTCACCACCAAGAGTATTAGATATATTTGCTGCTTCTGGACCATTATCAATCTCTTTTGTTACAGGATGATTCTCAAATTCATCTACCATTTGTTGTTTATTTTTTTCTACATATTCTTCTACTAATTGTTTTACTTGTTCGCGAATAACTTTCACAACTCTTGGATTTGTGGATACTGATTTAGATAGTGCGTTTCTATTTAATTTAAATTTCATTATGATGCAGCCTCTAAGAAGAAAACAAAATATTCAGATGTAAGAAAACGCTTCATAGTATCATCTGTTACAACATTAAATGGTTTATTGTCAATCATGATTTTTTCTGTTTTACCATTTTTAACAATAAAATCTCTAGCTTCTCTTTGAACTCTGATTTTTACTATGCCTTTGCTAACTCTACTTTTTAATTCTGGTAAGAGTTCAAGTTCTTGTTTTGGATTATATTTTACTTTAGCTTCAAAAATGCCACTAACAGGAATATAAGTTATATTTTGCTTAATTGCTCCTTCACCATATCCAGGAAGGCTATTTGTAGAAACTTGATTAATTATCTTTTTTGGTTCTTTGTAGACTATGATTGGCCTAGAGAATGTATCAAAAAGATCACCCATTACTCCTGTTGCATTTGAGATTTCTATATCTGAAAGAAGGCTTGGCATTATATTGACCTATTATAGATATTAACAGATTGATCTCCCTCAGTTGATAATCCAGGAATTGTATCGTCTCCTGCAACTTGCAACGGAGTGATCTCATTAATTGAATAAGCTTTGAGCATATCAGATAGTTCAAGCATCTCTTGCTTTTTAATACTAGCAAAAGTTTTGCTTAATTCATTTTTATTTACTTTTGTAACAGAACTACCCTCATCAGAAATGCTAACAACACTATCTAGATTAACGCTAACAAGAGTTTTTCTTAATTGACGATCATAATAATGTATTGTATATAATTTTTTAAATATTACTTTTTCATTTATACCAAATGGATCAGTTGATGTGTCTTCTACTTCAAGAGATGAAGCATTAATAGTGTAAGGTTTATTTAAGAGCACATTTAAAGAGCCAATGTTGGTTCTTAGCCAAAAAGCTATAGAAGGAACACTTATATCATCTGGCTCACCAAG
>Ga0172367_10001238_pt1 | contig 37856 bp, 26 predicted proteins | sample Lak10m_FD_114542 | JGI IMG/M metagenome (GOLD analysis project Ga0172367, IMG submission 114542) | Freshwater microbial communities from Kabuno Bay, South-Kivu, Congo - kab_022012_10m | ecosystem: Environmental > Aquatic > Freshwater > Lake | place: Democratic Republic of the Congo: South-Kivu... | reverse complement strand
GGTCAATGGCCCTGAACGCTTCGATCAAACTCATTCCTCCATGAGGAACGCCTTTTTTGGTTCCTCAAAAACCTATTTCCCCACGGGAATGACTTTTTTCCCTCTGAAAAATCCCATTCCTACACACCCAACCCATTTTCTTGACGTAAGTTAGACCGAAATCTCCGCCCCACCCCCCATCCCCCATCCGCCAGACCCCCATCTCCTATCCCTACTCGTGTATGAACGCCATCCCCGACGCTTACGAACCCGTCATCCAGCTCCTCGAAGACGCCGCTGATGGTGCCCAGGTCCACGGCGTCGCCATCGGCCTGGTGCATAACAACGAGGCCGCCCTCCGCGCCAAACTCACCGCCCTCGTCGGCACGCCCGCCGGGCCGAACAACACCCCGCCTGCCGTCCCCGGCCTGAAAGCCTTGTGGAACACGGCCCAAGCCAACAAGAGCGCCAAGACCGCCGCCCTCCGCACCGCCCAGAGCAACGGCCGCTTCCTCGCCCGCACCTGCATCCGCTCGCTCATGCCCGTCCTCGGCGAGGACTGGAACTCCGCCTGGAACGACGCCGGCTTCACCGGCGGCTCCCTCGCCGTGCCGTCTAACCCGCTGCCCATGCTCCAGCAGCTCCGCGCCTACTACGCCGCCAACCCGGCCCGCGAGACGGCGAACGTCAACGGCATCGCCTGCACCGCCGCCGCCTGCGAAGCCGCCGCCCAAGCCGTCAGCGCCGCGCAGAGCAACAGTAACCAGAGCAACACCGATGCCGGCATCGCCCACGGCAACTATCTCGCCGCCCTTAAAGCGGCCCGCACCCGCCTCTCCAACCTCCGCGACGAACTCCGCCAGCTCATCAGCGACGACGACGAGCGGTGGTATGCCTTTGGGTTCGAAAAACCCTCCGACTCCGCCAGCCCCGAAACGCCCGAGAACCTCGTGGTAACACCCGGTGCGCCCGGTAGCCGCACCCTCCTTTGCGATTGGGACGATGCCCGCCGCGCCGACAACTATCGGCTCCGCGCCGTGGTGAAGGCCACCAGCACGCAAGTCTTCAGCGAGCTGGTGGCCGATAGTCAGGGCATCATCACCCTGCCGAACCTCGCCGCCGGCACCGAACTGGACATCTCCGTAACCGGCCGCAACGCCATCGGCGAAAGTGCCCCTACCGCGGCCATCACGGCGGCGATTCCATAAGCGCTGCCCTTAGACCAACTGTGAAAGCTGAACGGTCAATGACCTACTCCAGTCAGAGACTCATCAGCTCGTCTCCTACATTGGTAGGGCGGGGTGAACTCACCCCGCCGACTGTCTGGCAATCGAATATCCAACCGGCGCGCAGGGGACAGACGTTCCCTGCCTCACCTCAACTCTCAGTTCTCAACTCTCAACCAACCCTTCTCCATCCGCCAGACGCAAGACCCTATCCCCAAAGTTTCATGAGAACCCTCCTCGCCCTCCTAGCCGCCTTGGTCACCGCCACCGGCTTCGCGCAAGTCGCCCCTTCGCCCTTTGGTCCCTTCTCCACGCCGCCGGGCACGCCGATACCGCGCCACCCGAACTCGCCCTTCAAGAACTTGAACGCCCCGCCCGTGCGGCCGCTCGTCGCTGGCAAGGACTTTGAAGAGGGCAAGGTGCTTATCAAGTTCAAGGCCAACACCAAGCTGGCCGCTGGCGCGGGCAATACCCGTGTGGCGGCTGAGGCGCGCCTCGCACAGGCGCTCACGGCGGCGGGGGTTTCAGAGTTGGAGCCTGCTGTCCCCTCCGCACATGACATACCGAGGCAACGGTTGCCAGCTGCCCTTGCGGCGGATGACGCACCCCGGCAGGAGCTTACCCGGTGGTATCGGGCCAAGTCGGCGCAGGGGGCAGAACAAACCGTGGACGCACTCAAGAATGACCCAGCCATTGAACTGGTAGAACTAAACTTCATGCGTCGCTTTGCAGAGGAGCCGGCTCACGCAAGCCGGCCGACATTGGCCTGGCCACATTGCCGAATTCATCCACGGACTCCCTCTATTCGTCCCAATGGCATCTCACGGCGACTTATGGTGCGAAAATCTCCCAGGCCTGGCAGGTGCTGACCAATGCTGGCTTTCCTGGCGGCGGCAGCCGAGACATCGTCGTCGCTGTGGTTGATTCAGGCGTGGATTTCACTCATCCAGACCTCGCGGGGAACATGTGGGTGAACAGCCGGGAGACCGCCGGAAACAACCTTGACGACGATGCCAATGGCTACAAGGACGACATCTACGGAGCACGCACCATCGCCGGAGAGCAGGGCGGCAACGTGATGGATGACAACGGCCACGGCACTCATGTGGCCGGCATCATCGCGGCCCAGGGGGGCAATGGTGGGGTGGTGGGCGTGGCTTACAACGTGCGCATCATGGCCGTAAAGGCGGCGACGTTTGATGGTCGCCTGCAATCGGCGGATGTCGCCGCCGGCATCTACTACGCCGCTGCGAACGGGGCTGACGTAATCAACATGTCCTTTGGCGGTTCATCTGCCTCCGCTTTGGAACGCGACGCACTGATTGCCGCATCCGCCACTTCCGTGCTGGTCGCCGCCGCTGGCAACAGCGGCCTGCCCAACGAGCCTTATGGCAATTACCCCTATCAGGCGTTCTATCCCGCCTCCTACAACTGGGTGCTGGCGGTCATGGCCTCCACCACGGCGGGCAAGCTCGCCTTCTTTTCCAACTGGGATGTCAACGCCCGCAACTCCATCGAGTATGAGGTGCAGGCTCCCGGCGATGGCATCGCTAGCACCTATCCTGGCGGGCGTTATGTCCTGATGAGTGGCACCTCAATGGCCGCCCCAGTGGTTTCCGGCATCGCGGCGCTGGTGCGCACCATGCTGCCGGACAAGAATGTATTCAGTTCCAGGTTTATCATGGGCCAGATTGCCGGAACGGCTGCCACTCCTCCGGTGACTCTTGGCAAGGATGAGCGGAAATACCCGTTGGTGAACGCCGTGAACGCCCTGACCGCCACCCCCACGCCCATCCTCTCCTACCTCAAGCACTACATCTTTGATACGCCGAACATCGCGGCGGGCAACAACACCAATGGCGTTGTGGACGCGGGCGAGACGATTGACCTCGGCGTCGTCATCCGAAACCACTGGGGCAAGGCCAGCAACGTGGTCGTGACTCTTGATGTTGGCCTGGACCCGCATGTGACGGTGCTTTCCAACAGTGTCAACTACGGCGCGGTGGGTTCCTTCAACGAAGACGACAACGGCCTTACTTACGATGCTCAGGGCTTGCTCACCGGAGTGGCCTCTCCGTTCCGCCTGCGCGTTGCCTCCACCTGCCCGAACAATCACATCATTCCCGTCAACCTGACGATCACCTACAAGAACGAGTTTCAAGCCAACAGCCCGACCTACCAAACAACTGGCGGATTCAATCTGATCTGCACTCGCGGAACCCCACTTCCAAGCCTCATCACGAACGACATGGTGCTGACACCTGATAATCACTGGTTGGTGAGGGGGGCCGTCCTGGTGGCGAGCAACGCCACACTGCAGATTGCCCCCGGCACCACCCTGGAGTTTGGGAATCCAAACCCGGATGCCTTTTCCACGGTGCCGGGAATCGAAGTGCAAGCGGGGTCCAAGCTGAACGCCGCCGGGCTGGCTGACAATCCCATCGAATTCTTCCCGAATCCCCTGACAGGGTCAACATACGTCTCCTTGGGCATGAGGAACCCAACATTTGGAATATATCAAAATATAGATTTAGCATTCTGTAATATTGAATCCCCGAATATTCTGGCCAGTAACATTATTGGATGCACCTTGACCCACCTAACCGCGAGCTTGAAGACAGACTCTGCTCCTGGCTCACGAATATGGGCGCAGCAAATACGTGACTGCCAGATACTAGATCATCCTGCCATAAATAATGGCTCGTTTCCAAATAGGTCCACCTCAGTCGCGGCGGGGCGCATCAATCGGTCTTCGTTCAACAAGGTAACGCTCGGAGGCCGAAGTATTCCCGGCCAGTCAGGGATTTTTATTGGCGAATATTTGGGGCAAGTCACGGATTCTGTGCTCTTGCGCCCCTATGAAAAAACATATCTTCAATCAGACTTTGTTGGCATGATAGCATTTGGAGGCGGCTCATGCTCGAATGCCTTCCTGAATCCGTGGGTGCTCAATGATAATCGGCGCAACCTTTGGATAGTAAGCGGGGATTTTTCCCAACTCGCGCTGACGGGAAAGCCGTCGGCGGCAACTCCCGTCAACGCCAGTTCAAACTACTGGGGAACGATCTCCGAAACACTCATCCGCACGGCGGTGATTGATGCAGAAGATGACCCCGCGAGGCCGCCCGTCTTTACCGCGCCTATTCTCACCAACGCACCCAGTTCCGCCTATCCATTCGTCGCAGATGTGCGCCTGCAAACGGCCGCAACAAACCGAGCTTCGGTTGTCGGTTCGGAAAACGTGGAATTCTTCATATCCTACAACCGCCCGATGGATACGGCTGTGCAGCCGCTGGTTACTTTCGGGCCAGCCACCCCGCAAACCGACTTCACCGTGGCCGGCGACTGGCTGGATAGCATGACATGGAAGGGGTCAAACCGCATCACGGCAGTGACAGGAGATGGCATTCAAAAGCTGCGCATCGCCGGTGGGGCCGCAGCCGGTGCTTCCTGGCTTGTCCCAGGCGTGGATGACGAGCGGTTTCAGTTTGAAGTCATCACTTCCGGTGCAGCCGCCCTGAGTTTGCAGGCCATCCCAGGCGAAGGTTATGTCGATTTGAACTGGACGCAAGATGACTTCACCTTGTTGGGCGGTTTCAATATGTATCGTTCCACTTCAGGGAACGGAACCTTCACCAAAATCAATACCGGCGCTGCCATCCCGAAGGATGACCGAACATTTCGCGACACCAGCGTGACGCCCGGCGTGACCTACTTCTACAAGTTCAAGGTGGTCAAATCAGACGGGACGGAATCCCAGTTCTCCAATCTCGCCGGTGGCACCCCCACCGACACCATCCCGCCAGTCATCACCCACGCACCGCTCACCACCGCCGCGCCGGGTGCCCCGCTTCCCTTCACCGCCACCATCACGGACAACGTGGGCGTGAAGGCGGGTTCTCCCACGCTCTTCTTCCGCACCATCGGTGCCCCCGCCTACACCAGCCAAGTCATGGCGCTGGGCCAGAACAACAGCTACTCCACCACTGTCCCCGGCAGTTCCATCGTCCCCCCTGGGCTTGAATACTACATCTCCGCCCAAGACGCCGTGAGCACAACCAGTTCTGGCCGCGCGGAGCTGCCGTGGACCATCGCCGTGGTGGACCGTCCCGTGATCAACACCATCAGCCCCGTCAAAGGCCCGGACACCGGGGGCGCGCCGGTGACCATCAATGGCTCGAACTTCAAAGCCGGTGCCCTCGTGCGCTTCGGCAACGCCGCCGCGTCCAGCATCGTGGTGGTGAGCGCCAACCGAATCGACTGCGTCACCCCCGCCACCTTCCCCTCCGTGGCGGACGTGACCGTCATCAATCCCGGCAATCAAACCGGCACGCTCCTGCGGGGCTATACCTACGAGAGCACCGTTGCCACCGTGAGCCTACCCACCGGCCTCACCGCCGGAAACCGGGCCATCATCAGCGTCCCGGTCGGAGCGAACAACCTCAGCGGCCTCGCCTCCGCCACGCTGGTGATTACCTACAATCAGACCGTCCTCCGTGCCTTGGGAGCCCGCACCGGCACGCTCACGCCCGGCTGGGCCTTCTTTGTCAACACGAACATCCTCGACCGGGTGACCTTGTCCATGGCGAGTGGCGCAGGCATCACCAGCGGCTCGGGGACCCTCGCGATTGTGGATTTCGAGGTCATTGGCGCGGCCGGCACCAGCACCGCCCTGACCTACACCACCGCCAAGCTGAACGACGGAGCCATTGTGCCGGTGACGGCGGCCGGCAGCCTCTCCGTGAACCTGGTCTATTACGCCAGCGGCACGGTGAAGTATTTGAACACGTCAGCCGGGGTGCCAAGCGTCTCGATGACCCTGACTGGCAGCCGGATGTTCACCAGTGCCACCGCCGCCAACGGGACTTACTCCGTGGGCGGCGGCGAGGCCGGAGCCTACACGCTCACCGCCGCCAAAGGCGATGACGCCACGACCGCGAATGCCATCAGCGCCTTCGATGCCTCGCTGGTGCTCCAGCACGACGCCGGACTCGCCACCCTGACCGGCAACGCCCTCATCGCCGCCGATGTGGACAAATCCGGCTCCGCCAACGCGCTGGATGCCTTCTACATCCTTCAGAAAGCCGTGGGACTGGTGGACCTGCCCTTCCCCGGCTCGGGCAAGGTGTGGGAGTTCACGCCCGCCAGCCGGAGCTACCCGAACTTGAACATCAACCAGACGGCGCAGGACTTCACGGCCATCCTCCTGGGCGATGTCTCCGGCAGCTGGGTGGCCAGCGGCTCGCCGGTGGCTCAGGGATTCACCCCGAAGGTAACCGCTGGCAAGACGCCCGCCGCCACACCCGCCACGGTGACGGTGCGTAAACAGACCTTGCCCCGCAGCGGCAAGACCCGGCTGTGGGTGCTGGTCAAGACCGCCGGCAACCCGGTGGTGAGCGTGGACTTGAGCCTGAGCTATCCGCTGGCCACGAACATCTTCGCCAACGTCCGCCCCGGCGGCGGGCTGAACGGGTTCACTCTGAGCGCAAACACCAACCAAGGCGGACTGCTGCGGGCAGCGGTGGCTGGCGCGACGCCGATGAGCGGCATCAGCGGCGTGCTGGTGGCGGATGTGGATGCGCCTGCTGCTGACATCCAAGTGGCAAACCTGAAACTCAACGAGGGCACCATTCCCTATGTCCTGTCCGCCGACGGGGCGGTCTTCGACCAAGACAGCGACGGCGATGGAGTGCCGGACTGGATTGAGTTGCTATCCGGGACGGACACCGGTTTGCAGGCGTCCCTGCTGCGCATCAAGCAAGTGCGGCTGGATGCACAACGCCGGACGGTGGTGGATTTAGACACGGTGGCCGGCAAGCGCTACCAGTTGTGGCACCGGGTTTCTCTAAAAAGCGGTCAGTGGAACAAGGTGGGTGCAGAGTTCATGGCCAGCCACACATTGACAAGTCAAGTAATGGACATGCTGCCAGCGGACGCCAAGCAGGGCTACTTCCTCCTCGAAGTGGTCGAGTAAGAATTCCGGAACCAATCAAAACCAAGTCAATCAATTCTCTCCATCATGCACCCAACGATAAATCATCTCACCCTACTCCGTGTCCTCCGGCTGGGCACCTGCCTCTTCCTCGCACAATGGCTGGCCACCAGCGCAACCGCCGCCATGAGCCTGCAAGCCGTGGGCAGCGACGGCTATGTTGACTTACAGTGGACCCAGGATGATTTCACTGGAATAAACGGATTCAATGTTTACCGCTCCGCCACGGTGGCGGGCACCTACACGAAGCTCAACGGGAGCATCTTGGGGCCGGCGGTCCGCACCTACCGTGATTCCGGCGTGACCACCGGGCAGACCTACTACTACAAGTTCACGGTGATAAAGGGTGATGCCACGGAATCAGGCTTCTCAAACATCGCGGTGGGCACGGCCTTGGATACCGCCCCACCGGCCATAACACATATGCCGATCGCCACCGCCCCGCCGGGGACTAGTTTGATAGTCTCTGCAACAATCACCGATGGAGTCGGGGTCACCTCCGCCACATTGTTCTACCGCAAGACGGGCACCACGACCTACACGAGCGTGACCATGACAAATGCAGGGAGCACCTATTCCGCGTCAGTTCCCGGTGCGGCCATTAGTTCACCTGGACTGGAATACTATCTGACCGCATCGGATGCCGTGAGCACGGCCAGTTTTGGCAGGGCGGAGTTCCCCTGGAGTGTCTCCGTGGTAGATCGCCCGGTGGTATCCAGCCTTAGCCCGACGCTTGGATCAGCCAGTGGCGGGACGACCGTCGTGCTGACCGGAAGTAACTTCAAAGCGGGGGCTCTGGTGCGGTTTGGCGATGTGGCAGCTTCAAGTATCAGCGTTAACAGCGCCAGCCAGATTACATGCATAACTCCAGCTTCGTTTCCTTCTGTTGCGGACGTGACGGTTGTCAACACCGATGGGCAGAGTGGAACTCTCTTGCGAGGCTTCACGTTTGGCGGAGCTAGCACGGTGTCGCTCGGACTTCCCAGCCTTACCGGCAGTAAGGGGGCGGTGGTGAGCGTTCCTGTCAACTGCACCAACGTCTCGGGATTGGCCTCGGCTTCGCTGGTGATAAGCTTCGATGGAACCGTGCTCCGAGCCTTGGGGGCAAGGAACGGCACGCTCACCCCTGCGCCGGGGTGGACTCTGGCCGTGAACACCAACACGTTGGGTCGGATTTCCTTCTCCATGGCCGGAGCCAACGGACTGACGGCGGGAACCGGCACGCTTGCCATCTTGGACTTCGAGGTCGTCGGCAACCCCAGCACCAGCACGGCGGTTAACTTCTTTAGCGCATCGCTGAACGCCGGATCCATCAGCCTTCAGACCACGGCCGGGAGCTTCGCTGTGAATTCGGTTTACGCCGTCGCCGGAACCGTGCGTTTCTGGACCAACTCCGCCCCTGTGCCCGGAGTGACTGCCGTGTTGTCTGGAAGTCAGTCCTTCACCAATATCACAACGGTGGGAGGTGCGTATTCAGTCGGTGGCGGGGAAGCGGGCTCTTACACGCTCAACCTTTCCAAAGGCGATGATGCCACTGCCACATTAGCCATTACGGCCTACGATGCCTCACTGGTGCTCCAGCATGATGTGGGACTCATCACCTTGACCGGAAGCGCCGCCACTGCCGCCGACGTGGACAAGTCCGGAACCATCAACGCGCTGGATGCCTACTACGTCCTGCGCAAAGCGTCGGGGTTACAATCGTTGCCGTTTCCCGGTGCGGGAAAGGTGTGGGACTTCACGCCCGCCAGCCGGAGCTATCCGAATCTAAACGCCAACCAGTCAGGCCAGGACTTCACTGCCATTCTGATCGGGGATGTCTCCGGAAACTGGGTGGCCAGTGGATCGCCGGTTGCGCAAGGATTTACTCCTAAAGCCACCGCGAAGACTGCCGCTGCCACGCCCGCAACGGTGGCGGTGCGCAAGCAGACCTTGCCACACAGCGGCAAGACGCGGCTGTGGCTCTTGGTAAAAACGGCCGGTAATCCGGTGGTGAGCGTGGACCTGAGCCTGAGCTATCCGTTGGCCACGAACATCTTTGCCAACGTCCGCACCGGCGGGGGCCTTGTCGGCTATGCCCTCAGCGCCAACACCAACCAAGGCGGCCTGTTGCGCGCCGCAATCGCCGGGGCGACGCCCATGAGCGGCATCAGCGGTGTGCTGGTGGCAGATGTGGACGCGCCGGCGGCGGACATTCAGCTCGCAAACCTGAAACTCAATGAAGGCAGCGTGCCGTATGTGCTCTCCGCCGACGGAGCCGTGTTCGATCAGGACAGCGACGGCGACAAGGTGCCGGACTGGATCGAGTTGCTGGCGGGAACGGACCCCGGATTGCAGGCTTCCCTGCTGCGCATCAAGCAGGTGCGGCTGGACGCGCAGCACCGGGCGGTGGTGGACACGGATACCATCGTCGGCAAACGCTACCAGCTCTGGCAGCGAGACTCCTTGAGGACCGGAACCTGGCAGAAGGTGGGCGCTGAGTTCGTGGCCACGGGGGCGGCAAGCCAGCAGGTGGTAGACACTTTGTCGGCTAACGCCACGCAGGGTTACTTCTTGCTGGAGGTGGTTGAGTAGAACCTGTTTTTCGCCAGCTGAGTGGCTGGCGGGGCGCTGGTGGGCCAAATTCGTGTGCGGCCCGCCAGCGCTCGTTCTTTAAGGCCACCTCATACTGAACTGGCTGGATAATGCGGGCGAAGAAAGTTGTTGAACGACCGGCCCGGAGGCGCTCCTATCGCGTCTGTTCGCCAGAAACCAGTTTGCAGCCACGCGCGGCCTGTCCGCGTCCAAACCTCCAACGCATGAAACCCATCACGCTCCTCTCTGTCTCGCTCGGCCTGGCGTTCCTCGCCGGGACCGCCTCCGCCGCCAACTGGACCTCCGGGATGACCGAAGGCAAAGTCGCCCTCAAATCCGCCGGGCCAATCACCTTCGGACCGGACGGCATCCTGTTCATCGCCGACACCAAGTCCGCCGCCGTCGTGGCCGTCGCCACGGGTGATACCAAGGGCGGCGCGGCCAAACCGGTGAAGGTGGACGGCATCAACCAGAAGGTCGCCGCGCTGCTCGGCACCGCCGCCGATCAGGTGCTCATTGACGATCTCGCCGTCAACCCCGCCTCGCACACCGCCTACCTCGCCGTCACGCGCGGCCGGGGTGCCGGCGCGGCGTCCGTCATTGTGCGCGTGAAGGGCGACGGCAACCTCGAAGTTGTCTCGCTCGATAAGGTGAAGCATTCCCGCGCCGAACTGCCCGATGCGCCCGTGGACGGCGTGCAGGGCGACGGCAAGCGCCAGAGCAACCCGCGCCAGGAGTCCATCACCGACCTCGCGTTCCTCGAAGACCGCGTGCTCATCGCCGGCCTGTCGAATGAGGAGTTCTCCTCGACGCTCCGCGCGATTCCGTTCCCGTTCCAAAAAGTCGCCAACGGCACGAGCGTGGAGATTTACCACGGCGCGCACGGCAAGTTTGAGACCCGTTCGCCCATCCGCACCTTTGTGCCCTTCAAGGTCGGCAAAGAGGCGCAACTCCTTGCTGCCTACACCTGCACGCCGCTGGTGCAGTTCCCCATCAGCGAGCTGAAGCCCGGCGCGAAGATCAAGGGCAAGACCATCGCCGAGCTGGGCAACCGCAACCGCCCGCTGGACATGATCGTGTATCAGAAGGCCGGCAAGGACTGGCTCCTGCTCGCCAACAACAGCCGGGGCGTGATGAAGATCACCACCGACAGCATCGAGAGCGCCGAACCCATCACCGCTCCCGTGGGCGGCGGCGGCATCGCGGGCACCAAATATGAGACCATTGATGCCTGGAAAGGCGTCGAGCAGCTCGACAAGCTGGACTCAGCACACGCGCTGGTCATCCGCAAGACCGAGGCGGGCGCGCTGAACTTGGAGTCGCTCCCGCTGCCGTGAGCGGCATGGGCGGACAACCTTGGCACTTGAACTGGAGGCCGGCACTTGCCGGCCTCCTCTTTGTCTGGCTGGGCTGTGTCGGGCCCGCCAGCGGGGCGGAAGCGCCGAATCATCCGCCCGCCTTCTCCGCCCCGTTCCTCCGCTGGGTGCCCGTCCCGCGCGAGACGAACCGCCTCTTCGTGGAGGTTTCCGGCCTGCCACCCGAGACACTGGCCACGCTGCAATCCACGAACTGGCCCGCGACGAACTGGCCGGCCGTCCTATCCGTCTTTGTCGAGCAACCCGACGCCGCGCCGGTGGCCATGCTGGGCGAGCACCGCATTGAGGGCGCGTTGCTCCGGTTCGCGCCGGCTTTTCCGCTCGAGCCGGGATTGCGTTACCGCGCGGTGTTCGACGCCGGCCAGTTGCCCGGCGCACCGTCCCCCGCCGCCGGCCGGTTGACCGCCGCGCTGCAAATCCCCGTGCGGCCCGAGCGCACCACCGCCACCGTCACGCAAGTTTATCCCAGCGCGGACGTGCTGCCCGAGAACCTGCTGAAGTTCTACGTCCACTTCTCCGCGCCGATGAGCCGGGGCGACATCTACGAACACATCCGCCTGCTCAACGAGGCCAACCAGCCGGTGGAACTGCCCTTCCTCGAACTCGCCGAGGAACTCTGGAGCCGGGACATGTTGCGGCTCACGCTCATCATTGATCCCGGCCGCATCAAGCGCGAGGTCAAGCCCCTCGAAGACCTCGGCCCCGCGCTCCTGGCGGGTCGACGCTACACCCTGGTCATCGGCAGTGGCTGGCGCGACGCGAATGGCAACCGGCTCAAGCAGGCGTTCTTCAAGCGCTTCACTGTCGGCCCGCCGGACCGCGACCCGCCCGACCCGCGCCGCTGGGGCTATCAGGCCCCGCCCAGCCGCACGCGCGAGCCGCTGGCCGTGGACCTCGCCGAGCCGATGGATTCCGCGCTGGCGCTGCGGATGATCCACGTCGTGGACGCCGCCGGCCGCGAGGTGCCCGGCCAGCCGTTCCTGACCGAGCGCGAGCGCATCTGGAAATTTCTCCCCCTTCACTCTTGGAAGGCTGGTCACTACTCGCTCGTGGTGGAGACGACCATCGAAGACCTCGCTGGCAACAACATCGGCAAGCCGTTCGAGGTAGATGTGTTTGAAGGTGTCGCGAAGCGGCTGGACCGGGCGACGGTGAAGCTGCCGTTCGAGCTGCGGTAAATCAGTGCTCAGAATGCAGTGAGACTCGCTCCCAGCTCTCACTCGATACCGAACACTGGGGCTGGTTACTTTCCTCCCGTCGCCAGCAACGCCTGCGTCGCCCAGCCCGACGTGGACATTTGCTGCGCGTAGCTCTCTGCACCCGAAGGCCGCGTAGTCGCCGCCCAGCTTCCATCGGCCCGCTGCTGGGAAAGCAGAAAGGCCCGTCCCCGTCGGATCATCGCGTCCACCGCCGCATCGTGTGGTAGTTCGGCCAATGCGATCAATGCGATGGCGGTGTCGAAGACTTCCGCCGGAACATCGGGATACGGCCCCCAGCCGCCGTCGCTCGTCTGTGCGCGACGCAGCAAGGCAAAGGCTTGTGTGCGGCGCGGTGGTGCGTTGGTGGAATCGTCCCGCAAGGCAAAGCGAAGCAGTGTGGCGGCAGCGGGCACGTTGTTCATCGGCGCGCGGCGCAACCATCCCCCTGCCCTGACCGCCGCCTGCTGGGCTTGTCCGGAATCCGCCGCCGATAGCACCCGCCATGCGGTGAACGTCGCAAGCGTCGTCCCGTAGGTCGCCGGCGAACCAAGCGTGTCCTGCGCCTCGACGGGCCACGCACCGTTCCCGTCCTGATCCGCCGCCACGCGATCCGCTGCCGCCCGCAAGGCGGTGGCATCTGTGACCTGGCCCGTCTCCACCGCCGCCAGGAGCGACGCTGCAAATTGCAGGTTTGCCAGCCGCTTGTCGCTGAAGCCGGGGTCGCCCTTGTTATGGTCCCAGCGCGCCGGCTGGCTTACCCATGCGGAGGTGTCCGCGAGCGCGGAAGCCGGGACAGCAAAGCCTCGTTGGCGTGCCGCATACAGCGCCCGGGCTGCATCGCCGTTGTTGTGGCAGGAGAAGCAGCCGTTTTCCCGCGACCACGCGGGGACCTCGCGTGCCAGGAAGGCAACGGCCCGCTGTTCGGGCGAGTGCGCCACTGTGCGCGCACCGTTGGCACAGCCTTGGTGTAAGACGACCACCGCCGTCCACAGGCTCATCGCCAAGCTCGGGAACTTCACCCCGCCAAGCTACGGAGTCTCGGCGGCGCGAGGCAAGCCCCCCGGCTCACCAGTCCAGCAGTGACAGGGCTTCCCCCAGAAACTCGACCACCGGCTTGGCCACGTCCACACCGCTGCTTGCCAACTCGGCGAGGCCGTTGCCAATGGCGGAAATGAGGTCCGCATCGCACGGAACATCAAGGCCCTCAAACCAGCGGGAGTCCCGCCGAGCCGCAGCAGCCGTGTCGGCTCCGCCGAGGGTCTGTCGGTGTTTCACTACGATTTGTCTCAGTTCGCCCGCATCGAGCCAGAGGCCATGGCACTGCTCGCAGACATCCAGCTCAATGCCGTGCAGCCACCGGGGCTTGAGCAGGCATCGGCAGCCCGGACATTGCCGGCGGCGGGCGGGGGCCGGCCTCGCCGATGGCGGCGGCTCATTGGGATCCAGATTGTCTACCGCGTGACGCGCGTTGATGGCTTGCTTCAAGGTGTCACGCGTGAGCCAGATGCCGGAGCACTGCGAACAACCGGCTACGCGGAAGCCGCCGGTCTCCACCTCGCGCAGGATCGTGTCGTCATGGGGGCATTTCACGGCGAGGAAGTTGCGCGCGCGGCGGCCATGCACAACCTGCTTTCCGGGTCGGGAAATCCCCGGTGCGCACAGACCCGGCCCGTTCCGCGCTTCCCCATTTCGCCGAATTGCTGTCTCCTTGGCGCGTGATTGCTTTGCTTGATTACGGCTCCGGCAACCTGCGCAGCGTGGAGAAGGCCCTGCGCAAGGTCGGCGCGGACTTGCTCGTCACCACCCGGCCCGAACCGTTGCGCGACGCGCGGGCGGTGGTGCTGCCCGGCGTTGGCGCGTTCGACGACTGCATTTCGGCGATGCAGCGGCAGGAACTGCTCGGCGCGGTGAAGGACTTCATCCGCTCGGGCCGGCCGTTCCTCGGCATCTGCGTGGGCTATCAGGCGCTGTTCGAGCGCAGCGAGGAATTCAACAGTTGCGCGCTCGGACTTGGCGTATTCGGCGGCAAGGTCGTCCGGTTCAAGGATCAGCCCGGGCTAAAGATCCCGCAGATCGGGTGGAACCAGCTTGAAATCGTCCGGCCCGACTGCCCGCTCTATGCCGGCATTCCAACGGGCAGCCACGTCTATTTTGTGCACAGCTTCCACCCGCAGCCGACAGATGCCGGGATCGTCGCCACGCGCACGGACTACGGCGGGACGTTTGCGTCCTCCGTGTGGCGGGACAACGTCTTTGCCACGCAGTTTCACCCCGAGAAAAGCCAGGTCGTAGGGCTGCGGCTCCTGCAGAACTTCGTCTCCCTCGCCGCCTGAGCCGGTCACTGCGCGGCCCGGAGGATCTTGGCTACTTCCTCGTGCTTGTTTTTCTCGGCCGCAGCCAGCGCCGTCAGCCCATTGACATCGGTGTAGGTCCGGTTTGCGTTGCGCGCGATGAGGAACTTGACGGCGTCCACCAACCCGCGCTGCGCCGCCTGATGCAGAGGGGTCTGCCGCTGCCGATCGCGGCCGTTGAGATCCAGCCCCCGATCAAGCAGCAACCGCATCAACTCGACGTGGCCGCTCCCGGCCGCCCGGTGCAAGGCGGTTTCGCCGACGTTGTCGGTGACGGTCACATCCGCACCGGCCTTGAGCAGCATTTCAACGACTGGCAATGCGCCGACTGACACGGCATTCAACAGCGGACTGACTCGCTGCCGGTTGCGACGGTTGGAATCGGCCCCCTTGCCCAGCAGGATGCCGACCAACTCGGGTTTACCGAAGGATGCTGCGTGATGCAGCGGGGTGTTGTCGGCAAAGTCCGCGTAATTCGGGTCGGCCCCGTGCCGCAGCAAAAGTTCCACCATCGGCACGTTGCCCCGCGCACAGGTCAGATGCATGGCGGTTCGCCTCAGGTCGTCGTGCGCATTGACGGTGCCGGGGTTGGCCCGCAAAAACTCATCCGCCAGCGCCATCTCGCCCTTTTTGGCTGCAAGTCGAAGCGGTGCGGTCCGGGTCATCGGCGACTCCAACGCCCCATGCTGCCGGAACATCGCCACCATCGCGTGGTGCTCGCGCTCAATCGCCACCGAGTAGGGAGTGCCACCGAAGGTGTTCGTCGCATTCGGATCCGAGCCGAGTTTCAGCAGTGCCTGGGTGGTGGCGGGATCAGGCTTGTCCCCGGTGACCGACAGCAGCAAAGCCGTCTGGCCATAGCCGTTGCGCGCCCGAACCAAGTCAGGAAATGCGGTGGCCAGCCGCGTGATGCCCGCGAGGTCGCGCTTGATGACGAGATACCGAAACTCCGCCGCCCGGCTTAGGTGATCTTCCATCGCCCCGGCCTTGAGCAGGAGCGCCGCTGTTTGCTTCAGATTGAGCTCCCTCGCGATGGAGAGCGGGGTCTCCAACCGGTCATTGGGGGCGGGGGCGGGATCCGCGCCGTATTCCAGGAGCAACGGAATCATCTGTTTGGCGTAACCCCGGAACGCCGCAACGTAGAGGGGGGTGTCACCGCGCTCGGTGCGCGCGTTGACCAGATCGGGTTTCTCCAGCAGCAATTGCCGCACGCGGTCCACATCATGCGCCAGCACGGCATCATGGATTTCGCCCGCCATGGTAGCCGCCGCGCAGAAGCTGAACGCCAGCGCAACCCTTGCGGGGCGCAGCAAGGCGGGAAGGAGAGCGATCAAGTGCATTGCAACATTCGTCTTTGACCGGAATTTCATCGGGTGGTCAGGCGCGAAAAGCCTACGACTCAGGCTGCCGGTTTTCAAACGGCAACCGCAGCACTCATACGCTCAAATGCCCCAGCGCGAGCAGGCCATAAAAGGTGTATTCCGCGTCCAGATGATCATCCGCCCAGTGCCCGTGGAAGCCCCCCTCTGCCGACCAAAGCGTGTCCACGAAATCGAGGCACCGCTCGCGCTGCGCCTCGGTGAGCCGTCGGTCAAGGCTCGCCAGCGCGTGCAGCGCCGTGGCCGTCGAGAGCAGGTCGGGCATCGGCGCGCCGGGCACCGCCACGAAGCCGCCCTGCGGATGCAGTTGCGCCTGCAGCCAGTCGCCGACGGCTGGGTTGAGCGGCAGATGCAGATGCCGGAGCAGCGTCACCGCCCCGGCGGTCGGATTCGTCGAGCCCACCGGCAGGCCCGGCGCGTTGTTCCAGGCATGGTCGGGAGTTTCGAGACGCTTGAGGCTTTGGACGATGCGCAACGGCTTGGGCGGCAGCTTGCCGAGGTCCTGATACGCGCCGAGGGCGAGGAAGGAGCCGTAAGCGGTGCCGTGCGGCCTCACGGCGTCGCCATCGTAGCCGCCATCGGGCTTGCGGAAGGTTTCAAGCCGCGCGAGCAGCGCCTTGGCCAGTCCGGCGGGCATTCGTTTCTTTCCCAAGGAAGCCCAGCAACGAGCGAGTGAAGTCAGGTGAACCAAATCCAACCCTTCGCCCTCGCCGAAGGTCTTGAGCCACGCCTCCAACGCGGCCTCGGGAACGGGAACTTCCAACGCCTCGCAGCCGTTCAGCGTGAAGACAGTGTAATAGAGGTCGGGCCGGCCCGAGCGGTCACGGCCACCGCCCGCATCAGTCCACTGACGTCGGTAGAAATCGCGCACTAGCCCGGCGGAATCGCCGAGCAGCTTCGCGCCAAGCCGCGCAACCTGGAGGAGTTCGATACGGACGCTCACGGGCCGGAGCATCGCGGCACCCTTGCGGGGAGTCAGGCAGAATTCTTGCCGGCTCGGGGCTTGATGCGCCCCGACGGGTCGCGCATCCTTCCGACCATCTGACCATGAAACGCCCGTTGCCTCCCCTGCTCTGCCTGCTGCTCCTCTGCGCGTTCACCGTCCGCGCCGCCGATGAGTTCAAGATCACGCCCTACCACGAAGTCCAGCCCGGCGTGCCGCAGGGCAAGGTCATCAAGCAGCCCGAGTGGCGTAGCAACATCTTCACCAACACCGTGCGCGACTGGTGGATTTACGTGCCCGCGCAATACCAGGCCGGCAAGCCCGCCGCCGTGATGGTGTTCCAAGACGGCCACGACTACGTGAACCTCAAGGGCAACTGGCGCGTGCCCATCGTCTTCGACAACCTCATCCACCGGAAGGAAATGCCCGTGACCATCGCCATCTTGCTCAACCCCGGGCACGAGATCGGCCGGCCACCCGGCAAGAGCCCGTGGCAGGTGAGCAACCGCAGCATCGAGTATGACTCGCTGGGCGATCGCTATGCCCGTTTCATCACCGAAGAAATCCTCCCCGAGGTCGGCAAACAATACTCCCTCACCACGGATCCTGAGGGGCGCGCCATCTGCGGCGCGAGCAGCGGCGGCATCTGCTCGTGGACCGTCTGCTGGGAACGACCCGACCAGTTCCGCAAGGCGCTCACCACCATCGGCAGCTTCACCAACATCCGGGGCGGCCATGTCTATCCGGCCATGATCCGCAAGACCGAGCGCAAGCCCATCCGGGTCTCCATCCAAAGCGGCGTGGACGACGTTAAGAACGATTTCGGCGACTGGTTCATCTGCAACCAGCAAATGGCCTCCGCCCTCAAGTTCGCCGGCTACGACGTGCGCGCCGATTTCGGCGAAGGTGGCCACAACAGCAAGCATGGCGGCAGCATCTTCCCCGAAGTGCTCAAGTGGCTCTGGCGGGATTACCCAAAGTGAAGGGGTTCAAATCACCGCCCCACCCCGGTCTGAAACTCCAACACTGCGCGTTGAATTAGGTATTCGTAACGCGCCGTAGATTCCGCAATGTCGGCAGTGGTGAAGTTGAGCTGGGCTTGGCTAAGTTCAGTGATGCTGCTGGCCCCGAGCTTGTAGCGCGCACCGGCGAGATCCTGTGCGATGCGCGCGTGGTCCCGGAGCTTCGCGGTCAACGTCAGCCGCTCGTGGGCGTGCTGCGCGCGGAGCACTGCCAATCGCACATCGCGGATGATGTTCTGTTCCTCGTCGGTCACAGCGGCGTCGGCTGCCCGGGCTTTCAGTTCGGCTTCCTTCTGCCGCGCGGTGTCCCGGCCACCCGTGAAGAGCGGGAGGTTCAGCACCAGACCGGCCGTGGCGTAGGTGTCTTCCATGCGGTTATCATGCACGGGAATCACGCCCACGCCTGCGAGCGCGTTCACGGAGGGATAGTGGGCCGCGCGGTCAGCACGAGCCTGTTTCTGCGCGGCGTCGCGCTCGGCACGCAGCCGCTCCAACTCGGGACGTTGGCCGAGCGCCTCGGCCACGAGCGGTGCGGCATCCTGCGGCGGCCCGATGAGTTCGGTGACTTCCACCAGGGTGTAGCGCGCAGGCTCACGTTCTCCGAGCAAGGTGCCGAGCGCAGTGTGGGCGGCTTCGAGATCATTGCGTGCGCGGAGCTGGAGCAGGCGAGCTTCCTCCAGTGAGACGCGGGCGAAACTCCCGTCGAGGTCGGACTTCAACTGGTTCTTGGCCAACGCGCTGACTTGATCGAACAGCATCTGACGAGTGGCGACCGTTTGGTCCACAACGCGAAGGACGGACTGCGCCTGCTGTGCGCCAAAATAGGCTGCGCTCACCGCGAGGACGAGCTGCGCGCGGACGCTGCTGGTGGCCGCTTCCTCGGCGCGAGCTTTTTCCTTCGCGCTGCCAAGAAGGCTATCCGTGCGCCCGAAGTCGGTGAGCAACTGACTGACGTTCAACCCGGCGGCGGCACGCTCGAAGATTGCGGGGTTGTTAATGCCACCGGGCGCAGCGTAGCGGGTGTTGGCATCCGCCGCACCGACGACGACGGCGCTGAGACCGAAGGTGGGCAGCAGCGCGGCGCGGGATTGGAGGGCGGCTTGCTTGGCGGCAAGCGCCTTGAACTCGGCGGCAGAAAGGCGGGGGTGCTGACGGAGGGCGAGGGCGCGCGCATCCGCGAGCGAAAGCGGACTGGCAGCCCTGCCAGGCGGGAGGACAACGGACAATGCGACGAGCAAAACCGCTGGCCTGCAGGAGGGGATGAGATTACGAGGAAGGCGGGAAAACATCAGGGAAGTTAAGGAAGCGGGTGGGTGGGGTGCGGAGCGTCCTCGCGACCGTGAATGACCAGGTAGGCGGCAGGAACAATGAAAACCGTGAGCACCAGCGACACGGCCAGGCCGCCGATGATGGCCAGTGCCAACGGTGCGTAAGCCTCGCTGCCAGCCCCGAGCTTGAGCGCCATGGGAGCCAGACCGAAAAGTGTGGCGAGCGAAGTCATCAGCACCGGGCGGAGGCGGACCCGGCAAGCGTGAACGACCGCAAGGCGCACGGACTGGCCGTCATGCCTGAGGTGGCGGATGAACTCGACGATGAGGATGCTGTTGGAAACCACGATTCCGACCATCATGAGCACTCCCATGAGGGACATGACGTTGAGTGAGGTGCCGGTGGCCCACAGAGTAATCATCACCCCCGTCAAGCCGGTGGGCACGGCTAGGAGGATGAGAAACGGGTCCACGAACGATTGGAACTGGGCGACCAGGATGAGATAGACCAGCGCCACGGAGAGAATCAGCCCCAAGGCGAAGCTGCGGAAGCTGGATTCCATCCCCTGCACCATTCCCCGGACATGATACCGGACTCCTTCCGGCGGGGGCGTTTCCGCCAGCACGCGGCGCACCGCGGCGGCCACGCGTCCCAGATCTTCACCTTCCGGGGCGACGAACACGTTGATGACCCGCTTGAGCTGGTAATGGTTGACCTCGGTGGGGGCTCGGGCGGGCGTAATGCGGCTGACGGCGTCGAGGCGGGCGGACCGCTTTTGGCCCGGGGCGCGGACGGGAATGGCCTGCACATCGGCCAAGTCATCAATGAGGTTTTCCGGATACTGCACCGTGAGCAGATAGTCGTTGCCGCTGCGGGGGTCCACGAAGTAGCTCGGGGCGATCATCGCACCGGAGGTCAGAGCGGTGATGACATTCTGGATGACTTCCTTCGAGGAAAGGCCGAGTTCGCTGGCACGCGCGCGATCCACTTCCAGCCGGAGTGCGGGGTAATCCACATCCTGTGGCACGAGCACGTCGCTCACGCCGGGCAGGGCGCGGATACGTCCGGCCAACTCGGTGGCGAGGGCGTGGGTGGTTTCAAGGTTCGAGCCGGTGACTTGGATATCAATGGGCGCGGGCAACCCGAGGTTCAGCACGGCATCCACCAAACCCCCGCTTTGGAAATAGGTGGAAAGCTGAGGCAACTCCGCTTTCACGCGGGCACGGACGCGGTCCATGTATTCGTAGCTGCCGCGCGCACGCCCTTTGTTGAGGCTCACCTGCACGAAGGCGGTGTGCTGGCCAGCGTTGGGCGTGTAAATGGAGCTGAAGCCCGGTTGCACGCCGATGTTGCTAACGATGACGCCGAGATCGTCCTTGGCCACCTCACGCCGCACGATGTCCTCGACCTGGGCGATGAGCTTCTCCGTGACTTCCACGCGCGTGCCGGTGGGGGCCTTCAGATTGATGACAAACTGGCCGGGGTCTGTGCGCGGAAAGTATGCAACCTGGAGCGCCGGAAACAGGCCAAGGCTCAATAGAAACACGCCAACGATGAGAAACACCGTGGCTAGCGGACGGAGCAGCGCGATGTCCAGCAGCCGTTCGTAGCGGCCCAGAAACCGGTGAAACTGACGGTTAAACCACACGTTGAAGCCTTTGTCCGTGCCTTCGGCATCCACGCCCTCAATGTGGTCGGATTTGTGATGCGGGGCTTTGATATACTTGGCGCAAAAGAGCGGCACCACGGTGAGGGCCACCACATAGCTGGCGAACATGGAAAAAATCACCCCCAACGCCAACGCCACGAAGAGAAAGCGGCTCACGCCGTAAAGCAGGGTGACTGGGAAGAAAACTACCACCGTAGTGAGCGTCGCCGCGAGGACGGGCAACGCCATCTCGGCCCCGCCCTTTTGAGCGGCCACCTGGGGTGTCTCGCCGAGTTCGAGGTGGCGGAAGATGTTTTCCAGCACCACCACGGAGTTATCAATCAACCGGGAGAAGGCCAGCGCAAGGCCGCCGAGAACCATGGTGTTGACGGTGGCATCCCCCAGTGAGAGAGCCATGAAGGCCGCCAACGCGGAGAGTGGAATGGAAAGAAAGACGGCGACCGTTCCGCGCAAACTTCCCAGAAAGACCAGAATCATCAGCCCGGTGAGCATCAGGCCGATGGCTCCCTCGTGCAGCAGGTTGCTGATGGCGTCGCGCACGAACACGGATTGGTCGAAAAGCACGCGGGCGATCAGGGAGTTCGGCACGTCCACGAGGTTCGCCAACGCATCGCGGATGCCGTCCACCACGGCGATGGTGTTGGCATCGCCCCCTTGCTTAAGCACGGGCAAATAGACAGAGCGCTGGCCATCCACCCGCACAACGTTGCCCTGGAGCTGGTAGGCGTCCTTTGCCGCGCCCACATCCCCCACGAGCACAGACGCATTGCCCACGGTTTTGAGTGGGAGCTTATTCACGTCCGCCACGTCGCGGAGCTGCGAGTTGGCATAGACGTTGTAATTAAACGGGCCAAGACGAACGTCGCCGGCGGGGAGGATAAGGTTGGAGTCGTTCACTGCTCGGACCACATCCATGACGGAGAGCTGGTGGGACTCGAGCTTGAGCGGGTCCACATAAACCATGATTTGGCGGTATTTACCGCCAAACGGTTGGGGCACGGAGGCACCCGGAACACCGGCAACCTGGTTACGAACGGCGTATTGGCCGGTGTCGCGGAGTTGAGTCTCAGTCATGCCCTCGCCCTTGAGTGTGATGAGGCAGACAGGCAGGCTGGAGGCATCGAATTTGAGCACGACCGGCGGGAGGGTCCCGGGCGGGAGACGGCGGAGGTTGGCTGTGGCGAGGTTGGCGATAGTGCTGACAGCGGTGTCCGCGTTCTGGCCGGGCTGGAAGTAAATCTTGATGAGGCTGACTCCGGGTAGCGAACGGCTCTCAATGTGGTCAATGCCGCTGGCCAGCGTGAAGAAACGCTCGAACCGGCCGGTGATGTTGTTCTCGATCTGCTCCGGGGGCATCCCCGTGTAGAAGGTGGCGACCACCACCACGGGGATGTTGATTCTGGGGAACAAATCCACCGGCATCCGCACGAGGGTCGTGATGCCCAACACGACCGTCATTAGGCAGGCGACGATGACGAAATAGGGGTGGCGAAGGGCGAAACGGGTCATTCGGCAACAAGGCTTTCCACGGTTTTGGGTTCAACCTTCTGTCCCACCCGGACTTGAGACCGGGCACCTACGAAGACCAATTCGCCCTCGCTGAGGCCGCTGGTGATTTCGACTCGCGCGGCGGTTTCCAGCCCGATTTTGACCGGGCGTTTTTCCAACGTCTGGTCGGCCGTCACCACCAGCACATCGGGCGCGCCCGCGCGCCCAATGGCCGTCACGGGGACGGCCAAAACGCCCTCACGCTGGTCGAGCCGGAGCGTCACGGTGCCGAAGAGGCCGGGAAGCAGCGAACCGTCCGCATTCGCCACATCAACCTGTGCTTCCAAGGTGCGGGTGGCGGCATCCAGTTCTCCGGACACTCGCGCCACGGTGCCAGGGAACTTGCGGTTCAACTGAGCCACCGCCACCTCGACCACCTGGCCCGGGCGCACGCGTGTGACATGCGAGGCGGACACAGGAAAAAGCAGTCGTAGCCGGGCCTGATACACCAGCCGCACCAACGGCACCGCCGGAGCGCTGGGGGAAAGGCCGCCGCGGACCATGTCCCCGGCATCTGCGTAACGACGGGTGATGATGCCGGCAAATGGAGCGGTGATCTGGGTGAAGGCGGCCCGGGCATCGAGCTTTTGCCGCTCCGCTTCCGCCACATGGACCTGCTCGCGTGTCGCCGCGATGGCGGCCCGTGCGGCAGCGGCAGCGGCGCGAGTGCCAGCGTGGGCCGCCTGAGCTGCGGCGACCTGCGCTTCCGCAGTCCGTTCTTTCGCCAAGGCTGCATCAATCTCCTGTTGCGCGACCAGTCCGGCCTGCTCCTTCGCGACACCGGCTATTCGCCCCGCGTGCAACTTGGCCTCGGCATAGGCGGTGCGGGCACGGATGATTTCAGCATCGGCCCGACGGATTTCCTCCTCAGCCCGGTGCGCGTCCTCCTCGGCTTTCACCACGTCCTGCTGGGCACGCTTTACGGCGGCGGCGGCGCGGGCGAGGTCTTCCTTGAGTTCCGGCACCTCCAGCGTGGCGAGGAGTTGCCCGGGCTGCACGGCATCCCCCACATCCACGTTCATTGTCCGCACGAAGCCGGCCACTTTCGCGTGCAGGTCCAAATCTTGAAACGGGCGGAACTCGCCATCAAACGCCAGTTCGCGGGCGAGGTTCATCCTGGTGACCTTGATGACGGCGATGACCTGCACCTTGGCAGGCGATGTCGCGGTTTCCCCGGCCGGCACCTTGCGGCAACCGGTGAGCCCGCCAGCGAGGCCAAAAAAGATTGTCAGCGCAAGCCAACGGAACGGTGCGGGGTAAAGGGAGTGGTTATCCAGCATGGGTATTCTCCTGCGAAGCATCCGTGGATGAAGCCAGCGGCAGGAGGACGCGGAAGCGCGCGCCGCCTCCTTCTTCACTCGCCACTTCCACGTGGCCGCCGTGTGCGGTGCAAATCGCCTTTACGATGGAGAGGCCAATGCCCGCGCCGCCCAACTCGCGTGAGCGGGCTTTATCGACGCGGAAGAAGCGCTCGAAGACGTGCGGCAGCGCCCCCGTGGGAATCCCCATGCCGGTGTCGGTGACTTCGAGCACCGCCTTGCCCACATGTGGCGCGGCGGCCACCGAAAGCGTCACGGAGCCGCCAGCCGGGGTGTATTTGACCGCGTTGTCGAGAAGGTTCACGACTACCTGCTTGAGCCGGGCGCGGTCGCCCTCGACCGTCACCGGGCGGGGCGCGAGGCAGTTGAGGGAGATGTGTTTATCTTCGGCAAGTAGGCTCATCTGTCCGGCCGTGATGGCGGCAAGCTGGCCAAGGTCGAACCTCACGGATTCGGCCTGCGCCTCCCCGGCATCCAAGCGCGAGAGGGCGAAGAGGTTCTCAACAATCTTGGCGAGCCGCTCCACTTCCTCCAGCACACTGCCGATGCGTTCCTGCAATTCCGGCGCGCCGTCGGTCTGTTGGAGCAGCGTCTCCAGCTCGCCCCGCAGAATGGTCAGCGGCGTGCGCAGCTCGTGCGAGGCATCGGCCATGAACCGGCGGTTATGGCTCAACGCCTCGTCGAGCCGAGCAATCATCTGGTTCAGCGCGGTGGACAGGCGTTCCAATTCATCGCCTGTGCGCGGCACGGGGAGCCGATCGCCGAGGTTGTGCGAGGAAATCTGTTCCGCGCCGTGAATGATGCGGCGCACCGGCTTCAGAGCGCGTCGGGCCAGGAACCAGCCGCCGCCCGCTGCCACGGCCAGCAGGAAGGGAAAGGCCAGCGTGAAGGTCAATAGCCATTCGCGCAGCACTTCCCGCACCGGCCCGAGCGATGCGCCGACTTCCACCCGAAATGTGCCCGCAGCCGTCGGCACCGGGCCGGTGACAATCAGCAGGCTCTCGCTGCCCGCGGGAGATTCCACCCGCGCCGAAGCCCGCGCGACGGAGCCGGCCGGTGGAATTTTGGCGGGATCGAAACTCAAATCCGCCGGCACGCCGCAGACATACAGCACCGTGCCGTTCGGCCGTGTGACCCGGATAAATCGGCTGTTCAACTCGGGTGCGTAGCTTTCGCGGATTTCCCGAATGACGTGGGGTTCGCCTAGTTGCGCGACGCGCGCCACCAAGGTTTCGGCGATCACGCCGGCGCGCTTGGCCTGGGTCTCGCGCAGGCTTTTCTCTAAGTGATGCTTCATGCCCAGATACATGAAGCCGCCGAGCACGAGGAATCCGACCGCAATGACACCCGCATACCAGGCCGTGAGCTGGAAGCCGATGGAGCGGGGGTTCATGACGGGTTGCCTTCACTCAGGCTGTAGCCCACGCCGCGCACTGTGCGGATTAGCTTGGTGGGGAAGGGATCGTCCATCTTCGTGCGCAGGTGGCGAACGTAAACATCCACAATGTTTGTCAGGCCCTCGAAGCTCTCGTCCCAGACATGCTCAATGATCATGGTGCGCGAGAGCACGCGGCCCGCGTGGGCCATGAGGTATTCGAGCAGCGCGTATTCCTTGCCCGTCAGTTCAATGCGTGTTCCGCCGCGCCGCACCTGCTGCGTGAGCCGGTCCAGTTCGAGGTCGGCTACGCGCAGCGTGCTGGTGCGCGCCACCGGGCCGCGCCGGAGCAAAGCCTTCACCCGAACAGCTAATTCGGCGAACGCAAAAGGCTTGGTAAGGTAGTCATCCGCACCAGCCTCAAAGTTCTCGACCTTAGTTCCAGTGTCTGCCTTGGCAGTCAAGATCAGCACTGGCACTTCTGGATGCTGGCGGCGAATGCGCCTCAATACTTCTGTCCCATTCAGCACAGGAAGCATCAAATCCAGAATCACCGCATCATAGGGGAAGCGGGCAGCGAAATCCCACGCACTTTGGCCGTCATGAGCCACATCGACAGCAAAACGCTCAGCGCGCAATCCGCGCGCAACAAAGTCGGAAACCTTGCGGTCGTCTTCGGCCAAAAGCAGTCGCATGTGAAGTGTTCGTATTTACCTTGTAGCCTGCAGATTAAGGGATTCCGAAACCAACATTAAAACCCGTTCAGAATCCTGCCTCCTTACCTGACAAGCGGGGCGCATCTGGCTCCCCAAGCCAACGACCCAACCAAGCGCCTCCAAGCTCACGCGCCAGCTCAAGCCCTCTCGGTTGCCCCACCTAACTCAGCGACCGGCAAACAATTCCGCTATTCCCAATGGTTCGGCGGACACGGTCCTCACCCCGCGGATGTGGCGGTGGCAGTTCACACAACTGATGGTCATCTGGAACCACGCGAGGGAGGCGGCATCGACATTCTGATCTCGGGCAGCTTTGAGAAGCGACTCCGCATGGCGACGGAACTCGGCCGTGTGCTGTTTGTATTCCGGAGTCTGGCGCGCCTCCCAACCAGCGGCTTGGCTCAGGGCCACCAGCTTTTGAGCGTTGGCCGCGAGCGTCGGGAAGTTCTCCGTGGCAATTCCCTCCAGCACCTTCTGGGAGCTGTCCAGCTTGGCCCGCATGACTTCCCGCGTGGTTAACTTGGGATCATTCGGCCCCACCGTGGCGGCGAAGCACGTCAGGAACACCGCAACCGAAACTACGCTGATGATGGCAATGGTTTTCATAAGACATCCCTCGTCACGCGCCCGCAACAGTCACGCCACGGGCACAGATCCCAAGCACCCGCATCTGCTCACGCGGCAAAGCCAAACCGGAAACGTTCCTCCTCCGGCTTGATGGCCAAGGATGCGCACAGATGCCGTGAGGCCAGCACGCTGGCGGCAGTCTTGAGCAGCTTGTCGGTCTCCTGCGGCTGCAGCTCCACGCCCTCGTGGCGAATCGTGTGGAAACGATAACCATGCTCCAGCACGTGCACCAAAAACTCCTCGGCTGCCACTGGGTCGTCCGTCTGATAGTGATTTACGTGGGCCCTGCGTCCAAGGTGCATCGCATACTCAATGTGATATTTCGCAAGCATAAGCCTGTTCAGTTGAGGTTCTTTGTGTTGCTTACCGACTGGTGAACTCGTCGCGTCCAGTCCCGGAAAATGTCGCGTGCCGCCGGCAACGCCTCCTGCCAGTCGAGAGTTACCTTCACCATGTCTCGCTGAGGAAGACGCGCTGGGAGCGGCCCGCGACCGTCTGATGCGGCGTCAACTGGACGAAACCGACTGTCCAGCCGCATCTCCATCAGCGCCGTGTCCTCGTCGTAGCCCGCGTCGCCGGTGGCCAGCACCTCGACCGCACCGCTGGGAGTCGCCAGCGTCTCCACGACTTCGCTGATGGAGAGGACTCGTCTCATAGCGCCTGAAGCTCGTCTCGCCGGACGAAGGAAGCTCACCAGCGCTTGGCCAAGGCTGGTCCAGATTTGCAAAGCCGTTGTGCCGCTGCTTGCCGCCGCAGCGTGAACGCCTACGCTCCGGCCGAAGTCTGTTCACCATGCACCGCCGCCTTGTCCTCTTGCTGTTATTCTTCGCCTTCGCGCTTCCTGGCTCCACCGCCGTGAGCCACGGCTTCCGCGTGCCGGACGGCTTCGAGGTCTCACTCTACGCCGGCGACGACCTCGCGCATGACATCTTCTCCATGACCACCGACGCCAAGGGCCGCATCGTCGTCGCGGGCAAGGACTACGTGAAAATCCTCCACGACACGAACGGCGACGGGAAAGCTGACAAGGCCACGCTCTTCGTGAAGGCCAGCAAGACCGGCGCGCACGGAATGTATTTCGATGGCAACGACCTTATCCTGAACGGCGACGGTGGCATCCGCCGATGGCGCGACACGGACGGCGACGGCGTGGCCGATGGCGAACCCGAGTTCTGGCTCCGCACCGAGCGCGACGGCGAGCACTCCGCCAACGGCATCGTGAAAGGTCCGGACGGCTGGTTCTATCTCATCTGCGGCAACGACGCTGGCATCAGCAGCGAACACGCGAAGCTCCCGGGCTCGCCCATCAAACAAGTCAACGCCGGCGCGCTCGTCCGCATCTCGCCCGACGGCAAGACCAGCGAAGTCCTCGCGCACGGCTTCCGCAATCCCTACGACATTGACTTCCATCCCTTCGGCCAAGTCTTCACCTACGACGCCGACGGCGAACGCGACCACCATCTGCCGTGGTATGCCGGCACACGCATCTTCGACATCGCTACTGGTGCGCACCACGGCTGGGTGCTCAAGGGCTGGGGTCACGCTTGGAACCGCCCCGCCGCCTGGCCGGACAACACCGAGCGCCTCTGGGAGGTTGGCCGCGGCTCGCCCACCGGCGTCTTCGTCTATCGCCACCGCGCATTCCCCACGCGCTACCGCGACGGACTCTTCGCCATCTGCTGGACCTTCGGGCGCATCTACTTCTTCCCGCTTACGCGGCGCGGCAGCACGTTCGACACAAAAATGGAAGTCTTCATGGAGACGGCGGGCGACACCGGCTTCGCCCCCGTGGACGCCGTGGTCGGTCCCGACGGCGACCTCTTCGTGGCCATCGGTGGACGCGGGACGGTTGGCAGCGTTTTTCGGGTGAAATTTACGGGCAAGCTACCGATGGAAAAACCCGCCACCGACCCGCTGCGCCAAGTCCTCTCCGCGCCGCAGCCGCTCGCAAGCTGGTCACGTGCGAAGTGGGTGCCGCTGGCGAAAGAACTTGGACAAGGCGCCTTCGAGCAAGCTGCGTTGAACAGGAAACTCCCTCTCCTCGAACGCGTCCGCGCAGTCGAAGTCCAAGTTGAACTTTTCGACGGTCTGAGCGCAGAACTCGCTCGCAAGCTCGCGGCCAGCGGCGAGCCGGAGCTCATCGCCCGCGTCGCGTGGGCGCTCGCTCGCAGCACCGATACGACGCCGGCGACCGAAATCCTTTCAGACCTGACCCATCGCGACGACCCACGCATCGGCCGCGCTGCGTGGGAAGGACTCGTCTCGATGTCCTCGTCAGCTAAAACCAAGCCTGATTGGTTTCGAGGCCTGAAGTCCGACGACCGCCGTGTCCGCGCTGCTACCGTCTCTGCCGCGAGTGCTATCGGAAAAGACTCGTTTGCGACCACTCCCCTACCCCGCCAACTCACTGAGCGCCAGCGCCTCGGCATTTTGCGGATTTACGGCCCCGAGCGCAGCGATGAACCGAACTGGCAATCCCACTACTTCAATAACGCCACCTTCGTCGCCGCGACTTCACGTGACCCGGTGACGCGGCTCGACGCCGTGCGCCTGCTCCAACTCGCCCTCGGCGACGTCAAGCTCGTGCAAGACAAGCCGGACACTTACGACGGCTTCGTCGCGAGCAAGACGGAGGACATTCCCACGGCCCTACGCCAACACATCGTCGAACGCCTTGCCCCCACTTTCCCGTCCGGCGACGCCGACCTCGACCGCGAGCTGGGCCGCCTGCTCGCGATGCTCTCTGCCGATTCTAATGGCCTGCTTGAGCGAGTCACCGCGAAGCTCACCTACACAAGCCCGGTGGAAGAGGACATTCATTTCCTCATGGTAGCTGCCCGGTTACCGGGGCCGCGTCCGAGAGAAGTAAGTCAAAGAGTTGCCAGCATTGTGGCCGCGCTGCATCACAAGCTGCGGAACGACAAGAAAGAGCCAAGCCGCTTCTGGCCTGTGCGTGTTGCTGACATGTTCACCCGCCTGCTGGAGCGCGATCCGGCGCTCGCTGCTGCCACGCAGACCTCGGTGCCCAACTTCAGTCTCGCGGAGCATGCGCTTTTCGTTGAGCGGTTCGACAAGTCCGAACAACCCGCCGCCGCGCGACTGTTGGTCGGCGCACGCGGCTGGACCGCCGAACTGGTCACACTCCTTGGCATCCTTCCCGATGCCGAACTTTTCCCCGCACTGCGCCAGAGGTGGTCCCATACCAGCCTTCAAGATGCGATTCTCCGGGTGCTCGCGCGCAGCCCGCAGGCTGAGGACCGCGCCCGCTTCGTCAGCGCACTCGGCTCCTTCCAGCCCGCTGTCGTGGAACTCGCCGCGAAGTCGCTGGCGAAGCTGGACGGGGAAGCCTCGCCAAAGGAACTCGCCGCCGCGCTGGCCTCGCTACGCCGCCATTGCGCCGCGCCGCGCGAGAAGGCCGCACGCACCGCACTCGCGGACTTGCTCGCCAAGTGGAGCGGCCAAGCCATCGCCGTCACGGAGTCGGGCGACTTGGTGAAGGCCTACGCGCCGTGGTCCGAGTGGTTCGCGAAGGCTCATCCTGCCACTGCGAAGGAACTGCTCAGCGGTGACGAGGACACCGCCGCCTTTCTCAAGCGACTGCCCGCCATCGCTTGGGATTCCGGCGACGCCAAGCGCGGCCAGCAGCTCTACGAGGAGCGCATGTGCCACCGCTGCCATTCCACCAGCACGCGCATCGGCCCGGACCTGACGGGCGTGGCGAGCCGCCTCTCCCGCGAAGACCTGTTTCTCGCCATCCTCGACCCGAGCCGCGACATCTCGCCGACCTATCTGCCCAAGCTGCTCACCACCAAATCCGGCGCGACTTACACAGGCTTCATGGTCTATGATGCGCCGACGGCCAAGCTCGTGCAGACCGGGCCGGACACGACGGTGCGCTTGACTGGCGATGAGGTGACAAGCGTGACCGACACGCGCGTGTCGCTCATGCCGGCAGGATTGTTAAACGGCTTGAAAGACCCCGAGCTCGCGGATTTCTACGCGTTCCTCAAAACGCTCAGAAAATGAGTTGCCGGGCGCCGGCCATCAGGCCCATTCGCACAGACCTTCAATGTAGGCGGCTGAGCCGTCCCGCAGCCAGCCGTCCAGCTGGGCCTGCTCCTTGAGCTGCTGGCCGCGCGCTCGGGCCACAACTAGGAAACGCGCATCAACCTCCGGAATGGCGGTCAGGTCGCCCCAAAGCTTCTCAAACTGGGCGACCGGGAAGACATCTTCCTGCCCATGACCCCAGCGTTTCTTTACGTCCTTGAGCGTGATATAGGTCGGCACCTTCGCGGCGAGCGCGCGGATGGCGGCGGCAATTTTGGCGTCGTTGCCGACGAGGATGTCCTCGCGCGTGAGCTGCAAGGCTCGCAGCAAACCGTCCACGTCTATCCAGGTGGTCAGCGTGTTGTAGTAGCTGAGACCGAACTCGAGCTCCTCGTGCGGCATCGCGAGGCCCTCAACCAGGCGCGTGCGCCCGTCCACCCGCGCCAAACCGCCGCCCCGGTCTTCCAACCGGCGCGTGATAACCTCGAAGCTCAACGTCGCGCCGCTCGCGAGATGCTGGCCGAGCAGTGCCGGATCAAGGTTTGCGCCGGTGGTGTCAATGTTGTGCAGCAGGAGCGTCTTGAGCTGCGGACGCTCGCGGAGCAGCGCGGCAAGCGTGCCGTTGCGCAAGAGGTTGGGCACCTCGTAGAAATGGCCGACTGGATGGAGGCACTGGAGCGGAAGATTGTCGCGGTAGTCTGTCGCTTCGCCGGCGGATTCCGCCCAGCGCAGCAGCGCGGCACGCAGCGAGTCGCGGACCTTCTGCTGCTGCTCGTCGAGCACCTGCTGCGGCATTTCCTCCCATGCAAAACGCAGGTCGCGGGCGGTCGGCACCAATCGAAGGCCCACGCTCGCGCCCCGGCTCAAAAGGAGCGGACCCTCGTGTCCGTAGTTCTGATGGGCTTTCAGAAACTCGGTGAGCGGCTCGTGGGTTAGGTAGCTGGTGGTGAAAATGTGCGGGACCGGTGTGCCTGCCTGACGCGAGATCTTGCGGGACTTGGCGAGATGAACTTCGAGGAAGGTGCGGTGCCGTCCGCCAAGCTTGCAAAATGGGTGAAGCGACTTGACCACGCCGGCGCCCTGCGTCCACCGGCTGGCGGCGCCGGCCGAAAGCGTGACCACCGCGGCTTCCCCCTTGCGGAGGGAGGCCAATCCCAGCTCGCGGGCTGCCGCGTAGGATTTGTTCGTCAAATCCAGCGCGTGGTTCACATCCTGCGGGCGGACGTCTTCGATGACCGTGTTTGCGGGCAGCCGGTTCTGGGCGAGGCCGATGCGGCCCGACTTCAAGTCCGCCCGGATGGCTTCGTGAGCTTCGCGGTCGAAGCCGTTCGCTGCGAGCAACTCGTCGAGCGTCTGCGCGCCGGCCCGCTCCTCCTTGAGGCGTGGCAGAATGGTATCGAACAGCGTCTGCACCATGCCGCGCAACTCGGGCTTTGTGCGGCACGCGGCGGCGAACTTGTCCAGCTCGGCGCGCCGCGCGACGGGGAGTTCCTGGCGATCAGTGCGGAGAAGCTTGGGCACCGTAAGCGCGTAGTAGCCGGACGGCATGAGCGCAGTATCGGCCGCGAGCAGGTCAGCCCAGGTGCCGCGTTCGTTGATGGCGTAGTCGAAGACCACCGGTTCCATCGCGAAGGGCAGCGCATGCTGGAGCTCGCGCTTCGTGGCGGACATGATTTCCTGCAAACGCCGCTGCCCCTCGGCCTTGCGGCTGGGTGCAAAAATGAATCCCATGCCTCCGCCGCTCATGCCGCCGAGCATCCAGAAGCCCCAGAAATCTTCGCCAAACTCGCGCCCAATGCGCTCGATGATCTGCTCGGTGAAGTAGGTCGAGGCCCACGGGATGATGGCTTGAATCGGCTCACGGAAGTTGCGCATGGTGGCCGCACCAAGCGCCCGGATGTCGCCGGACTTCAGCGCGGCAAGAACCTCGTCGAGAATGCGAAGTGCATCCTGGCGACCACTCCACTCGGCTTGGCAGCGGAGCAGATACTTCTCCGTGACCATTTCCAGAATTGGCCCCACGTTCTGCGCCATGCCGCCGTGAACGAGCGCGAGCGAGTCCTGCAGTTTGCGGCGCGTCTCGGCCGAAGCGTCATCGAGATCGAGGATGCGGTGCTGCGGCATGAGGCGGCCACGCGAAATGCCAAACTCAGGGTCACTCTCCCCGGCGATGACGCCCTCAATCAGCTTCATTCCGGGCCAAACACCGCCGCTGTCCTGCCAGCCACCGCCGGAGCCGCCGAGCCATTCGCCAAGCAGCGCGCGGGCGAGCACGATGCGGCGCTCGGACTCCTGCAACGCGCCGGTGAGTGACGCGGCCTGGTTCGTCGCGCGCATGAGCACGCTTACAAGCGAACCCAGCAGATTGGTGCTGACGGCGAGCCGCGAGCCCTTCGGGATGTCGTTCACGCAGGAGACCAGTTCCAAACCACGCCCGGGCCCGACAATGCGGGCGAGCAACTCCGCCAGGCTCTGCCCGCTGCCTTCAATGCCCGGCGGCACCACGCCTGCCGCGATGACGGCCGCCTTGAGGAGGCCAAGGTAGTCCTTGGCGAAGTCGAACACATCGGCGAGCGCCGTGATATCGGCCGTAGCCCCGAGATCCACTGACGTCAGGCGCAGCACCGGCTCCTCCAACACGCGCAGCCAAGCGCTCACGGGAGGGCGAGGCGCGGTGTCGCGGCCGTGAACCCCTAGGTCAACGGAGACATTGAGCACCTTTGCACCCTCGGGAAAATCCATGCCGAGGAAGAAAATGTCGCTCCACGCCGAATGCGTAAGATCCATGCGGACGGGCGTCTGTTCGCAAAGAACCGGGTAGGTGCCGTCGCTCCCCCGCTTGAGGAGTTCGGGCCGGATGCGCAACGGCTGGTCGGCGGGGTGACCGACGCGGAACATCCACTGATTACCGCGCACACTGCGGACGCTGCGGCGGACCTGGTCGGCGAGCGTCTGGAAAGCCAGCCGATGGTAGGCGTTGGCCAAGGCGGAGCAAAGGCCATCGCTGGGACCGCGCTGAGACTGTGCGGTGAGGAAGGTATCAATCGCCTCCTCGAAGCGGCGATGGAGCAGCTGTTCGTAACCGGCAAAGGGGATGAGACCGGATGCACCGCGACCGGGGGAATGCGGATTGGATGGCTCCGCGGGGAGCTTGGTGGGCAGATGAAAACGATGAATTGCGTAGAGGAAGAAAAGGGCACGGACCCGCTCGTAAAGATTGTCTGCGCGGCGGCGGAAGGCGTCGAGGGCGACGCATTCGGCAAGCAATTGATCGGCGGTCAATGCCTGGCAATGCGCGTCGAGCGAGGCGTTACGTTGGTCGGCCGTCCGGGCGGTGATGAGATCAACGAGCATGGGCAGAGTTGAGCTGGCGCTGCAGTTGTGGGGAGGTCACTTGGACCGCTGTGCGAGCAGTTCCACCAGACCAACCAACACCTCGGCCCGATCCTTGCCGCTGAGCGCGAGGGCAAGCTGGGCAGTCAGCAGGCCATAGTTCGCCCCGATGTCATAGCGGCGACCATTCAACTCAGCTGCCAAGTAGCGCTCTTTTCGGGCCAGCTTCGCCAGGGTGGCAGAAAGGTGGACCCCACCGCCGGGTGCAGCCGTGGCATCTTCCTCTGCCAGCATCGCCATGACGGACGGGGTAAGCACGTGCATCCCGAAAAAGCAGAGGTAGTGGCCAGCGCGCAGTCCCGGAACGATCAACCTTTGTTCGGCGACCGTGGGCGTGGGCTTCTCGACGACTTCGGTTATCTCGTAAAGCCCTTTGCCTCCCGGCACGAGCCGGCCGCCGACTGACCCGTAGTAAGGCAGCTTGCTTTCGTGCGTGGCTTGCACGGCGGAAACCGCACAGTCCTCCCGCGTGGCTATCTCGACGAGCTGCTGGGCGCACCTCCGCACCTCGCCACTGACATACAGATGGTCGCCAACGAGCAGCAGAAACGGCTTCTTCCCGGCGAAGCTCGCCCCGCAGGAGACGGCGTGACCATAACCAAGCGGTTGCTTCTGCTCGACGAAATGGAGCCGCTTGGCGTGCTCCCCGGCCGCGGCCCGATAGGCAGCTTCATCGCCCGGACAGATGACGACGCAAAGCTCCTCTACGCCTGCGGCGAGGATTTCCTCGATGATGATGGCCAGCGCGGTCTTGGTCTGACCGTCGCGGTCGACCAAAGATTGCAGGGGAAGTGTGCGCTGGCTTTTGCCGGCGGCGGTGATGATGGCGCGTTTGATATCCATGCGGAAAGCGGTTGAGAACCAGCGCCGCGTCCGGCCGGAAGCGGTGGGAAGAACGGTTTGCTGAAGCGGCTTTCGCCGAAAGACTAATGGTGGTGCTCGTCACTCGGCGGCAAACAACCGAGCTTCCCGATTGCGGCGACGAGCCCCAGCACCGAGACGGCCAGCGGCCAGAAGGAAGCTTTCGTGGGATGCACGGTCATATACACTCCCCAGCCCAAAAATGCCCCGATCACCAACCACGCGAACAATGCCTTGAAAAAGTTCATGGTGCGAGAGTAACGCCGGCTCCTGCGCTGGCAAGCGCCGGATTTCCTCCCGTTCCCTGCGAGTTTACGTTTGCCCAGCCAGTTAACCGCCGCTAGAACCCCTTGCCATGATCAGCGATATCAAGAACCTCCAAGGCGAGCGAATCGACCACAGCTTCCACCAGGGCGACGCAACGACGAAGCGGCTCATCGTGCTTGGGCACGGGGTGACGGGCAACAAGGACCGGCCCTTCGTGGTGGCGCTGGCCGATGGGTTGGCGGCGGCAGGCATCAACGCCCTGCGCATCTCCTTCTCCGGAAACGGTGCATCCGGTGGCAATTTTACTGATTCAACTATTTCCAAGGAAGTGGCCGACCTCGGCTCCGTGCTCGACGCCTGCGCGGGCTGGCATCTCGGCTACATTGGCCACAGCATGGGCGGCGCGGTCGGAGTATTGCGGGCCAGCCAGGACGAACGTATCCGCCTCCTGGTCTCACTGGCTGGCATGGTGCGCACGGCCGCCTTTGCGCAACGTGAGTTCGGCACCGTCAAACCCGGCTCGGGCTTCATGTGGGACGACGAGAAATGCCCGCTCTCCCAAGCCTATATGGATGATCTCGCGCAGATTGGAACCGTGCTGGACGCCGCGCCCAAGATCAAAGTCCCGTGGCTGTTGGTCCACGGCACGGAGGACGACGTCGTCCCCATTCAAGACTCGAAGGACATCCTCATCCGCGCAGGCAGCGACGTGAAATTTGTCCCGCTGCACGGAGCCAACCACGTCTTCGCCGGCGATCACACCGCACCGATGGTGCGCACGGTGGTGGACTGGGTGAAGGCGCGGTTTTGACGGCGCGTTCAGCCGATTTCCGGCCCGGCCAGTGCGAAGATTTTCTGCGGGTCGCCGGGCCACCTGTTCTCCCCAAGAAACATGCGGATGAGTGGGCGCTGCGGCTTGAATCCGAGCCGTTGCGCCAGCTCCACTGCGCACGTGTTCTGATCAGGGATGTCCCAGAAGATGGGTTGGTTAGGCAGGTCGGTCAGGAAGGCCTTTATCAATGGTCCGGCGGCAGCGATTGACTCAGCCACCAACGGGCCGAGGTAATGCGCCCGTGCTCCATTTCGCATCACACCAAAACTGACCACCCGGTTCTTGACCGTCTCGTGGAGGTGCCAGCGTGCGCGCTGCTTTGTTAAGCGATCCACCATTGACCAGCGCTCGACCCCGAAGGCCTCGAGGTCAAGGGTCCGCATTTCCCCCTCGTCGGCACCAAGCCACGGGCGAACGCGATACTTCATCGGATTGGCCGGCAATTCTACCTGGCTCGTCTCCCACCTGCGCAGCGTCCACTCGTCCTTGAAGCCCAGCGTGTCGTAGAGCGTTTTGCCCAGCGGCGTGGCGTCGAGCTTGATGCAGGCGACGCGCGGTTTCAGGAACGCAATGCAGTGCTCCAGCAGCGCACGCCCGATGCCTCGGCGCCGCGCGTCCGGATGAACGAGCACCATTCCAATCCATGCGACCTTTTCCTCGTAAATCGTCGTCGTCGCCGTGCCCACCGGCTGACCGTCCCATTCGGCAATGAAGCAGCCGTCGGGCTGATGGTTCAAGAAGCGCAGCCAGTCTTCCAGCGTCTGATTCCAACCTGCCAGCGCGCGTAGCGAGTCGGCGAAGGCGATGTCTTCTTTGGTGAACAGCCGGATGCGCAGGGAACTCACAGGGCGAGGCTAACCGCAGGCGCGCCGGAAAGTGAACCTGTTTGTGCTGGTATCCAAGGCGTTCTGAAGCGTGCTTGCCTGCCACCCTCGTGACTGCTAGCACGGCCCCATTCTATGGGAAGCCCATCCGGAGAAACGAACATGAAAAGTCTCACGATCAAAATTTGGGCTGCTCGTTGTGTCCTACTGGTCGCACTGGCTGGCAGCATGCACGCAGCGGACGCAGACACCTGGAAAGCCTATTGCGACGGAGCGAAGAAGGCGGCAGGCGAGCGCCGCTTCACGGAGGCAAACCAGATGATAAGCAAGGCGCTGGCTGTGGCCGAGCAGTTCGGCGGGGCCGACCCGCGCCTGATCGAAACGCTGTTTCTGGCCGCCAGCGTTCAAATGGCAGGCAAACAGTTCGCCGAGGCTGAGCCACATCTGCGGCGCGCGCTGGGCTTGCGTGAGGCAAAGCTCGGCACGAACCACCTCAGCGTGGCGGAGTGTGTCTTCCACCTCGGCAACAACTTAAGTGACCAGAAAAAGTTCGACGAAGCTGAGCCATTGCTCAAACGAGCCGAGCACATCTGCAAATGGAAAAACGGTGCCTACCACCCGACTGTTGGCACCTGCCAAGCAGCTCTCGCCCGCAACCATTCACTCGCCGGTCGTTATGCCGAGGCGGAGAAACTCTACATAGCGGCTCTCAAAATCCTTGGCACGCAAGCCACCACCAGGAAGTTCAAAGACAGGCCGGACATAATTGAGGAACGAGTGTTCGTGCCAGACTACCGGCGGGTGATGCAAATTCGCATGGAGCTGGCGCAAACTCTTCACCTCGCCAAGAAATACAAGGACGCGGAGGATGCGTTCACCCAGCTCGTGAAACTCATTGAGGATCGCGAGGGCAAAGACAGCGTGCTGCTGATTAATCCCCTGCTCGCTTAGAGCCTGTCTGAAAAAGCATGAAAGCTGAGGGATTACGCCAGCCGCCGGAGCATAATCCGTATCAGGGCGACATAAATCCAAGCCGTCGCGCTGGCCTCGCTGCGTTCGTAGTCGCGC
>Ga0172367_10001236_pt1 | contig 37887 bp, 34 predicted proteins | sample Lak10m_FD_114542 | JGI IMG/M metagenome (GOLD analysis project Ga0172367, IMG submission 114542) | Freshwater microbial communities from Kabuno Bay, South-Kivu, Congo - kab_022012_10m | ecosystem: Environmental > Aquatic > Freshwater > Lake | place: Democratic Republic of the Congo: South-Kivu... | reverse complement strand
TGGTTCGCGCGCCTCAACGGCACGATCAATGCGCCCACGTCGGCCGCAGCCGTGACCATCGAGGATGACTTCGACCTCGACGATCCGCAGGTCGTGCCGCTGCTCACGGCGACCGCGCGCTGGGATGCACTGGCTCTCGTCGTGAACGGCTTCTGGTCCTCGACGGATGGATCGACCTCTGCACCGGCGGCTGGGCAGTTCGGCTCGGTCGCGTTCAGCGCGGGCGATGCACTGTCCTCAAGCGCCGATGCGTGGGGCGTGGCAGGGGACGTCGTCATCACGTTCTACCGGCCGTACGCCGCCGATCGACATCCATGGACCGGCGATGACGCACCCGCCGGTGCGAAGCCACCCTTCGCTGACCTTCGCTTCAACGGTCTCGTCGGCGGCCACGCGGTCTCATACGAGCAGTCCGTCACCGACCTGACCACTGCCGCGAGCGACTCGATCGACCTGTCGGTCATCACGCCGGTCATCGGTGGCGGCATCGAGCTTGACCTTGACCTGCGCCGCAACGTCGACTGGCTCGGTCACCTGCGCATCGCCGCCACTGCCGGCTGGGGCCCGGGGGTCGAAGCCGGCGATTCGCTCTGGTTCGTGCGGGCGGATCTCTCGCTCGACGTACTTCACAATCTGGCCATCACTGGCGGCTATCGCCTGCTCAATTGGGATGCCGCGGGCAACGGCGACTCGATGAGCGGCAGCCTGCAGGGCCTGGTCGCGGGCCTCGAACTGCGGTTCTGAGCGAGGCGCCGGGTGACACGCAAGAAGATCACGCCAACGCCGCTGACGCCGCTGGGCCGTGCGGCGATCCGTCGTTCGCTGCTCACGGTGCTGCCGGACCGGATCGCGCGCGGGCGACTATCGCGTGCGCACCTTGCGCAGCCGATCGTGCTGCGATCGGTGCCGGTCTTCCTGCCGGGCGCGCCCGATGCCTTGCATGGCTTGCGCATCGCGCACCTGAGCGATTTCCATGTGGGTGGCCTCATTCCGGTCGAGCGTGCACTCGAGGCGATCGAGCTGGCGCAGGTCGAGCAGCCGGATCTTGTTGCCTGCACGGGCGACGTGGTCGACCTTGAGCTTGCGGGATGCGAGCCTGTCTTCAAGGCACTTGGGCGCATGAAGTCTCGCCTGGGCACGCTGATGGTGATGGGCAACCACGATCATCTTGAGCATGCGGAGTCGGTGGCGCGCCTTGCGCGGCGCAGCGGCATCCGTGTGCTGCGCGACGAGGTCGCGCGCTTGCCATCGGGACCGATGGTGGCGGGGCTCGATTGGACGGTGGGCGTGCGTGATGCGCAGAAGCGCCTCAAGGCGATGCTCGATGGCCGCGAGGAACTGCCCCCGATCCTGCTGGCGCATCATCCGGCGGCGTTCCGCGCCGCGGTCCAGCATGGCATCCCGCTGACGCTGTCAGGCCACACCCACGGCTTGCAGGTGGGCATCACGCGCGGTGCAGGCGATCAAAGCCGGCCGGCCAAGGGCCGTGCCCTGCATGACGGGCTCTATCACTTGGGTGCGAGTTCGGTCTTCGTCACGCGCGGGGTGGGCAGTTGGTTCCCGCTGCGCGTGAACCGGCCGGCCGAGGTGGCGATGCTGGAAGTGCGGGTGCGCTGATGCGCAGGGCCCGCGCGCTGCCGGCGCGCTCAGAGCCCGATCGCGCGCGCAATGAGCAGGCCCACGCAGAAGCTGCCGGCGGCTGCGATGATCTTGCGAAGCATGCGGTGAAGGTCGTGCTGCTGCATGGTGCTCTCCTCGGTGCACGCCCAGTCGTGCGGCCCCAACCGTCCGATTCAGTCCAAGGGCGGGCAAGCCACGCGAAGGGATTTTTCAGCACGAGCTCAGCGCAGGCGCTTCTCGAGGACCTCGAAGTAGAGGTCCGACCGCCGCGGCAGCCCGTTGCGGGGCTCGCCATAGGGAAACGGCTCGCGCTCACCCGTGGGCAGATAGCCCCGGCGGCCGTACCAGGCGATGAGTTCCACGCGCTGGCCGATGACGGTCATGCGCGCACGGTCCAACCCGAGTTCGTCCACGATCACGCGTTCGGCCTCGGTCAGGAGCTGCCGACCCAGGCCATCGCGCTGGCGCGTCGGCTCCACCGACACCATCCCGACGTAGCCGTAGCCGGATCCGCGATCGATGCGGACGCATGCGACCAGCACGCCATCGAGGAACGCCAACCGGATGCGTGAGTCATGTCCCTGCACGAGCTCGCGGATCTCCCGCTCGTCGGTGCGCTGGCCATCAAGCAGTTCGGCTTCGGTGGTCCAGCCGGCGCGGCTCGCCTCGCCGCGGTACGCGCGCTCGACGAGCGCCACGACCTGCGGCACGTCCTCGGGGCCAGCGTCACGGAAGACCGGCAAGACGCCCATGGCGCGCGTCAGGCGTAGTGACGGCCGAAGCGGTTCGCGAGGAACGCATCGAGGCCGATCTGTTCCTGGCGCACGAAGCCCTTGGTCGGCACGGTGCCTTCCTTGAGCATGTCCACCACGGCGCAGATGCCCGCGGCGGTCGTGACCTGGATGGCGGTCCAGTGGCGCCCGCCGATCTCGCGGCTGAGCACGGTGCGTGCCCAGGTGCGGTCCATGAATCGCCCGCCACGCTGGCCGGTGGCGCTGACGAAGATCACCACCTGGTCGTCATCGGTGCCTGGCACGGCGCGTTCGAGGATCGCCTTGAGCTCATCGCGGTGCTCGATGAAGCGCAGGTCGTTCAGCAGGAAGCGCATCTGCTCGGCGTGGCCGGTGAAGCGGATCGTCTTGTAGTTCAGGTTGCGCACGGTGCCGCGGAGCGAATCCGCCAGCGTGCCCAGGCCGCCCGAGGTGTTGAACGCCTCGTACTCGCATCCATCGATGTGCAGCCGCTCGACCTGCTCGAGCGGCGGGACCAGGCACATCTGCCCGTCGACGAGCGCCTCGCACGGATTGCAGTACTCGTTGACGAGGCCGTCGGTCGACCAGGTCAGGTTGTACTGGAGCACGTTGCTCGGGGTCCGCGGCAGCGCGCCCACGCGCATGCGCACCGTGTCGACGCTGTCGAGTTCGCGCAGGAGCGAGTGCGCCACGATGGTGATGAACCCGGGCGCGAGGCCGCACTGCGGGATGAACGCCGATGACGCGCCGTGGCTCAGCTGCATCACCTTCTTGGTCACGGCAACGTCCTCGGTCAGGTCGAGGTAGTGGCAGCCCGCATCCTTCGCGGCCTGCGCGATGCCGACATTGCAGCTGAACGGTGCGCAGCTCACGACGGCCCAGGCCCCCTTGAGGAACGCAGCGAGTTCGGATGGGCTGCTGAAGTCCACGCGCCGGCCGTCGATGCGCTCGTCGCGCGCGACGGCGAGGGCGCTCGGCTCGTGGGCATCGCCGATGCGAACGGTGTAGTCACCGCACGAGGCGAGGAAGTGTGCGGTCATGCGGCCGATCTTGCCGGCTCCGAGGATGGCGACGTGGTGGGACATGGTCGTGGTATCGAGTGGCGGTTGGCGTGGACAGGATGCTGGTCAGGCGGGAATGGTCGCGAGCTCGCCGCGCACCTCGTCGATGAGGCTCGCCATCGTCTCGGGCCCGAAGTCAAAGCGCAGGCCGGCGGCCTCGAAGAGCTCCGGCAGCGGTCGGCTCGCACCGAGCGAGAGGGCGCGCTTGTAGGCATCGAGCGCCGTGCCCGCGTTGCGCCGTGCCTGCAGCCAGAGCTGCAGCGCGCCGAGCTGCGCGATGCCGTACTCGATGTAGTAGAAGGGGTTCTGGAAGAGGTGGCCCTGCCGCTGCCACGCCGTCTCGAGCGCGCGCTCGCAGCCTGCCCAGGAGACGTCGGCGCCGAAGCGCTTGTTGAGGTGCAGCCAGTACGCGGTGCGATCGGCGCGCGTGTGCGTGGGGTGGGTGTACGCCCAGTGCTGGAACGCATCGATCGTGGCGATCCACGGCAGCAGCGTGGCGAGGCCCTCGAGCAGTTCGCGGCGATGGCGACCGGCATCCTGCTCGGAGTAGAAGTGGCCCAGGTGCGGGAACGTGAGCAGTTCCATGCTCATCGACGCGACCTCGGCGAACTCGATCGGGCTGCCGCGGTAGGCCAGCAGCGGATCGTGCGAGCAGAGCATGCTGTGGAAGGCGTGGCCGGCCTCGTGCACCATCGTCACGAGGTCGCGCTGCATGCCCGCCGCATTCATGAAGATGAACGGCTTGCGGCTGGCCTGGCGCTGGTACTGGTAGCCGCCGGGCTGCTTGCCCTGCCGGCTCTCAAGGTCAAGGCATTCGCCGGAGCGCATCGAGTCGAAGAGCGGGCCGAGGCCGCCGCCCATGTCATGGAAGACGCGGCTGCAGCGATCGACGAGTTCGTCGGCGGTCTCGAAGGGCCGCAGGGCCGAGCGGCCGTGCACGTCGACCTTGAGGTCCCACGGACGGAGCGTGTCGAGCTGCAGGGCCGCGCGACGCTCCTCGTTGAGCTGCCGCATCAGGGGCACGCAGACCTGCTCGCAGGCGGCGTGGAAGCGCTCGCAGTCGGCGGGCGTGTAGTCGAAGCGGTGCATGCGCTGGTGCTGGTAGTCGCGGTAGCTGTCGAAGCCCGCGTTGAGCGCCATGCGATGCCGCTGCGCGACGAGCCGGTCGTAGATGCCGTCGATCGCCTCGGCATCCTGCAGCCGGCGGTCGGCGACGGCGCGCCAGCTGGCCTCGCGCACGCTGCGGTCGGTCACCTCGAGGTAGCGCGCCATCTGCGGCAGCGTCTGCTTCTTGCCGTCGAACTCGACCGCCATCGCGCCGGAGATCTGGCTGTACTGCTGTTCGAGCTTGGTGCACTCGGTCTGGATCTCGACGTTCTCGGGGCGGAAGAGCTTGACTTCCTGGCGCAGGCCGCGCAGCAGCACGCCGTAGCGCTGCTGGTCGAGGTCCTTGGCGAACGGGCACTCGACGATGCGGCGGTCGAGCTCGAAGCCGATGCGCTTGAGGTGCGGATCGACGTCCTGCACGAAGTCGAGGAAGGCCTTGCGGCGCGGCTCGCTCTCGGTGTCGCAGGTCATCGCGATGTAGAGGTTCGCCTCGGTCTCGGCGACCATCGCATCAAGGTCGCTGCGGTCGAGGAGCAGGCGTTCGAGGCATCCTGCGCACTTCAGCGGGCGCTCGATGAGCGCTCGATACAGCGGCTCGAGCTGGGGCCACGACGAGGCGTCGAGGCCGGCGGGGACGAAGGTGCTCGGTGCGGAGGCCGCGGTGCTGCAAGGGGTCGTCATGGTGTTCGATTCCGAAGCGTCGAAGGGTAGCAGCCCCGCCTTCGAACCCTGCGTGCGTTATGCGCAGGTGCGGCGCGCGGGCGGCGGGTTGCGAACGCTTCCGCCGGGGCCTCCGACCTGCGTTGCGACAGCCTTCACGGCGGCCTCGTTCGTGACCACGTGAGCCACGTGCTCGGCATGGATCGGATCGTCGCAGACAAGGAAGAGGCTGCTGCCGCTCCCACAGACGTGCACCGGCAGCTGCGTGAGCTCGGCGATCTCGTCCATCGCTCGGCGTACCGCTTCGCTCGATTCACGCGCCGGCACCGCAAGGTCGTTGAAGGGTTCGTGCGCGCGCACGCGATCGCGCGCGGCCAGGCCCAGGACGCGAGCGTGCTCGGGATCGCCGGCATCGGGTCGCAGCGCATCGAACAAGCGGTACACCGTCGGGGTCGGGCAGTGCGCTTGCGGGAAGCACAGCACCACGTGCGCCTGCGGAACCTCGGGCAGCGTCTCGACGCGTTCGCCCACCCCGGAGACGATCGCCGATCCGCCCTCGACGAGGAAGGCGACGTCACTGCCGAGACCGGCAGCGATCGATCGAAGCTGATCGCTGCCGAGCCTGAGGTCGAAGAGTTCATCGAGCCCGCGCAGGACCGCGGCCGCGTTGCTGCTGCCGCCGCCGAGACCGCCACCCACGGGGATGCGCTTTTCCACGCGCACGCGCACGGGCAGCTGCCGTCCGACGGCGCGCTCGAGTGCGGCATGGGCCTTCCATGAGAGATCGCTGCGCAGCGGCCAATCGAGGTCGGGCGTGTGGGGCGCATCGGCCGCCCAGACGTTGGCGAAGAGCGAACTGCTTCCCGGGTCGCGGCGACGCAGGTAGATCGAGTCACCCCAGCCGAGCGTGACCATCCATGACGACAGCGGGTGGAGCCCATCGGGGCGCGGAGCACCCACGCTCAACGCCAGGTTGAGCTTCGCAGGAGCGTGCACGAGCAGATCGTCATCCATGGGATGCAGCATGGTAGGCCCTACACTTCATGGCCCATGCTCTGGCAACCACCGCTGCCCGAACGCTATCGATCGATGGACGAGGCCGCGCTCGCGGCGGCCATCACCGCCCGCCGAGCCGAGCTCGGTTCGCGCGTGCTCATCCTCGGTCACCACTACCAGCAGGATGCGGTCGTGCAGCATGCGGACCTCACGGGGGACAGCCTGAAGCTCTCGCAGATGGCCGCCGTCGAGGCGCGCCGTCGCGGCAGCGAGTCGCTCATCTTCTGCGGCGTGCACTTCATGGCCGAGACGGCCGACATCGTCACCGACGGCGCCGTCAACGTGATCCTGCCGGACCTCGGTGCCGGCTGCAGCATGGCCGACATGGCCGCGTGGGATGACACGGTCGCGTGCTGGGAGGCGATCACCGCGGTGCATGCCGGCGAGCGCGTGCGGGTGATCCCGATCACCTACGTCAACAGCTCGGCGGCGATCAAGGCGTTCGTCGGGCAGCATGGCGGCGCGTGCTGCACGAGCAGCAATGCGCACCTGGTCTTCGACTGGGCCCTTCGCGGTGGCGAGCGGCCGCTCGAGCCGGGCGAGCGCGTCAAGCTGCTCTTCCTGCCCGACCAGCATCTGGGCCGCAACACCGCGAAGTCGCGCGGCTTCGTCACTGAAGTCGATGCCGCAGCCGATCCATCCCTCACGGCGCAGTGCGTGCTCTGGCAGCCGCGCAAGCCTGCCGGCGGGCTCACGGCCAAGCAGCTGCACGATGCCGATGTCGTGCTGTGGGCCGGCCACTGCAGCGTGCACAAGCTGTTCCGGCCCGAGCATGTCGCGTGGATCCGCGCGCACGAGCCCGGCATGAAGGTCATCGTGCACCCGGAGTGCTCCCAGGACGTCGTCGATCTGGCCGACCTCAAGGGCTCGACGGAGTTCATCATCCAGGAGATCGAGGCCGCGCCCGCCGGATCGCGTTTCGCCGTGGGCACCGAGATCCACCTGGTCAATCGCCTTGCGGCGCGCGCGGCGAGCCGTGGCGTCGAAGTGCGGATCCTCTCTGACTGCCAGTGCCTGTGCACGACCATGTACCGCATCGACCAGGCACACCTGCTCTGGGTGCTCGATGAACTCGCGCACGGCCGTGTGGTCAATCGCATCTCGGTGCATCCCGAGGCGCGCGCCCTGGCGCGACTGGCCATCGATCGCATGCTCGCGCTGGTGCCCGCGGCCACGCGGGCCACGGTCGCGGTGGACTGATCGAACCCCCGCGTCAGCGGTCCGTACGATCCCGGCATGAGCAGGGGAGTCTTGTCATCGCGGCTGGTCCGCAGGTCGGCGATCGCGCTGGGCATCGTGATGATCCTCGCGGCGGTGCTCGTGGCCTTGGCCCCGAGCATCGTCAGCGCCACGGTCCTTCCCGGCATCATTCGTGACCAGCTCGCACCGCAGGTCCGCGGCACGGTCAGCGTGGTCAGCGCGAACGTGAGCTGGTCGGGGCCGCAGCTCGTGCAGGTGCGGCTGAGCGGCGAGCATGACTCGATCGACGCCACCGTCGCGGTGCACAACAGCCTGCTGGCGCTCGTGCGCGCGAGTGCGCCGCTTGACGTGCGCCTCGGAGCGACCGTGCAGACAGCATCGCGCGAGGATGGATCGATCACGCTCTTGGACCTGCTTCAGCCTGCAACGCCCGCAACGCCATCCGCGCCGACGGCTGGCGTGGCGAGTACGAAGGAGCCGAAGGCGCCGGCATCCCTGCCGGCCATCCTGCGCGGTGCACGGATCGCGCTCGATCCCGTGCAGGTCGTCATCAAGCCGCTCGGTGCCGGCAGCACGGTGCGTGTCGATGGGGCCAGCGCGACGATCGCGCTCGATGGCAGCGACGCGACCGTCAAGGCCAAGGGTTCCACGTCGATCGATGCCGAGCGTGGATCGTTCGAGCTCGATGCCACGCTGCGCGGACTCGTCGGGCGCGATGGCGTGCTGACGCCGACGACGGCAGGAGTCGAGCTCGCCATGAAGGCCACGGCGCTGCCGGTCTCTGCAGGAACGCAGGATGTGGTCGTGCGGACGCTGGGTCTGACGGCGAAGGCCGAGAGCCTTGCGCGCGCGGTCGATGTCCAGTTCGATGCCTCGCTCGAGGCGAAAGGCAATGCACCGAGCACCGCGAGCGGCCGCGTTCGCCTGAACGGACTGCTGACGCCCGCAGGCGCGCTCTCGTCGAAGGCCACGGCATCGGGGCAGGTCTCGCTCGGTGCGGTGCCCACCGCCGTGCTTTCGCCCTTCCTCTCCGGGACCGGGCTCGTTGCAGCGCGCGACCTTGGTGACACGGTGATCGCGACACTCGATTTCGACGGACCCTCCGCCACGCTCGCGGCACGCAGCGATCGATTCACGCTCACGGGAACGGCGCGGCTTGATGACGTCGCCAACCAGGCGATCGTGCAGGGCGTGGCACTCGAGACCACGCTGGCCAAGCCGCTGCTGCGTGGCTTCGGTCTGCCGGTGATGAACGATGTTCCGCTGTCGCTGCGCGTGGAGCGAGCGGTGGTGCCGATGAATGATCGCCCGATCGAGAACCTCCAGGCGATCGCGACGGTCGCCATGAAGGGCGTCGTGATCGACGGCATCGAGCAGGCGAAGGACGGCCTCGTCCTCGGCGATGTCACGGTGGGCGTGCGCACGTCGCGCTTGGCCGATCGTGCGCAGGTCGAGCTCACGCTGGCCAACGGAGCCGCACAGGGTTCGATCGCTGCATTCGTCGTACCGAGCTTCGATGCTGGTGCCGTGAAGGGTGCGCGCGTGGAGCTTGAGCGCTCGTCCATCGCAGCAACGATCGGAAACGAGTGGCTTTCTGGAACGGGACTCGTGCTGCGTCGCGCCGCATCGACCACGATCACGGTGGATCGGGCTTCGTTCACTGCTGGGGCATCGGGACTCGATCTTGCCAACGCAGCGATCGCGGCGACTGTCGGCATCGAGCCACTGTCGCTCGGCGGCGTGATCGGTCCCGACGCGTGGCTCGACGTGGCTGCCGTGAGCGTGGGCGTCCGGTCCGATGCGCTGTCCAAGGGCCTGCAGGTCTCCTTCACGGGCGGGGCGAGCGGCTTCGCAGCGAAGGCCGACGTGGCGCTGGCCGGGGTCGTCTCGGGCGCGGGTGCGATCACGCCCGATGCCGCGCGCGCGAGCGGCTCGCTCCAGGTCGACGCGATCGATCTCTCGCGGGTGCCGCACGTCCCCGAGCGCATGCAGCGGATGTCCGGCCTCGTGGGGCTGGGTCGACCGGTCCTGACGGCGCAGTTCGATGGCAACCGCAGCGCGGTCGCAGCGCAGGTCGTCCTCAAGGGTCCGGCGGCGGAACTCTCTGCGCAGGGGCAGTGGTCGCCCCAGCGGACCGTGGTCCGCGGCCTGAAGGGCTCGATCTCGGTGGCCGATGGCCTGCCGGAGTTGCTTGGTGTGGAGGGCCTTCGGCTCTCGGCGCCCGCGCGGCTTGCGGTCGCCTGCGACGAGTTCACCCTGCTCACGCCAGCGCCGGCTCCGAGCGCTGTTGAAGTCAAAGCACAGAAACTGCAACTAGGCATCGATCGCTTGGAGTTGAGCGCGTGTCCAGGCTTGGACAGCGGCATCGTGGTGGAACGCCTGGCCATCGAGGGCACGGCCTCTCGAACGGCATCGGGGGACCTGGACTGGTCGGGCACGATCGCCGCGGTTGTGCCCGGCGAAGTCGAGGCCAAGGGGCAGCTCGCGCTGGTGCTTCCTGCGTCGGGTCAGCCTTCCGGCAACGCCTCGCTCCGTGCGACGCTCTCGGGCGGCACCGCGCTGCTGGGTCGGTTCACGCAGAGCCCCTACCTCGCTGCGGCCGCTGGCCCCGGCACCGTCGATCTGACGTGGTCCGGCCAAGGTGGCAAGGATGGCCTTGAGCTGGCGGCGGCACTCGCGCGACTCTCGGCGACGGCGAAGCTTGAGCTGGATCCGGCGGTCGCAGGCCAGGGCGGCCGGGCACTCCGCGTGCCGACAGCTTCGGTCACCTGCTCGATGCCGCGCCTGGTCATGGATCGCGTCCTCGCAGGGACGGAACCGGGTGCTGCGGATTGGACGGACGCCACGGTGGTGCCGATCGCTGCGACGTTCACAGGCGTGCAGGTGAGCGCGGACCGACGCGCGGCGTCGCTCGCGGCAGACGCATCGATCGGTGCGTTCACGGCTCGACCAAGCGAGTCGCTCTCGCTCGTGCTCGACAAGACGCGACTGACGGCAGCGATCACGTCGCTCGACGCTGGTGCCCGGCTGTCGATCGCCACGGAGGTCGCGATCGACGGCGCAGCTCCCCAGCCGGCGAGCATCGACCTTGACCTCAAGGGCGACTTGCGCGGCATGCTCGCCAAGGACGGTTCGATCGATGTGCGCGGTTCGAGCATGAAGCTCTCGGCGCCGGGCGCACTCGTGCAGCCGTTCATCGCCGCCAAGCCCGTGGCGGCCGCTGCGCCGTCGCCCAAGGGTGCGCCCAAGGGCGGTGCGTTCAACGCCTCGGGCACCGACCGCCTCACGCTCGATCCCAAGGCGCGACTCTCGGCATCGATCGATCTGCGCCGCGTCACCGTGCCTGCGCGACTCGCCGACGCGAGCATCGACGCCGCGATCGCCGTGGGCGCCGTCGATGCGTCGTTCGGCCCGGTGAAGCTGCACCTTGAGCGACTTGGCGCAGAGCTCAAGGCCGATGCGATCGGCCGCTCGTGCGCGTTCGACGCCACGCTGGCCTTCGGTGCCAAGGGCAGCGACGGCACGGTCAGCGCGAAGGGCGCGATCGACGCACTCGGCCAGCCGGATGGATCGCTCGCGAGCACCACGATGGCCATGCGTGCGCAGGCGCAGGCGAAGGCCATCCCGCTCGCGTGGGTCGATGCGCTTGCGGCGACCGACGGCATCGTCTCGCGCGCATGCGGCGAGCGCGCCGATGCGACCATCGACATCGTGTCGCCGGCGCCGGGCGCGATGGATCTTTCCGCCACGCTCGATACCACCTACCTCGATGCACGCGTGCCAAGGGTGAAGGTCGCGGGCGGCTTCGCGCAGGTCGCTCCGGACCGCCCGATCGATCTCACGCTCACCCTCAATGACTCGATCCGCCGCGAACTGCTCGAGCCGGTCAACCCGATCCTCTCCGACATCAAGGATGCGCCGCCGGTCAAGGTCACGCTCTCGAGCGTGCGATGGCCGATGGACGGCAATTTGGCTCGTCTTGATGCCGATGCGCGCGTCGAGGTCGGCGACGTCACGGTCGTGAAGAGCAACCAGCTGCTCGGCGTGCTGCAGAAGTTCAAGTCGTCGGTCGATCCGGTCGTGCCGGCGAACGTCGGGCCGTTGGTGGCATCCGTCCGCGCGGGGCAGCTCACGTACCGGGACTTCGTCATCGGGGTCGATCGCATAGGCACGCAGTGGCAGCTCGTGCTGAACTTCTCCGGCGACATCGATCTGTCACGCGATCCCGCGTGGGCACGCGCCATCACGGCGCGCTATCCCGCAAGCAGCATCGTGCGCACGATGGCCGGTGTCGCGAGCGGCATCAGCAGCCCGGTCGACGAGACGATCCAGGACATCAGCAATGCGCTCAACATGCTGCCGATGGACCTGGGCAACCTGCTCGCGGTCGAGATCACCTTCAGCGGGCCGCTGGGACCGGTCAACGGCAAGGATGTGCCGCTCGACACGAGCGTGCACCCGGTGATCGGCAAGGTCGACCCGATCAAGGGCGCCGGCCAGGTGCTCGACGCGCTCGACGGCCTCTTCGGCAACAAGAAGAAGCCCAAGCAGCAGTAGGGCGACGCCCCAAAGGGCTCACATCGGCTTTTCGGCGATCGTCTCGTCGAAGACCTGCAGCAGCTTGGTCTTGTCGAAGATGAGCTCGTTGCGCGACAGGCCCGTGACTTCGTAGTGGGGCGTCAGCTCGATGGCATCGACCGGGCAGGCTTCCTCGCACATGCCGCAATAGATGCAGCGCAGCTCGTCGATGTCGAACTGCTTGGGGTACTTCTCGCGGTCCTCCCAGGGGCTCTCGTCGGCGACGATGTGGATGCACTTGGCCGGGCAGGCGGTGGCGCACATGAAGCACGCGACGCAGCGCACGCGGCCGTCCTCGTCCTTGTTCAGGCGGTGCACGCCGCGGAAATAGGGGCGGTACTGGCCACCGTCCTCGACGGGGCGATCGTCACGCTTTTCCTCGGGGTATTGGACCACCCACAGGGTGTCCTTGTTCTTGCCGTCGCGGCCGATGTTCTGGAAGCAGTGGCGCAGCGTGGTGCCGAGTCCCTTGATGACGTTGACCACGAACAGGCTCTCGGTGGAATCGAGGCGCTTCGGGGTGACGTCGACGATCTCGCTGTCGCGGATGGCCATGGCGGGGCGAAGTGTAGCCCGTCGCGTGCCCACGGCCCCCGGTAGGCTCAAGCCATGCCCGCCGATCCCGACATCGCCCGACGAAAGGCCGCCGAGGAGCGCGAGGAAATGCGCATCGGACTTCGCATGATGGGCTTGGCCTGGGCCATGCTCTCCGAGGTCCTGGCGGGCACCGGCGTTGGCTGGTTGGTTGACCACTTCTGGGGTACTGCTCCGACAGGCATGACCATTGGTGCCTGCATTGGAATCGTCGTGGCGATGTACAGCCTGATCCGAGGCGGGCTCAGCATGAACGCATACCTCGAGGGCCGTGGCAAGCCGATCGAGCACCGTGCGAAGCAGTCGGAGCCAGCTGCTCCGGAAAGGGATCCTGATGGCTGAAGGCCTTGTCGACCCGGAGCGTGACCCACAAGGGGAACCGATCTTTTCGCTTCCTGGGCGTCAGATCACCATTGGTCTGGTGTTGACCGGCGTGGCTTGCGCGGGACTCGGCGTGGCGGCAAGCAGCGCTCTCCTGCCGGGCTTCGGCATGCAAGTCATTGAAGGGACTTGGCTTGCAGCGATTCTAGGGGCTTCGTCTGCTCTCGTTGGAAACCTGCTGGGCCTGGCGGTCCTTTGGCCACCTGCAAGGCGCCCGGCCAGCACGTGGACTTCGCTCTGGATGGCTGCCAGCGGCCTGCGCATCATGGCCACGGGGGGGCTCGCTGCATTGCTATATTTCCGCTCCCCCGGAGAGCCCCGGGTGTTCGTGCTTGTGACAGGTTTCACGTACTTGGCGCTTCTGGTGGTTGAGACTGCCATCATTGCCGTCGTGCTCGGACCTGCGCTTGGACGAATGCCCCCCAAGGCTTCCGGGAGCAAGAACCCCACAGCACCATGATGACCACTCTCCTGTTGGCTGCCGGCGACGACCCTCTGGCGCATGTCCTCGACCGGGACAGCGCGATCACGGTCGGCGGCACGACACTTCCCCTCAGCGTCATCTCGCTGGTGATTGGATCGATTGTTTGCATCGGCGTGCTGCTCGCGGCTGCATCGCGCATCTCCACGGGGCCCTCGAGCGAGGGCAACGCCCGCTACGTGACCAAGGGTCGCATCGCGCAGGTGGTGGAGGTGCTTGTGCTGGCGCTGCGCGACCAGATGCTGGTGCCCGTCATGGGCGAGCGCCTGGCCAAGCGCTGGCTGCCGCTGCTGCTGTCGCTGTTCTTCTTCATCCTGACGCTGAACCTCTTCGGCCTTGTGCCGTTCGCCGACCTCCAGGAGTTGCTGCATGTGCTCCGTGGCGATCAGGCGGCCGCAGCCGCCGATGCGGCGATGGCCCCGTCGAGCTCGGTCTACTTCGGTGGAACGGCCACGGCATGCTTCTCCGTCACGCTCGGTCTGTCCGTGATCAGCTTCTTCGCGATTTGGATCCAGTCGTTGCGCGACCTTGGCGTGAAGGGCACGCTGGAGCACCTTTGCGGCGGTCCTGATCTCGTGCACGGACCGCTGGCGCTCTGGCTCGTCATCCCGATCATCTTCGCGGTCGAGCTCGCAGGCATGTTCATCAAGCCCGCCGCGCTCGCCATCCGCCTCCTGGCCAACATGGTGGCCGGACACACCCTGATGGCCGTGCTGTTCGGCTTCGGCGCCGCGGTGTTGAAGGCCGGTGGCCCGGCGTGGGCGGCTGGGTCGATCACGCTGGTGGCCGGGTTCTTCGCGATCCTCATCACCTTCCTCGAACTGTTCGTCGCGTTCCTCCAGGCCTTCATCTTCATGTTCCTGACGGCTGTGTTCATCAGTCTCATGGCGCACGAGGACCACGGCCACGAGGAGCACGAGCACGACCATGGCCACGGCGGTCATGGTCACGTCGGTCATGGTCACGTCGGTCATGGCCACGTCGGTCATGGGCACGCGGAGCCTGCTCCCGCGCACTGATCCACCGTCGCTACACTTTCCCCCCCCTCGGCCGTGGGTGCCGGGGGCACCGAGTTCAGCCTGCATGAGGCGCAGACCCACGGCGCCGTTGGAGCCAACCCAAATGAAGAACGTGACCCTCGCTCTCCTCGCTTTCGCCGCCCTTGCCCTGTTCGGGGCTGAGTCGACCTTCGCCGCCGACAACTCCATGAACTGGGGTTCGGGCCTCGGCGCCGGCCTCGCCGCCGGCCTCGCCGTCATCGGTGCGGGCATGGGCATCGGCCGCATCGGCGGCAGCGCTGTCGAGAGCATCGCCCGCCAGCCTGAAGTGGCCGGCAAGGTGTTCGTGAACATGATCCTGACCGCCGCGCTCATCGAAGGCGTGGCTCTCTTCGCGGTCGTCGTCGGTCTCGGCGCCTTCCCGAAGTGATTGACGCAGGCTGAACCAGGCTTGCCGGGACCCGTCCGTGCGGGCGGGTCCCGGCGGCATGCCTGCCAGAGCCGCACACCGAACGACGGAACTCCAGACCACCGAGGTATCCCGTGCTGATGCTTGCTGCCGACGCCGCCAACCCCATGAATGTGCAGGTCTTGCCGTTGGCCACAGCCGTCGGCGTGGCCCTGCTGACCGTCATCGCGCTTTCCGTCCTCGTGTGGCCGAAGATCGCCAAGGGCCTGGACGAGCGCAACGAGAAGATCCTCGGCGAGATCAAGGCTGCCGAGGATGCCCGCGCGAACGCCAAGGCAGCGCAGGAAGAGTTCGAGCGCAAGCTGATCCAGGCCCAGCACGACGCCGACGCCATGATCAAGGAGGCTCGCGCGCAGGCCCAGAAGGCTGCCGATGACCTTCGCGCTCGCAGTGAAACCGAGCTGGCAGACCTCAAGAAGCGCGCCAATGCCGAGATGGATGCCGCCCGCCGCCAGGCGGTGGCCGAGCTCGAAGCCCAGGCGGCTGAGCTCGCCGTCAGCGTGGCCACCAAGATCCTCGGTCGCGCCATCGACGCCAAGGACCAGAAGGCCCTCGTCGAGCAGTCGATCAAGGAATTCGCCAGCACCGGCCGCTGAGGCCAGAAGCACCGAGGCAGACCATGTCCACGGCAACCAACAGCGTCGGCCGCGTCTACGCGGAGAGCCTCTTCGAGCTCGCCTCGAAGCAGGGCGGCGACGCCGCCGCGCAAGATGCCGGCGATGAGCTGGTCGATCTCGTCGAGATCGTCCGCGGCGATCGTCGCTTCAGGGAGTTCCTCCGCTCGCCGGCAATCGACACCGCCGCGCGCGAGAGCACGCTGCAGTCGCTGCTCAAGGGCCGCGTGAGCGACCTCGTGCTGCGCTTTCTTCTGGTGGCCAACCGCAAGGGCCGCCTGGGCGAGCTCGAAGCGATCTCCGAGGCCTACGCCAAGCTGCTCAACGAGCGCTTCGGCAAGGTCGAAGTCGATGTCTTCACGGTCGACGGCCAGCTCGATGACGGCGCGCGCGCGAACCTCGCGAGCACGCTCAAGTCGCGCCTGGGCCGCGAACCCGTGCTGCACCTGTACAAGGATGCGTCGATGGTCGGCGGCGTGAAGCTGCGCATCGGCGACCAGCTGATCGATGGCTCGGTGGCCGCGAAGCTGCGCCGCATGCGGCGCTCGCTCGTCGAGGACGCCGGCGCCAAGGTGCGCGCCGACATCGGCCGCTTCCTCTCCTGAACCAGAACGAACCAACCGCCCGAGCAGGGCACGCAGAACCCCGAAAGCAGAGGTCCAACCGTGAAGATCAAGACTGACGAAATCACTTCGGTCATCAAGCAGCAGATCGAGTCCTTCAGCAGCCAGCTCGAGGTCAGCGAGGTCGGTCAGGTCGTCGAAGTCGGCGACGGCATCGCCCGCATCTACGGCCTGTCGAGCGCGATGGCCGGCGAACTGCTCGAGTTCCAGTGCGTGGGCGGCAAGACCATCACCGGCCAGGTCATGAACCTCGAGTCGGGCGTCGTCGGTGCCGCGCTCTTCGGCGATCCCACGCTCGCCCGCGAAGGTGACACCGTCAAGGCGACCGGTCGCCTGCTCGAAGTGCCCGTCGGTCCCGAGCTCCTCGGCCGCGTGGTCGATCCGCTCGGCAACGCCATCGACGGCGGCGCGCCCATCAAGACCGCGCAGACCGGCAAGGTCGACATCGTCGCCCCCGGCATCAGCAAGCGCCAGCCCGTGAAGGAGCCGATGCAGTTCGGCATCAAGGCCGTCGACAGCATGATCCCCGTCGGCCGTGGCCAGCGCGAGCTCGTCATCGGCGACCGCAAGACCGGCAAGACGGCCGTCTGCCTCGACTGCATCATCAACCAGAAGAAGTACTGGGGCACCCCCGACGCGGTGGTGTGCATCTACGTCGCCGTCGGCCAGAAGGAATCGACGATCGCTGGCGTCGTCGAGACGCTGAAGAAGAACGGCGCCCTCGACTACACCATCATCGTGGCTGCAGGCGCCAGCGCCAGCGCTCCGATGCAGTACATCGCGCCCTACGCCGGCTGCTCGATGGGCGAGTACTTCATGTGGAAGGGCAAGGATGCCAACTACACCGGTCCCAAGCACGTCCTCTGCGTGTACGACGACTTGTCGAAGCAGGCCGTGGCGTACCGTGAACTCTCGCTGCTCCTGCGCCGTCCGCCGGGCCGCGAGGCGTACCCCGGCGACGTCTTCTACCTGCACAGCCGCCTGCTCGAGCGCGCGACCAAGCTCAGCGCCGAGAACGGCGGCGGCTCGCTGACCGCGCTGCCGATCATCGAGACGCAGGAAGGCGACGTGTCGGCGTACATCCCGACGAACGTCATCTCCATCACCGACGGCCAGATCTACCTGCAGCCTGAACTCTTCGCCGCCGGCGTGCGCCCCGCCATCAACGTGGGCATCTCGGTGAGCCGCGTGGGCGGCAACGCGCAGATCAAGGCGATGAAGGAAGTGGCCGGCTCGCTGCGACTTGACCTTGCGGCGTACCGCGAGCTCGAGGCGTTCGCGCAGCTCGGCACCGAACTCGACGCCGCCAGCCAGCGCCAGCTCGACCGCGGCGCGCGCATGGTGGAACTGCTGAAGCAGGGCCAGTACACCCCGTTCGACGTCATCGACCAGTGCCTGGGCATCTTCGCTGCCAGCAAGGGCATCATGGACGATGTCCCGGTGGCCAAGGTCCGCCAGTTCGAAGCCGATCTCCTGGCGTGGTTCCAGGGTGGCGGCAGCGCGCTGCGCGCCAAGCTCGCCGAGAAGAAGTCGTTCAAGGGCATGGAGGACGAGTTCGTCGCCGCCATGAAGCAGTTCAAGACCGGCTGGATGGGATCGTCGTCGACGTCATTCACCCGGTGAGTCAGACCATTGCTTGACCCGAAGCCGCCGCGCCCCGCGCGGCGGTTTTCGTTGGTGCCATCATGGTCCGACCATCACGAGCCGGCCAGCGGGAGCGGTTCGAGCGATGCGTACTGCTGACATGATCAACGGGCGAAGATCCTCTGCACGGTTCGATCGGGATCGGAGCACAAGGATCGAGATCCGCATGCGTTGGCGCGGCTGCTGGTGGACGATGCTGCGATCCGTGGTGATGAGCGTGGTGTGGCCGGACCGAGCCATGCGAGCCATGAGGGCGCTGTCCGTGCAGCCCGACCAGCCAAGGCCGACAACATGATCCACAGGCGCCCCCAGTGCCTGTTCGAAGTCCAGCGTCAGCCGAAACGGGATGCACTCATCAAGCAGCAGACGCACGCGCCCCGCCGGGTGGCCGCCAGTGGGCGAGCACTCGCTCGACCGTGGCGGCATCGATGCTGGGGAAATCATCGAGGAATGTGGTGATGCTGTCGCCGGCAGCAACATGATCAAGCAAGGCCTGGAGCGGCACTCGGGTTCCGCGGAAAACCGGCGCACCGCCAAGGACGGCGGGATTGCGTTCGATGTCTGCAGGAAGCTCCGTGGAAGGATCCATGACATCACCATACGGCACGATCACCGTGATGCCCGAGTGGACTCCAGAAAATCGGTGGGTGAATGTCGTCTCAAACGCAGCGCGGGCCGGGCCCCTCCCTCAGGGCCCGACCCGCGCGGTGTGCGTGGCGATGGTGTCGATCGATCAGTCGTCGGCGTCGTCGGTCTCGTCGCCGGTCTCGTCTGCAGTCGCGGCTCCGCCCGACTCGCCATCGTCGCCGGCTTCGAGCGCCTTCATGCGCTGCCAGTCTTCCATGGTGATGAGGACCTCACGCGCCACCGAACCCTTGTGGTCGCTGAGGATCCCGGCCGCCCCCATCTGGTCGATGAGGCGGCTCGCGCGGCCGTAGCCGATGGCGAGGCGGCGCTGCAGCAGGCTCACGCTGCCTCGGCCGGTCTCGATGATGATCTCGACGGCGCGGTCGAACATCGGATCGCGCTCGGCGCTGAACTCGCCGGTCTGCTCGGTGTCGCCGGCAGCCTGCGCCTCGGCCTGGCTGCGGATCGCCACCAGCGAGCGCTCGAAGCTCGGCTGCGCCACGTCCTTGAGGAAGCGCGTGACGGCGCGGATCTCGTTGTCGGCAACCAAGGTGCCCTGGCAGCGGCGCAGATCGCTGCTCGACGGCGTGACGACCATCATGTCGCCCTGGCCGAGCAGCAGCTCCGCACCCTTCTGGTCGAGCACGATGCGGCTGTCCATGCCGCTGGCCACCTTGAACGCCACGCGGCAGGGCATGTTCGCCTTGATGAGGCCGGTGACGACGTTGGCCTGCGGGCGCTGCGTGGCGAGGATCAGGTGGATGCCGACCGCGCGCGCCTTCTGGGCGATGCGCACGATGCTGGTCTCGACCTCGCGGTTGGTCATCATGAGGTCGGCGAGCTCGTCGACCACGAACACGAGGTACGGGAGCTTCTTCGGGATGCGGGCCTTGGCCTGATCGTCGGCATCGGTCATGCCCAGGCGCTCGAAGAGCTCGGTCTCGCCGAGGTCGTTGAAGGTCACGATGTCGCGCACCTGCGCCCGCTGGAAGAGCTCGTAGCGCTCTTCCATCTTGGTCACGGCCCACTCGAGGATCGCCGACGCCTTGCCCATGTCCGTCACGACGGGCGCCATGAGGTGCGGGATGTTCGCATACATGCTCATCTCGACCATCTTGGGATCGACGAGCACGAGCTTCAGCTCATCGGGGCGCTTGGTGTAGAGCCACGACATGATGATGCTGTTCATGCACACGCTCTTGCCGCTGCCGGTGGTGCCGGCGATCAGCATGTGCGGCATCTTGGTGAGGTCGAACACCAGCGGTTCGCCCGAGCTGTCCTTGCCCAGGAACATCGGCAGGCGCATGCCTTGCGACTGGCCGCCCGACATCAGTTCCTTCAGGCGCACCTTCTCCTTCTGCCGGTTGGGCACCTCGATGCCGACCGCGGTGGTGCCGGCCATGTTGGCGATGATGCGGATGTTGGGGGCGCTCAGCGCGCGAGCGATGTCCTTGCTGATGGTCTCGAGTCGCGCCACGCGCGTCCCCGCAGCAAGTTCGACGGAGTAGAGCGTGACCACGGGGCCGCTCTCGATGCCCACGACCTCGCCCTCGATCTGGTAGGTCGCGAGGGTCTGCGTGAGCGTGGCAGCCTGGTCGCGGACGAAGGCTTCGATCGTGGCGCTGAAGTTCGACTCGGGTTCGTCCAGCAGTTCGATGCCGGGGAACTGGTAGCCCTCGTAGTTCTCGGCGCGAGGGATGTCCTGGTCGCGCGCGACGGTCTTGGACGGGCCGGCCACGCGAACGGGAAGTCGAGCCATGCGCTCGCGCAGCTCTTCCTCGGTCAGCGACGCGGGGGCCTCATCGGCCTCCGCGGTGTCGGCCTCGGTCTCCTCGTCATCGCACGTTGCCTCGTCGTCGGCCTCGTCGTCGTCGATCTCCTCGGCCTCGTCAGCCTCGGTCTCCTCGGCATCGAGCACGGCGACGTTCGAGTCCTCCGTCGCCGCCACGTCGGCTTCGGCCTTCGACTTGCGGCGCATCGGGCGGGCCTTGGGTTCATCCTTCGCGGCGGCCGCGGTGCCGCTCACGACGGCCACCGCAGGCTGCGGCTTGGCGGTCGCGCGCGCGATCAAGCCGCGCCAGTCGGTCTTCCAGAGCGGCTCAAGCGCCTCGCCCACGCGCGCGAACGCCTTGGGCAGCATGCCGAGCAGTTCGTCGGCAGCCACCATCAGGCCAAGCACGAGTGCAAGCAACAGGATCAGGCTCGTGCCCACGCCGTTGAACCGCACGACGAACTGCTGCGCGAACCACTGCGGGATCAGCCCCGCCTCGGCGCCCGCGAGCGAGCCGAGCCGCGGGAACCACGTGGCGTGCAGGGCGCTGAAGGCAATCATCGCGATCACTGCGCCGACCACGCGCACCATCGGGTGCGAGATCGCTCGACCGGTGAACGTGGCCCAGAGCGCGACGCCGCCCAGGAGCATCGGGATCCAGGCTCCGAAGCCGAAGGCTTCATAGACCGTGAGCGCGACCAGTGCGCCCACCGCGCCCATCAGGTTCGCGGGCGGTTGGTTCCACGATGCGACGGTGCGGCTTGGCGCATCGGCGGCGTCGAAGGACACCAAGGCAAGCGCCACGAGCACCCACGCGGCGAAGGCGGCGATCCAGCCGATCTTGCGCGTGAGCGGGGCAGGGGGAAGGTCGAGGACAGCGCGCCCCGTGGGGCGTGCAACAGCCGTAGGCGAAGTCCGTGCCATGCAGGATTCATCGGCGTTCCGGGCCCTTGCCGATGAGCCAAGCCCGGTGGCTTTCGCTACCTTCCGCAACAATGCATTTCCGTCTCGTCGATCAGGTGCTCGAGCGATCCGCCGACCGTGTGGTGGCGATCAAGAACGTGACCCTTGCCGAGGAGTACCTGCAGGACCACTTCCCGACCTTTCCCGTGCTGCCGGGCGTTTTCATGCTCGAGGCGCTGGTGCAGACTGGTCGGGAGCTGCTGGCGGACCGCGGATGCGGGCGTGTGGTGCTCGGGCAGGTGAAGGGCCTGAAGTACGGCAGCTTCGTGAGGCCGGGCGACACGCTGCGCATGGAGGTCACGTTCGACAAGGAGACCGACGGCGGCTGGCAGCTCAAGGGCGCCGCCACGGTGGTTCGACCCGGTGGCGGCGAGCCCGACACGGCCTGCACCGGTCGCCTTATCATGCGACCAGTTCGAATTCCTGCACCGATCGGGGCTTGAGGACCGATGTCGGTCCATTGACCCGTTCCGAGAATTGACCCCCCTGAGGGAGGCCTGACGTGGCGTTGACGAATGACGAGATCTTCCAAAAGGTCCAAGGTGTGTTGGTTGATGCCCTGGGCGTCGACGATGGCGACGTGACCCCCGACGCCGTGCTCACCACGGATCTGGGTGCCGAGAGCATCGACTTCCTGGACATCACGTTCCGGCTCGACAAGGCCTTCGCGACCCCTGAGAAGCCGTTCAAGATCGGACAGGGCGAACTCTTCCCCGAGAACCTCATGGCCAACCCCGACCTGGTCAAGGACGGCAAGTTCACCGACGCCGGCATGGCACTCCTGAAGGAGAAGATGCCCCATGTGGACTTCGCCGCTTTCGACATCGATCGGCGCGTGGAAGCGGTGAGTGAGCTCTTCACCGTGAAGAGCCTCTGCACCTTTGTTGCCCGCAAGCTCGGCCACTGAGCGAGCGATCGCGTGCGTGCCCGGCACGCCGCGCCGCAGCGACAGGTTCGACGAGCGAAGGACCACCGCCCATGCGCTGGATGTGGATCGACCAGATCACGACGTTCGAACCCAACCGCCGCATGGTGGCGGTCAAGAACGTCAGCTTGGCCGAGGAGCACCTGCATCAGCATTTCGCGGCGGGACCGGACGGCCCGGCGTGCCCGGTCATGCCCATGAGCCTCATGGTCGAGGGCATGGCGCAGACAGCCGGCGTGCTGGTGGGCAGCGTGAACCGCTTCCGCGAGAAGGTGATCCTGGCCAAGGTGAACGATGCGCGGATCGACCGCGAGGTCATTCCGGGCCAGACGATCCGCTACGACGCCACCATCGAACGCATGGATGCTGCTGGCGCGAGCACGATGGGTCTGATCGATGTGCTTGATCATCGCACAGGGACGTGGGAGCGCATCGGCGAGATCAGCCTGATGTTCAGCCACATCGATGCCAACCGCAGCGGGCTCCAGTTCCCGGAGCACAATTTCGTCTTCAGCGACAACTTCCGGCTGATCCTCGAGCAGGCGGGGCTTGGATCGCTTGTCGACTGATCCGTGCGCGGCGGCGATGGTCCTGATGCCGACGCATCAGCGTGCCCATGGAAAAGGCCTCGCTCGGGGAGGCACACACCGAGCAAGGCCGATCCAGGGTCGAGATAGCGTGGCGCCCGTGTTCCGTTCCCGGCTGACTCGTGGGAGACCCAGCCGGCGGTTTCACCCGCCACGGACGAAGGGTCGAATCCAGGCGAGGGCCATGCAAGCGCGACGGTCGGTTTTCCTGCGCTTCACGCGGAAACCCTAGACTCCGCTGCGTGGCACACCATCTGGCCGTCTTTACCGGCTCCTTCGATCCGGTCACCTACGGACACCTCGATGTCCTGCAGCGCGCCCGCGGCCTCTTCGATGAGATCGTGATCGCCGTCGGCCACAACCCTGACAAGCCCGGGGTCTTCAGCTTCGAAGAACGGGTCGAGCTGCTCAATGAACTCGTCGGCGAACTGGTCGCGACGCACCCTCGCGGTGCTGCCGTGCGCGTCGCGCACTACACCGGCCTGACCGTCGACTTTGCGCGCGAGGTGGGGGCGAGCGCCATCATCCGTGGCATCCGCAACGTCACCGACCTCAACGCCGAGTGCCAGGCGGCGATCACCAATCGCCAGGTCGCGGGCATCGAGACGGTCTTCATCCTGACGAGCGAGAAGTATGCCTACGCGAGCAGCAGCCTGATCCGGCAGATCGCCGCGTTCGGGGGAAGCATGGACACCCTCACCCCGTTCGTGCCCGACCGTGTGCAGCTGGCCCTTCGTGCCAAGCTCGACGATCCGTCGAATCCGCTCGGTCGCCTGCGCGCCGAGCAGGCCCAGGATTGATGGCGTCCTGACTGGCGCGCCAAGCACCCTCACGACCAACCATGGCAGCTCCCTCCATACGCGTTCTGTCGCTCGGTGCCATGTCCGGCCATCCGCTCTGGGGCGAGAAGGGCGACGTGCGGGCTGCACACGCCACGACCACGCTCATCGAGGCGGCGGGTCGCCGGATCATCGTCGATCCGAGCCTTCCCCCGCAGGTGCTCCTGCCGCGCATGCAGGAGCGCACCAACCATCCACCCGACGCCATCACGGACGTCTTCCTCACCAGCTTCCAGCCCATGCGCCGGCGCGGCATCGCGGCGTTCGACAAGGCCGAGTGGTGGATCACCGAGCGTGAGCGCGAAGCATCGCAAGCGAGCCTGCGCGAGAGCCTCGAGCAGGCCGAAGAGGCCGAGGATCGCGACCTGATCCGCCTGGTCGAGTCGGAGATGGCGGTGCTTGCGCGCTGCCGCGACTGCGAGGACCACCTCGTCGAGGGCGTCGACCTCTATCCGATGTACGGCGTGACGCCCGGGAGCGCGGGCCTTCTGGTGCTCGATGCCTCGAGCGCGACGCTCGTCTGCGGCGACGCGATCCCGACGCTCGAACACCTGGCCCAAGGCAAGGTCTTCAGCCCGTGCTGGGATCTCGAGGCGGCGCAGGACAGCTTCCGCGAGGCGCTCGACGTGGCTGACGTGCTGGTCCTGGGTCGCGACGGGATGGTCGTGAACCCCGTGCGCCGCTTGATGTGATCGGGCCCGTGGCCCCTACACTTCCCGCATGATCGATGCGACCTCGACCGAGGCCGGCGAACGGCAGCCGGTGACGATCCGCACCCTTCTTCGCATGGTGCGCGCCGGGCAGCGTTTTGCGTGCCTCACCTGCTACGACGCCACGACCGCGCGATGGCTCGAGCGTTCGGGCGTGCACGTGCTGCTCGTCGGCGACACCGCGGCCGAGGTGGTGCTCGGCCTGCCGGGCACGGTGCACGCACCGCTCGAGGTGCTGCTGGCCCTGACGGCCGGCGTGAAGCGTGGCGCGCCGAACACCGTCGTCATGGGCGACATGCCGTTCATGAGCTACCAGGCGGACGATGCCGAGGGCATTCGAAACGCAGGCCGCTTCCTGACTGAAGGGCTCGCGGACCTCGTCAAGCTCGAGGTCGACCGATCGTTCGCGCCGCTCGTGGCGCGCATGGTGCGCGCCGGCATCCCGGTCGTGGCGCACATCGGATCACGGCCCCAGCAAGCCAAGCAGTACGGGGGCTACTACGCCGCGGGGCGCAGCGCCGACGGTGCGACGGCGCTCGTCGACGACGCGCAGGCGATGCTCGATGCGGGGGCATCGATGCTCCTGGTCGAGGCTGCGCCGGCGGAGGTCACGCAGGCGATCGTCGAGCGATCCACGGTGCCGGTGATCGGCTGCGGCGCCGGCCCGGCGTGCCATGGGCAGGTGGTCGTGCTGCACGATCTCCTGGGGATGACCGACTGGCAGCCCGCGTTCGCAGCACCCGCCTGCAGGCTCGGCGATGGCCTGATGCAGGCGGGTCGAGCCTGGTGCGCCCGCGTGGCGTCCAACGACCTTGGTGAGCATCCGATCGTCATGCCGCCCGACCAGCTCGAGGCGTTCCGACGGACGCTTGCCTCGAGGGGCGGCTGATGTCGCGCATCGCCTCGCTGGCGCCAGCGGCCGTGGTCGCCGCGAGTTGCGCGCTGGTGCTCTGGGCCACGCCGCGGATCGCCCAGCGCACCGTGGATGAGCGCGCAGCGCTGCAAGCGGAACAGTCGCGGCAGGTGCTGGGGCGACGCAACGTGCTGGCCGAGATCAGCGAGACGCAGCGAGAGCTCGCGCAGGTCGTCGAGCCGAGCGTGGTGCTCGTGGAGAGCGTGCTCGACGGTCGCGTCGGGCAGCGCACGGGCAGCGGCTGGGTGTACGACTCGGATGGGCACATCGTGACGAACGCGCACGTCGTCGATGGTGCAGGCACGGTTACGGTGCAGACGAGCAGCGGCGCCGTGCTCACGGTCGAGGTCGTCGGCCTCGACCTTCGGACCGACATCGCCGTGCTGCAGGCCTCGGGTGACGGCCTCGTCGCCGCCGAACGCTCGCCGCGCACGCCCCTGCAAGGTGAACTGGTGTTCGCGTTCGGCTCGCCCTTCGACTTCCGCTTCTCGATGAGCGCGGGCATCGTCAGCGGGATCGGCCGCACCGCAGGGCTCTCCTCGATCGACTACGAGAACTTCATCCAGGTCGATGCTGCGATCAATCCGGGCAATTCCGGCGGACCGCTGTGTGACGTGTACGGGCGCGTGATCGGCATGAACACGGCCATTGCGACCGGTCGCGGCGCCATGCTCGGCCAGGGCCAGTTTGGCGGGATCGGCCTGGCGATCCCGATGGAGATCATCGAGAGCGTGGTCGGCCAGATCCTCGACCAAGGTTCGGTCGAGCAGGGCTATCTCGGCGTGAACACGGCGTCGCTGCGTGAGCTGCAGCAGCAGCTGGCGCGCGTCGGCGGGAGTCCCGACGGCGTGCCTGATTTCCTCGCGCCGACCATCGAGCAGTGCGAGCGCGATGGCCTGGTCGTGATGTTCGTGAGCGTCGGCGAGGCTGCCGAGCGGGCAGGGATCGATCCCGGCGACGTGATCCTTGAGATCAATGGCCGGACCGTGGTGACGACCGACGCGCTGACGAGCCTGATCGCCACGCAACGCCCGGGCACGTCGGCCCGGCTCCTGCTGTGGGAGCCGCCGTCGTCCGATGCGCCGCCGACGGTGCGCGAGGTGACGGTGGTCATCGGCCGACGGCCAGCCGAGGCTGACGCTGCGGCACTGCTGACGTCCTTGCGCAAGGCCGGCGTGCTCGAACTCACCAACGCGACCGAGGACGCTTGTGCCGCGCTTGGCGTGCAGCATCGACGCGGCGTGTTGATCGAGTCGGTGAAGGATGATTCCGAGGCCGCGGACCTCTTGCCCGAAGGCACGGTGATCATCGCGATCGAGGGCCAGGCCATCTTCGGCGAGTCGGACCTCTACACGCGGCTTGAGCGGATCCTCTCCCGTTCCTTCCCGGGCATCATCCGTCGGGTGCAGTTCAGCGTGGTGCTGCCCGATGGCCGTCCGCAGACCGTGGCGATCCCGGTGCAGGCACCGAGGCGCTAGGCTTGAAGCCATGGCCCAACCGATCCTCGAGGTGAAGGACCTCCAGGTCCACTTCCCGATCCGCCGCGGCTTGCTGCAGCGGACGGTCGGCCATGTGAAGGCCGTGGATGGGGTGAGCTTCACGCTGAACCGGGGCGAGACGCTCGGGCTCGTCGGCGAGTCAGGCTGCGGCAAGACCACTGCAGGACGAGCGCTCCTGCGGCTGATTCCCGCCACCGGGGGCACGGCCAACTTCGATGGACAGGACATCTTCTCGCTCGCGCCCGAAGCGATGCGCACGCTCCGTCGGCGCATCCAGATCATCTTCCAGGATCCGGGTGGCAGCCTGAACCCGCGCATGCGCGTGGGCAACATCATCGGCGAGCCGCTGCTGGTGCACGGGCTCGCCACGGGCGACCAGCTTCGCAGCCGAGTCGAGGAACTGCTCGTGCGCTGCGGCCTCTGGAAGCAAGCGGCCGATCGCTACCCCCATGAATTCAGCGGTGGCCAGCGGCAGCGCATCGGGATCGCCCGCGCGCTGGCGCTCGATCCCGACCTGATCGTGTGCGACGAGCCCACGAGCGCGCTCGACGTGAGCATCCAGAGCCAGATCCTCAACCTGCTCAAGGACCTTCAGGATGAGCGCGGGCTCTCGTACCTGTTCATCAGTCACGACATGGCGGTGATCCACCACATCTGCCACCGCATCGCGGTCATGCGCGAGGGCCGGATCGTGGAGATGGGCACGCGCGACGAGGTCATCCGCTCGCCCAAGCAGGCCTACACCAAGGAACTGCTCGATGCGGTGCCCGAGGCCGATCCGCACCGCAAGCGCATCGTGGCGCCTGCGGCCAAGGCGTGACCATGGAGCAGCCGGCATCCACCGCGGGCGGACGGCGGCTGGCGATCGTCTTCGCCGTGCTCTTCGTGCTGCTGAGTGCCTTCGCGTTCGTCTGGGGCGGCATCGTGACCGCCGGCGTCCGCGAGCGTGCCGTGATCGCCGATCGACAGCTGCGCTCCACGGCCTGGCGCATGTTGTGCGCCGCTTCAGCGACCGGCGAGTGGCCCAAGGATCTGGCATCGATGGCCACCGTGGCCTGCGATGTGCTGCCCGCAGGGGATGGGCGCTGGCCTGCATCGCCTGACGAGGCGTGCCCGGGCGGGCTCGAACCTTGGAGCGACGGCTGGATGGTGATCGTGAGCCTTGATCCCAAGGGTGTCGGCGCGCCGCGGCTTTCCGCTGGCGGCAAGGCCACCGGCATCGGCACGCTCGAGGCCGTCAACGGCTGGATCGAGGCGTTCCACCAAGCGCATTTCGCTGGGAAAACCGCGCCAACGGCGCCGTGATTTCTGCGACACTTCCGGGGTCATGACGCAGCACATCGAGGCCGGAGAACGATTCACCCGCGTTGCACCCGAGGGTCCCATGGTGGACGTGATGGGCGGCAGCTTCCGGTGGGACATCAAGGTGCACGACCATGGCTTCGTGAGCCTGGTGGACTGCATGCCGCGCATGGTGCCCGAAGGCAAGACCGGCGACTTCGCCATCGTGCAGGCCGCGCGCGTGAGCTACGGGCAGGGCACGAAGCAGGTGAGCGAGGATCGTGGCCTGGTGCGTTACCTGATGCGGCATCGCCACTCGACCCCGTTCGAGATGGTCGAGTTCAAGTTCCACATCGCGATGCCGATCTTCATCGCGCGCCAGTGGATCCGTCACCGCACCGCCAACGTCAACGAGTACAGCGCGCGCTACTCGATCGTGCCGGATCGCTTCTACCGGCCGAGCCCCGAGATGGTGCGCAAGCAGAGCACGAGCAACCGCCAGGGCGGCGACCAGCCGATCGATGCGGGCACGGCCGAGGACTTCCTGCAGCTGCTCGAGAAGGCCGAGGCCCACTACCAGGAGTACCTGCAGCTCACCGAGAAGGGCGTGGCGCGTGAACTCGCGCGGACCGCGCTGCCGGTGAGCGTGTACACCGAGTGGTACTGGAAGTGCGACCTGCACAACATCTTCCACTTCCTGAGCCTGCGCATGGATCCCCATGCCCAGCAGGAGATCCAGGACTACGCCCGGGCCATGTACGACATGCTCAAGCCGATCGTGCCCCAGGCCTGCGAGGCCTTCGAGGATTACCGGCTCGAGGCCATGCACCTGACCCGGCTGGAAATCGAATCCATGCGAACCGGCGCCCCGCTGGCAACGCAGAACAAGCGCGAGCAGGCCGAATGGGACGAGAAGCGCCATCGGCTCGGTCTCGCCTGAGCCTCACTCGCGTCTCGGGGCGTTGCCCGGGACGCAGCCCGCCACAGGTCCGCAGTCCATCGAATCGATCCGGTCGTTGGTCCAGATCCGTCGTCCAGAGAACCCATCCATGCAAAGCAGACTCGCCGCGTTCGTCGGTGCCGTGCTGGCACTCGTCGCCGTCCAAGGTGCATTCGCGCAGGCGCCCGCCAAGCCCGCGCTCGCCATCGCGCAGCCGAAGGTGTCGCCGGCTGCCACCGATGGTGCAGCGCAGCGTGGCCAGCCGGTCGAGCTGAATCGGCTGGTGAACTCGTTCGCCGCGCAACTCATTCCCGAGTTCATGGCGACCGGCCGCTTCCAGGCCGTGGCCCGTAGCGACATGGATGCGCTGCAGAAGGAGCAGGACTTCACCGGCAGCGGCAATGTGGATCCCAACGATCCCGAGGCTGCGCAGCCGGGCCGCATCAAGGGCTCGCGGCTCCTGCTCGTCACGACCATCGATGACTTTCAGGATCGCGAGGAGCGCGCGACGTTCGCGGGCGTGGATCAGGCCATGACGCGTCGCACCGTGCGCCTGACGGCGAGCGCGACCCTCTACGACAGTTCGACCGGCGCCGTGCAGGCGAGCGTGACGGGCGAGGGTTCGGCGAACACCGTGCTCGCCGATCCGAGCGGCCGCGAGGTGCGCGGCGGCGCCGTGACCGAGCCGATGGTGCGTGAGGTGGCCGTGGCGCTGGCCAAGGACCTTGCCAAGCGCGTGATCGCCGCACTGCCCGCCGATGGCGCGATGGGCGGTGCCGGCAGTGCCGGCAGCATGGCCGAGCAGCCGTTGCCCGATCGTCCGCTGCGGACGGCGGTCTTCGTGAAGGACCGTGCTGCCGTGCCGGCGGACAAGGTCATGGTCATGAACGACTTCATCGTCGCGGGGCTCGATCCGCGGCGCTTTGCGGTGATGAGCCGCGAGGACCTGCTGAACGCCGTGGCGCGGTTCGCGATCCAGGGCGAGAACGCCGGGACCGAGAGCGACCCGCAGAAGCAGCTCGACCGGATCCTGAGCGACGAGGCCAATGCGCTGTCGCTTGCGCGGGCGATGGGCGCCGACGCGATGCTGCTGGCGAGCCTGTCGTCGTACCAGCCTTCGGCCAGCGACTTCAAGGGCCAGGGCATCGAGAGCAAGGCCACGACGTGGACGCTGACGGTGACGTATCGGCTCACGGGCGTCGGTACCGGCTTGGTGTACGGCGCGGGCATCGCGCAGCAGTCATCGATCGTGCGCGAGACCCCAGGCCTGAAGCAAGAGGTCAACCCGCTCGATGGTCTCATCCAGCGCTGCGGCATGCAGGTCGCGCAGGATGCCTCGACCAAGGCGGCGACGAGTGCGGCGTTCGCTGCCGCGGCATCGCCGGCCAGCGGCATCGTCGTGCGCGCGGTGATGCAGGACCTTCGCGTGCCGGGCATCTTCCTCGATCAGTCAAACGGCCAGTACGTGGTCTCGCGGACCGACTACGACCTTGCGCCGGTCGCTGCCACCGTCGAGGTCGATGGCTTCGTGGTCGGCCAGCAGGGGCAGTCGCTCGACCTCACGCCCGGCCCGCACAAGGTGCGGGTCAGCGGATCGGGCTTCGAACCCTGGGAACGCAACGTGCTCGTGAAGCCGGGCATGCAGCTCGAGGTCGGCCTGCGCATGACGCCCGAGGCGTTCGCGCGCTGGCAGCAGCAGGCGGCGTTCCTCGAGGGACTCAAGCGTGGCCAGGCGCTCAACGATGCCGAGGTCGATCGCATCCGCGCGATGGCGGACTTCATCCGCAACTCGCGCATGGTCATCGACCAGCAGTCGAACATCAAGGTCGACACCAACGAGGCCCCCACGCTCGTGCCGGCACCATGGTGGCCCTTCGGTGGCGGCGCTGCCGTGCCGGTGGTGCCCGTTCCCTGAGGGCATCGCGGATGCTGAGCAGGCGCGCCAGGCGGTGGTCGATGCGGGCGATGGCTCTGGGAGCCGTGCTCCTGTCGGCGTGCAGCCACAACCACCGCATGCGCGAAGTGGACGGTGCCTTCGCGCAGGCTGACTGGACCAAGGCGGCGGAAGCCATGCGCGAGGTCGAGCAGGAGTTCGCCAAGGACAGCGTGAATGCGCTGGTCTTCCACCTCGAGGCGGGCGAGGTGCTGCAGTCGGCCGGCGACACCGGCGGCAGCGTGCGCAGCTTCGACGCGGCGTACGCGATCGCGCGACCGTACCTCGATGAGAAGGCCGAGATCAGCATCAGTGCCGAGGCTGCGGCGCTCGTGACCAACCAGACCGTGCGGCCGTTCCGAGGGCGACCGATCGATCGCATCATGATGAATGCGCTGCAGGCGATCAACTTCTGGTCGGTCGGTCGCGTGGCCGAGGCGGGCGTGGAACTCAACCGTGCCCTGCTCTGGCAGCAGGATGCGGTGGAGCGCAACGCCCAGCGCATCAAGGATCTGCAGGCCAAGGTCGATGAACGCGCGCGGTCGAGCAGCTACAACGTCGCGGCCGCGCAGCGGGATCCGGTGTTCAGCTCGCAGGCGAGCGCGGCCTACGCGCCGGTGCGCGCGATGCAGGGCTACGCCGACTATGCGCTGCCGTACGTGACCTTCCTGCGCGGCGCGTGGTTCTGGTCGACGGGGCAGCCCAGTGATCTCGACCAGGCGCGGCAAGCTTTCGAGCGTGTTGCCGGCATGCTGCCCGAGGCGGATCGCGTGCATGCAATGGCGGATCTTGCGATGGCCGAGGCCGCGCTGGCAGGGCAGGGCGTTCCTGACATGGCGTGGGTCGTCCTCGAGAGCGGGCTCGCGCCGAGCCTGAAGGAACTGCGCATCGACATCCCGCTCTTCATCGCGGAAGTGCCCTACGTGGGCGCCGCCTTCCCCGAGCCTGTCTTCCGGCAGATGGGTCCGGCGGGCTTCACCGTGACGGCGGGGGATCAGAGCGTTCGATCGACCCTGCTCACCGACATCGACTCAGCCTGGGGGCGCCAGTTCAAGGACGAGCTCCCCGCGATCATCACCGCCACGCTCCTGTCCAGCGCGACCAAGGCGATCCTCACGTGGCAGCTGCAGGAGCACTTGGGCACGTGGGGCGCCGTCGCAGGTGCGCTCTACCAAGTCGGGCTGAACAGCGCGGACCTGCGCACGTGGACCACGCTGCCCAAGCGCGTGCTCTCGGCGCGCGTGCCGGTGCCGCCTGATCGGCGCATCACGATCACCGTCGATGGCGGCGAGACCATCGGTCCCATCGAGTGCCCCGTCGGGCATGCCACGATCGTCCATCTTCGCGGGACGGCAGCGGGCCGTCCATGCGCCGTCCGTACACTTGGAGGCATCCCATGACCAGTCGCGTCCTTGCGTCGCACGCCCTTGCCGCCCTCTTGCTGTCGGTGGGCTGCAACACCACGAACACCTACACCTCAAGCGGCAACGGTGGCTACACCAGCGTCGTCACCAACGGCTGGCTGGCCTACAAGGCCACGGTCGACAACGTGCGCGAGGGCAAGCTCGACGATGGCACCATGAAGGTGCAGATCGACGTGCGCAGCGACCAGCTCAACCCGCAGCGCTTCAACTACCTCTTCGAGTGGTACGACGCGCAGGGCATGAAGATCGACTCGGCCACGGCGACGTGGCAGAACCGCTTCATCAAGCCGCAGGAGACGATCACGCTCAGCGCCGTCGCGCCGACCCGCACCTGCTCGCGCTGGGTGCTCAAGCTCAGCGACGAGAAGCAGCCCTTCACCCCGAACAACTGAGTCGATCCGCCAACCTTCCACGGAGCACCCCATGCACCGCACCTCCATCATCGTTCCCGCCGTCCTTGCCCTCATCGCTGGTTGCCAGAACGCGCAGTACCAGGATCCGCAGGGCACCACGCTCATCGTGAGCCTGAACAAGGTCGACCTGCAGGATTTCGCGAGCGCTGCCGACGCCATGGTGAATTCCATGGTCGAGGCTGGCGTGCTGTCGAAGGCCGCGCACCAGCCTGCGCTGCTGGGGATCAGCAAGGTCGAGAACCGCACGGATACGCAGTTCGACACCGATGAACTCGTGAAGAAGATCCGCGTCGCGCTGCTGAAGGGCGGCCGAGCCCAGGTCACGCAGCAGCTCACGCTGGGCAATGCGAAGGAAGACCCACTCGGCGACCAGGCCAACCAGATGAAGCGCTTCCAAGATGGCACGGATCGGCAGCCGATCGAGCTGCCGGACTTCACCCTCAGCGGCAAGATCCTGTTCGACCGAACGAAGGCCGGCAGCACGCGGCAGGTCGCGTACATCTTCCAGATGTCGCTCGTCGACACGGCCACCAACCGCGTGGTCTGGGAAGACGAGAAGACGATCGTGAAGCAGGGCAACCAGAACCAGGTCGGGTTCTGATCCACGCGGGGCGAACACTGGAAAGACTGCACTTTTGCGGTGCAGCATTGAGTCTTGTCGTTCCTGGACTACTCTTCCGGAGCCGGGATGCCGCTGCAACCCGGCTGAAAGGTCGCGCCATGCACCATGCTTCCGGAGCAGTGCTCGCATCCATCGTCGTCGCCATCGGTGCCTGGTCGTCCGCTGCCCATGCGCAGCGGTTGGTTGGCTGGGGTTTCAGCGGCTCGTCCAACACCGATCGTGCACAGCCGGCGTTGAAGGCAGCGGCGGGCCTCTACCACTCGATGGCCGTCTTGGATGACGGGCGGATCGCAGCGTGGGGCTCAGGGGGTGACAAGCAGGTCAACGTGCCGGTGGACCTTGGTGCTGCGGTGTCGGTGGCCGGGGGCCATCAGCACACGGTGGCGCTCCTTGCGGATGGCAGCGTGCGGTGCTTCGGTCGCAACACGAGCGGTCAGTGCAACGCGCCTGCAGATCTTGGGCCGTGCACCGCCGTTGCCGCGGGTGATGCCTTCAGCGCGGCGATCACCTCGGCCGGAACCATCCGATGTTGGGGCGACAATGCGAGCGGCCAATGCAACGTGCCGGCGGATCTGGCGGGTGCGGTTGGACTCGACTGCGGACTGTTCTTCACGATCGCCGTCCTCAAGGATGGCTCGGTGCGATGCTGGGGCAACAACACGAGCGGGCAATGCAACGTGCCGGCAGGCATCGGGCCAGCCGTGCAGGTCTGTGCCGGCGCGAAGCACTCGGTGGCGGTCCTCGCCGATGGCTCGGTGCGGTGCTGGGGGTCGAGCGCGGCCGGCGCCTTGACGGTGCCATCCGATCTTGGGTCGGTCGTGCAGGTCGCTGCGGGCAATCAGTTCACGCTGGCACTTCAGGCTGATGGTCGCGTTCGCGGCTGGGGGTGGAACGCTTTTCAGCAGGTGAGTCAAGCTGGTGCGCTGACCGGTGTGACCTCGATTGCCGCGGGTGATTCGCACGGCGTTGCGGTCCACGACGATGGCCGTGTCTCGGCATGGGGCAACAACACCTTTGCGCAGGCACAGGTGCCGATCGGCGCAGGCGCGGTCAAGCAGATCGGCGTGACGTACACGTCACACACCGCGGTGCTGCGCGACGATGGCACGTTCCGGATTCGTGGCTACTGCAACGATGGCATGTGCGCCGTGCCTGCCGATCTGGGGCCGGTGGCGCAGTTTGCACTCGGTGCCAGTCACGTGGTGGCGCTTGAGGTCGATGGTTCCGTGCGCGCCTGGGGTGCGACGTGGAACGGAATCACGACTGTGCCGTCGGACCTGCCGCCGGCGGTGCAGGTCGCGGCGCGCGGCTCGCACACGCTGGCCCTGTGCACCGATGGATCGGTGCGCGCGTGGGGCGAAAATGACCGCGGGCAGTGCAACGTGCCCGGCGACTTGGGTGCCGTGCGGTCGATCGCCGTAGGCACCGACTCATCGTTCGCGATCGTTGCCGATGGCTCGTTGCGCGGGTGGGGCGGCAGCACGGCCGGCGAGGCAATCGTGCCCGCCGATCTTGGGCCTGTCGTGCAGGTCACGGCCGAAACCGACCACGCGCACGCGCTTCGACTGGATGGCAGCGTGCGGTCGTGGGGTTCGGGTGCACCCGCGCAACCTGCCGATCTTGGGACGGTGGTCCAGATCGACTGCGGCAAGGATCACGTCGTTGCGCTGCGCAAGGATGGCACCGTGCGTGTGTGGGGCACGACCGGTTACGACACGAACACGCTGCCGGCTGGATTGGATCGTGTGGTGCAGATCGCCGCGGGTGGTGCCGAGGTCGTCGTGCTCCAGGCCGGCTGCGCGCAAGACCTCAGCGGTGATGGCATGGTCAACGGCGCCGATCTCGCACGGCTGCTGACGGCGTGGTCGCAGATCGGCACTGGTCTCGCGGCTGACCTGAATGGCGACGGCATGGTCGACGGGGTTGACTTGGGTGCCATGCTCGAGGCGTGGGGAGCGTGCGGAGGTTGACCGTCAGACGACCCGGATCGGCACGATGCAACGCCAACGACGTCATCCGCCGCGGCGTGTCCCTCCGATTGCAGTGACTCAGCGCAGCGCGTTCATGCGCGGCGTGACGACCACGAGCCCGACCAGCGGTTGATCGGGTGCGGGCTCAACCTGCACCAGCACGATCGGCGTGGGTTGACGGCTTCGGAAGAGGGCGCGCGGGTAGGGCTGCTCGCCCCACTGGTCACGCAGCTCGCTCATGGGGATCTGGATCGTGCCGCCAGCCGGGATCGTGACGCCATCCTTGACGAAGCGCCGATTGACCCACAGGCTGGCACCGTTCCACGATTGCGCGGTGCCGTTGGAGATGCGGATCGCCTCGTCCTCTTGCACGACCTGGACCTGTTCGACGGTTGCCTGCGGCCGACCAACCGGGTAGGGGCGGGTGGCCTTGGCCAAGTCGACCGTGTTCACGCAGCCACACAGCAGCAGGCAGGCAATGGTTGCGAAGCGCATAAGCGGAGTGTAGCCAGCGCCAGTCATAGACTGACGGCGTGAGCGTGAACCTGTCGCCATCCGATCTGCCACCACGCCGGCTCTCGAGGGCGATCGCGGAGACCGCGCGCTTGGCGAAGGCCGACCCCCGCGTGACGGCGCTCGTGCCGGGCTTCGATGCACCGTTCTTCCAGGCCGGGCTCGCTGGGTACAGCGATGGCGCCATGCGGCTGATCGCGCGCCGGCATGGATGCCCGTTCTGCGTGACCGAAGCGCTGCTCGACCGGACGCTCATCAATGGCGGGAAGGGGCGGCGCAAGGAAGACCCCGATCTGATCGCGACCGAGTGCGGCATGGGCGAGATCGAGGACAACATCGCCGCGAGCACCGACGACCACCCGATCGCCGGCCAGATCATGGGGACCACGCCGCAGGAGATGGCCGAAGGTGCGGACATCCTGGTGCGCATGGGCTACGACGTGATCGACGTGAACATGGCGTGCCCGGTCAAGAAGATCAAGAGCGCCTCTCGTGGGGGGCACTTCCTGCACCATGCCGACGAAGCCATTCCGGTGCTGCGTGCCGTGATCGATGCGGTGGATGGGCGTGTGCCCTGCACCGTCAAGTTGCGCAGGGGCTGGGATGACTCGCCCGATTCGGAACGGCGGTTCTGGACAGTCTTCGATGCCGTGTACGAGCTGGGCTATGCCTGGGCGACGGTGCACTGTCGGACGGTCCAGCAGCGATACGAGGGGCCCGGACGATGGGAGTTCCTGGAGGACCTGGTGCGCCGGCGGTCGGAGTGCGTGATCTTCGGCAGTGGCGACATCTGGACCGTGGAGGACATCTTCGCGATGATCGATCAATGCGGCGTGGCCGGTGTGAGCGTGGCCCGAGGCTGCATCGGCAATCCGTGGATCTTCAGGCAGGCACGCGACATGATGGCGGGCCGCGAGCCCACGGCGCCCACGGTGGCCGAGCAACGCGAGGTGCTGCTCGAGCACTACCGGCTGGCCAGCATCATCCATGGCGATCGGACCACGAGCCGCCACATGCGGAAGTTCGGCATCAAGTTCGCCGCCCACCACCCCGAGGCGCGATCCGTGAAGGATGCCTTCATCGCGTGCGAAAGTGCCGAGAGCTGGCGCGAGGTCATCGAGCGGCTGTACCCAGTCGAGTGAGAGCACAAGGCACGAACCGGGCGTGACGGGCTGTTCCGGATCGCCAGTTCGCGCTGCTGCTGCCCATGGGCCGGAGATGGCCACGCTGGCACCGATGCCTTCGCCCTCGATCGGGCTTGCGGCCACGATCCGTTGCGTGGCACGCCATGGGCGGACTGGTTCGTTGCCACTCAACGCGGCCGACGTCCGCTTGATCAGATAGGTGGCGCCCTGCAGCGGCTCGGCCTCGCTCGCCGTGGGGGCCCCCGCGATGATCCAGTCGCACGACGTGGAGACCGACAGCCCCACGTGCTCCTCGGGGTGATCGAAGCCCCAGACCCGCTGCTCGTTCATGAGCTGTCCGCTTGAGGTGAGCTGGGCGGTGACGACGCAGCCGCGCCGGCGACCGATCGTCGATGGACCGAGCGCACCACCATCGGCACGCGGCGCGCCAGCGACCAGGTCGCGATCCGTCAGCGCGATGGACCAGCCGAGCCACTCGTTGGCGGCACGTGAGCCCAGGCGATCCCTGACCCACGGCGTGGGTTCCTCGGCCGCCGGAATCGAGCCGACGTGGACGGCACCGCCACGAGTGCTTGGAGACACGCCCGGCTCCCACGGTGCACCCACAGCGATCGCGGTGGACGTGATGGCTACTGAGAAGCCGAAGCGGCCACCTTGAACTGGCGTGGGGGAGTGAAGCGCAGCGCGATGTTCGATACCGATGTCGGAGATGGCATAGAGATCCGCGCGGCCCTCGTCGAAGCTTGCGGAACCATGGTCCCATCGCGGACTGCCCACGATCAGGTGTTGGCCGTGGAGAGCAATCGAGGCACCGAACTCGGCACCGCCTTGAAGGGTGGGCGCATGGACCGTGCCAGCGTGGCGCCAGCCCCGGCCGCGATGTTGGAAGACATGGACGGCACCGGCAGCATGCAAGCCTTGGTTGGATTCGCACGGGGCACCAATGGCGAGCAGGTCACCATGAACGGCGATCG
>Ga0172367_10001234_pt1 | contig 37914 bp, 41 predicted proteins | sample Lak10m_FD_114542 | JGI IMG/M metagenome (GOLD analysis project Ga0172367, IMG submission 114542) | Freshwater microbial communities from Kabuno Bay, South-Kivu, Congo - kab_022012_10m | ecosystem: Environmental > Aquatic > Freshwater > Lake | place: Democratic Republic of the Congo: South-Kivu... | reverse complement strand
CGTGTGGGATGGCGGGTTCGATTCAGCGAAGGTGCCGCGGGTCAGCGGTTCACCCGGGTCGATCTTCATGTCGCCATTGCGATCGTCCCAGAAGGTGCAGTTGACCTTGGTGAGCGGCGGACATTCAGGGTCAATCACATCCGCGCGTACACCAGAGATATGGAACACGGGATCATCCAAGTCCGCATCCAGGCGCAGGATCACGTAACAGTCGCTGCTGCCCATGACGGCCGACGACTGGCATGCGCTCGCCATCATGGCCAGCGTGGCCGCACCCAATGCTCCAGGCCATCGCCACGAGCCTCCGCCAGCTCGGTTGGCCAGCCAGTCGCGACCTTGCGAACGCGCGATTGCCGATGGCGCGCACAACGATTGCGATCTGGGTTCTCCCTGCACTCGACTGGTGAGCGCCCGCTCGAGGTTCGTCGCGAGAATCTCCGCAGGAACATCCACGCGTCCCCCCGCGTTCTTGTCTTGGCTTTTCATCGCTTGCCTGCCTTTCCCCGTTTTCACCGTCCCGGAGTCCAGCCATGGCCACGCTGGCATGGCTGCGTCCAGAAGGGGGATCGGCTGTGGCCGCTACGCAGCCGCTGCGCCGCTCCCCTCCACCCTCCCTGACGCTCGGCGCGCGCGCGACGTGGCACCCAACGACTAGAATCCGCGGCGACGCATGGACCGCCTTGTCTTCGAAACACATCCTGAACGCCTAGCCATCACCCGCCTCGCCCCGGATGCCGCCGTGCCGCCGTGGTGCGGGGGGGCTTGGACCACGGTGTCGCGCACGCGCGCCGAGTTGTCCGTCATTTGCGCGCAAGCCGTGGTGCCGTCCGAGGTGCGCCAGGAGCGCGACAAGATCGCCATCGGCATCGTCGGCGTCGTGCCCATGACGACTGTCGGCCTCTTGGCGTCCTTGTGCCGCGCCTTGGCGGACAAGTCTGTGCCGGTCTTCGTCGTGTCGACCTACGACACGGATTGGCTGCTGGTCTCGGTCGAGAACCACGCCAAGGCCAAATCGGCGTTGGAGGATCTGGGGCACGAGGTGCGCGGCGCATGCCCTGCGACCTGAAGCGCTTGGCCGCCTGCGCGGCGTCTGGTGGCCTAGTCATCGCGGGGTTGGGTGCCAATCCCGCCCAAGCGCCTGTCGCAGCTTCGGCCGCCGAGCATGTGCGCGTCGAGCATTCAGGCGCCAAGGACGCTGCGTGGCAGGGCCAGGTATTCCGCACGAGCGTGCGGGTGCTGGTCGACGATCGTTGGTTGCGCGAGCACGCCCTTCAGCTTTTTGGTCGCGATCTTGGCGTGCCGCTGCAAGTGCAAGCGCCGTGGTTGTCGGGCACGGACGCGGTGGAAGCCGTCGTCGAAGCTCGCGCACCCGACGGCCCCACCTTCGCGCTGGGCGAGTCCGTCGAGCGCTTCGATCGCGTCGCGCCGCGCCTCGTCGACGGCCGCGAATGGACGGCGTACGAGCGCGACTTCGCCTGGCGCGCGCGCCGTCCGGGCGAGGCGCGCTTCGAGGCGCCGCTCGTGCGCGTGGCGTGGTCGCCTGATTGGCGCGACGATGCCTTCCAAGGACGCCAAGCACTCGACCGGCGCGACGAGCTGCTGCGCGGCACCGAGCTCGCCGTGCGCATCGACGAACCGCCCGAGGAAGGGCGCCCTCTCGAATGGGATGGCGCGGTCGGGCGTTGGTCCGTGCTCGCGCGACTCGATCGCGAGCAAGCCGAGCAAGGCGACGAGGTGGTGCTGGAGCTCGCCGTTTCCGGCGAAGGCGCCGCGGAGGCGATGCCACCCACGGCTCCGCGCGAACTACGCGGCTTGCGCGTGCTCGCTTCGTCGTCGCGCGCGATCGAGGGCGGTGTCGTGCACGCCTGGCAGCTCGCTTGCGATCGCGCCGGCCGCGCCTCCGTCGTGCCTCCGAGCGTGGCGTGGTTTGACCCCGAGTCGGGTCGCTACGCGAGCTCGAGCGTCGAGCCGCTCGAGCTCGTCGTGCGTCCCGCGCCCGGCGCGCCGCGGAACGCGGCGCCCGAGGATCGCGCGCCCGCCTTCGTCGTCGCGGATTGGATGAAGCTCGCCGTCGCCGTCGCGCTCGCGGCGTTGTGCGCCATCGCTTGGGTCTTCGCGCGTCGCCGTGCGAGATGAGCGAGCTTGGCCCTGCGCGCCTCAGCCGCGCGCCGCGACCAACTTGTCGAGCTCTTCGCGCAACCGCGGCAGGATCTCGTCGTAGCGGTATGCGCCGAGCTCCGCCTCGCCGCGCTTCAAGTTGACGAAGTTCGGACCGCACCACAGGCCCAGATCGGCATCATCGGTCTCGCCGGGACCGTTGACGCGGCAACCCATCACCGCGATGGTCAGCTTGTGCTGCTTGGCGTAGGCAGTCAGGCGCTTCACATCCTCGGCGAGTTCGATGAACTTGTCGTTCTCGACGCGCGAGCACGATGGACAACTGATGATGTTCAAGCCGTCGAAGAAGTTCGGCGGCACCGAGCGGAAGCGGCCTTCCTCGATGTCCTTGACGAGTTCGCGCCCGACGGCGATCTCGCGTCCCTTGTCGTCGAAGGGCAGCGTGAGGCTGACTCTCAGCGTGTCGCCGATGCCGCGCGACAAGAGCTGCTCGAAGGCGATGCGCGTCTTGATGATGCCCTCGGGCGGCATGCCGGCTTCGGTCACGCCGAGGTGGATGGGCACATCGGGACGTTCGGCGGCGAAGCGCGTGTTGGCCTCGACCACGAGCCGCGGATCCGAGTCCTTGATCGACACGAGGTAGTCGGAGAAGCCCAGCTTGTCGACCAGCGCGCAGTGGTCGATGGCGCAGGCCACGATGGCCGACACATGGTCGTCGGGGAAGCGCGCGTCGTACTCGGGCGCGATCGAGCCGGCGTTGATGCCGATGCGGATCGCGCAAGCGTTCTTGACGGCCACATCGACGAGGTAGGCGACCTTCTCCTCGATCGACTTGTGCTTCTCGTGGTGGTGCAGGTGGCCGGGGTTGTAGCGCACCTTGTCGACGTGCGGCGCGACGAGTTCGGCCAACCGATAGTTCTCCTGCAGGTCGACCGACAAGCGTGCGTTGGTGCCTGCGCGCAACTTCGCCAAGGCCGCCACGTCCTCCTTCGAATCGACCGCGACGCGGATGATGTCGGCGCCGGCCGCGTGGATCAGCTGCAACTGGCGCGCGGTCGCCTCGAGGTTCTTCGTCTGCGTGGCCGCCATGCTCTGCACGGCGATGGGGGCCGAGCCGCCGATCGGCAGGTCGCGGACATGGATGGTGCGGGTCTTGCGGGGCGGGATCATGGTCTTCGGGGCGGTTGAGGATAGCCGTGGGGCGGCCCGGAGCTCCTTTTGGGGTCCACGCGCATGGAATTCGCGCTTTCCTGCCCCCTCGGATCCCGTTCCTGCGGAAGGAACAGCTGGGAGTGCAGCAACGAGACCGCCCTCCGACCCCCCCGTCGTCCCACCCCCATCTGGACGACGGGCCCAGCGGGCGTCCCCGCGGTGCCTCCCATCCATCCACGCGCGACCCCGCCCGACACAGGCGGGGTCGCGCGCCTACATGGCTTCGAAGCGCTCGGCGGGGCTTGGTGCGGTAAGAAGCCAGCTTGCGCTGCGTATGCTCTCTCTTCTCCGGCGCAACCCATGGTCCTTCCATGGTCGCGCCCGGCGACCTTCACTCTCAGGAAGCACGACGACATGAAGCAGTGGTACGTGGTCGAGACGACGTCGAGCGGCCAGACGGTCCTCGGGCCGATGGGCATGGACCAGCTGCAGGAACTGCAGCGTGTAGGCAAGTTGGTCGGCTCCACGCAGGTGTGCGAGGTGGGGGCGGACCGCTGGAGTCGGGCGGACGAGATCGCCGAACTGCGCGGCTTGTTCGGCGCGTCGGCACCCGCGTCGTCGATGTCCGCGTCCTCCATCCCCGCGTCCTCTTGGCCGGCGGCGCAAGCCACCGCGACTGCGACGACCACGACCAGCGCGGGCGGTCCAGCAGAAATCCGCAAGCTGCCGCCCTTCAGCTTCGGCAACGCGTTCGAACTGACCTTCGATGTGTTCCGCCGTTCGTGGCTGATGCTGTTGTTCTGCGGACTGCTGGTGTTCGCCGGGCAGATGGTCCTCCAATTGGCCGGCTTGCCCTTGCAGTACCTGACGGGTGGCTTCCAAGTCAGTAAGAATGGCGCAGGGCAGTGGCAGCAAGCCACTCCGGACTTCGACCCGTCGCAACTGCCGCTCCTTTTCGCGGCGCTTTTTCTCGTGGTCGTGGTCTCGGTGCTGCTTGGCATTCCGTTGAGCGCGGCCCAGACCTGGATCGGGGTGCGCGCAGTACGTGGGCAACTCGACATCGCCGACACGGTCCAGCCCTTCCGGCGCTACTTCGCCGTGCTGGGCACGGGCTTGCTGGCGATGTTGATCATCGTGGTGCTCTTGGCCCCGGGGCTCCTTGCCGTCGTGGCGGGAACGGCGATGGCCTCCGCGTCCAGTGATGGCGACAACCAAGCGGTGGGCGTGGTGTTGATCCTCTTCGGCGTGCTGCTGCTCATGATTCCGGCCGTCTACGTCAACGTGCGCCTCTATTTCGTACTGACGATTGCCTGCGACCCCGAACAAGGCGAGTGCGGTCCGCTCGAGGCGCTCAAGCGGTCGTGGGAGCTGACGCGCGGGCGTTTCTGGGTCACGTTCGCCTTCCTCGTTTGCCTCGGGCTGCTGGTGATGGCGACGCTCCTCTTGTTCTGCATCGGTCTCGTGATCGTGGGCATGCCTTTGCTGTCGGCGGGCTTCGGCGCCTACTACGAACTGGCGCGGCGCGACCTGCCGGCCACGCGACCTTGAAGCCCGTCGGCGCCCCGGCCACGCCTTCGCCATGAGCTCCACGCCCGCGAAGAAGGCCGGCATCCTCGTGGTGGGTGGGGGAATCATGGGCGCGTCCATCGCCAAGGCGGCGGCGCACCTGTGCGATCCGCTCGAGGCGCCGTTGGTGCTCTTGGAGAAAGCCGAGTTGGGAGCCGGCTCGACCGGCCGTTCCGGGGCCATCCTGCGCTGCTTCTACTCGGACGAGGCCTTGGTGCGGCTGGCGCACGATTCGCTGCGCGAGTGGTCCATGTTCGAGAGCCTCGTCGGCCGCTCGATCGGGTTCGAGCGTCAAGGCGTTTTGACAATCGGGGGCCCGCGCACGAGCGGCACGCGCGAATTGGTCGAGAGAAACGCCGCGTTGCTGGTGGCCTGCGGCGTCGAGGCCGAACTGCTGCGCGGCGCCGAGGCGCGCAGGCGCTTTGGCGTGCAGGTCGACGACGCGGCCGTGTGCTGCCACGAACCAGCCGGCGCGGGAGTCGATCCGCTGCGCGCCTGCGAGAGCTTCGCCGCCCTCGCGCGCGAGGCGGGCGCCGTCACGCGCCTCGGCGCGCGCGTCTTGGAACTGGTGCGCGAGGGCGACCGCATCGTGCGCGTGCGCACCAGCGAAGGCGATTGGATCGCCGACCAGGTGGTGGTGGCCGCCGGACCGTGGGCCGGGCCGCTGCTGGCGGAGGTGGGAGTCGAGGCGGGCCTGCGGGTCGTGCGCCCAGAGCAATACGCCATCGCCCAACCTCCGCGTCCCGCGCCCGAGGCCGTCGAGGCGCTTTCGACTATCGCCGACGCAGGCATGGAACGCTGGAGCTCCTCGCGCGTGGTGGCCATGCGCGCGGCGCATCCCGTGTTGCTCGATCTCGAGGGTGGCGCCTACGCGCGCTGCGAAGGCCACGCCGGCCGCACGCGCGTGGGTGCCATGGATCATGTGCGCGACGAGACGGTGTCGGATCCCGACTGCGTCGACGAGGGGGTGGGCGAGGGCTTCCGCCGCTGGGCGCGCGCACGCCTCGTCGAACGCCTGCCCGAGTACGAGTGCCAAGGCGAGCGCGAGGCCTTCGTCGGGTTGTACACGCTGTCACCCGACGGGCAGCCGCTGCTCGGTCGCGCGCCGGGCTTCTCGAACCTCTTCGTGGCCGTCGGCTTCTCGGGCCATGGCTTTAAGCTCGCGCCGGGCGTGGGCGCCGGCATGGCGCAGCTCCTCGCTGGCGAGCCATGCACGGCCTTCGACGCGCGCTTCTTCGATCCCGCGCGCTTCGCCGCCGGCGCCGCGAAGGCGGGCAGCTTCGGGCTGTAGTCGGCGCGGGCGCGGGCGTTCAGCCCGGCAGCACCGAGGTGATGCGCACGCCAAAGCGCCGGTCGATGGTCACGACCTCGCCGCGCGCCACCACCTTGCCGTTGACCAGCACGTCGACGGGCTCGTGCGCCTCGCGTTCGAGCGGCACGAGCGAGCCCGGGGCGAGCTTCACCAGCTCTCCCAGCGGGATCTTCGACTTGCCGACCTCGACGGTGACCTTCACCGGCACCGCCATCAGGCTGTCGAGCCCCAACTGCTCGGCGCCCGGCGCTCCCGGCGGCAGGGGATCGAGCTTCGATGCCGTGATGCGCACCGCTTCCGTCGCGGCGTCGATGGCGGACTCCAGGTTGCTCGTCGTCTCGTCGGTGCTCTTCATGTTCGTCTTCAGATGGAAAGCTCGCGCGCCGCGAGCGACGCGATGCGCAGGGCCAGGCGTCCTTGGTGGTGTCCGATGCGCGCCGTCATGCAGCGTCGCCCTTCGATGTGCACGTCGACCACGCCATCGAGCTCGAGCTCGAGCGGGATGACATCGCCGATTTCCAGCGCCAGCAGGTCGGCGAGCGGCACTTCGACGTCGCCGAGGTGCACGCCGAGGCCCACGTCCACGGCTCCCAGCACCGGCGGCAAGGCTTGCTTGGCGCCCTTGGCGGGCAACGCGGCGGAGGGGATCTCCGGCGCCTTGGTCTTGGCGAGGACGATCCGCAGCGACGACGGGCCGAGGTTCGAATCGAGCGCCAGTTGCAGCAGCACCCGTCCCGCGCCACCGGACGCGCCGCGCACCTTCGACGCCGCGGCTGCGTCGGGCAGGTGGCGCAAGGACTTGACCTCGCCGCCAAGCGCCTTGGCGCACGCCTTGGCGAGCGGAGCCAGCAGCTGCTCGACCATGCGAGCTTCGATGTTCGTCAACGCACGTCCAGCAAGGTCGGCGGTGGGAGCGCCACCCAGCGCGCACTCGGATGCCGCGAGGGCCGCGGACGCGTCCCACACGAGCAGGCCCTCTTCTCCGCCGCAGTCGAGCGCGAACGCGCACAGGGGATCGGCGAGGCCTTCCGTGGCGAGGTCCAGCGTGCTTTCGACCAGCGCTTGCGCCTCCAGCTTGCAGTCGCAGCGCAGCCAGCTCGACAAGTGCGCCGAGCCTTCCGGCAGCACGCGCACGATGGAGGAGACCATCTGCGCCAGCTGATCCACCGACAGGCGGCGTGGCGCGCGGAAGTCGCGCGGTTCGACGATCGGCGCCTCCGCGGCGCGTTCGCGCGCGATGGAGACGAGGGCGTCGAGCTCCTCCGGGGTCAGTTTCGGCGTGGACATGGGCCTCTCCAGCTTCGTTCGGCTCGAACCCGGAAAAGCTTGAGGGGTGGCCCGGGGCCGTCCGAGCAGGCCGGATCTCCGCGGTGCCATGAACGGCACGAGGAAGCCGTGCGCACTCCCCGCCGCGCCAACGCCGACTCGCGCCGAATCGCGATGACGGCCTGCGCGACCCTCAGTACCCCTTGCGGGCCCGGTAGGCCTCCAAGTAGGCCTTGTACTTGTCCTTGGGCAGCGCGTTGACGAGTTCCCGCGCGCGGGCGTCCTCCAGGTGGCCGAGGATCTTGGCGGCCTTCTCGGGCTCGAACTCCGCGAGGCGCGCACCCAGTTCGTCGCTGTCGCCTTCCTCGAAGAATCCGGCGATCTCCTTCCACGAGGCCTCGTCGCGTTCGTCCTTGGCCTGGGCGTCCCGCTTCAAGGCGATCTCGCGACCCTTGAGCTCGGACTCCTTCTGTTCGAGCAGCGTGCGCAACTGCGCCAACTCGCCCCGGCGTTGCTCGACGGACTGCTCCCACTCGGCGGCGCGCTTCTCGCGGCGCTCGATGTCGACGAGGCGCGCCTGCGCGTCGCCAAGCGCCTTGCGCAGCGCTTGCTGCAACTCGTGGATCTCGGAGGCGGTGTAGGGCGCGGGCATGACGAACGCGCCGAGCAGGCCGCCGGCGCCGGCCAGCGCCGGTTCGACTCGTTGCGGCCCATCGGCTTCGCCGTCGCTCGGTGCCTTGCGCGGCGCGGGCATCTCGTGGGCCGGCGCGGGCGGCGGCGCCTCGAGCGGCTTGCGCGCGATCCACGACAAGCCGGGGATCTCCGAAGGATGGCGTCCGGACACCAGCGCGACGCCGGCGAAAGAACCAGCGAACAGCACCAGTCCGGCGCCCACGAGCAGGATGTTCTTCATCATGGTTTGGATTCCTCGTCGTAGTGGTCGGCGAATGGCGTCGCTTCGTCGCGGCCGGCGCGGCGCGCGTGGCGCAGCGCGGCGGTCTCGTCCATCAGGGCCGCTTCGATGGCTCCGCGCACGGCGAGGAACTCGTCCCGGCGGCGCTCGCGCAGCTTCTCGAGCCCTTTCACGTCGCGTCGGCGCTCCACCCACGCGACGCGCTGCTGTTCGGCCTGGAATCGACCTGTCAAGGCGACTTGACGCTCGGCGTCGGCGCGTCGGCGCGCGGCGTCGACCAATCCCAGCGAGCCCAGCACCGACTCGACGCGCACGACGCCCTCGGACTGCAAGCGCAAGAGCTGCGCTTGCGCCTCCAGCGCCTCGGTCGTCCGCCGGGCGGCGGACTCCTCCTTGGCGCGCGCGGCGAGATCGGCCTCGGAGTAGCGCGCTTGCGCGGCCTTCTCCTCGATCTCCTTGACGCGCAGGAGTCGCGCGAGCGGGAAGTGGAACTTGTTAGCCATGCGGATCCTCCTCAGGCGCCGGGCGCGCCGCGCGCCACGAGGGCCAGCAACTCCCTGGTCTCGGCGAGGCTCGTGCCTTCGCGCACGCCTTGGCGCAGGAACGCCTCGATGGCGGGCAGACGCGCCAGCGCCTGGTCGAGGCGCGGGTTGGCGCCGTTCTTGTACGCGCCGATCTCGACGAGGTCCTTGCCTTCCTTGTGCGCGGCGAGCCACGAGCGCACGGCGGTCGCGCCGGCCATGTGCTTGTCGTCGGCGAGCGCCGGCATGAGTCGCGAGAGCGAGGACAGCACGTCGATCGCGGGCCAGTGGCCCTGCTGCGCCAGTTGTCGCGACAAGTACAGGTGGCCGTCGAGCAGGCCGCGCAGCGTGTCGCTGACCGGGTCGTTCGGATCGTCCGCGTCCAGCAGCACGGTCAAGAGGCCCGTGATGGTGCCCTTCGTCGTGCGGCCCATGCGTTCGACGATCTTCGGCACGGTGGCGAAGAAGCTCGGCGGGAAGCCGCGCACGGTCGGTGGTTCGCCCGCGGCGAGGCCGATCTCGCGCGCCGCGATGGCGAAGCGCGTGATCGAGTCCATCACGAGCAGCACGTCGAGTCCCTGGTCGCGGAATTGCTCGGCCACGGTGCAGGCCACGAACGGCGCCATCCAGCGCTCGATAGGCGCCTTGTCGGAGGTCGCCACGACGAGCACGGACTTCTTGCGGCCCTCCTCCCCGAGGACCTCGTGCACGAAGCCCGCCACCTCGCGGCCGCGCTCTCCGACCAGGCACACGACCACCACGTCCGCGTCGGTGCCGCGCACGACCTGGCCGAGCAGCGTCGACTTGCCCACGCCGGAACCGGCGAAGATGCCGAGGCGCTGGCCCTTGCCGATGGTGTTGAGGCCGTCGATGGCGCGCACGCCGGTCTGCAGCGGTTGGTCGATCAAGGGGCGCGATAGCGGATCGGGCGCGTCGGCGCGCACGGGGCGCGTCTCGCGACGCGGCAGTTCGCCCAAGCCGTCGATGGGCTTGCCGAAGCCGTCCAGGGTGCGTCCGAGCAGGAAACCGCCGACAGGCACGCTGAACGAACGGCCCAAGGCCACGACTTCCTGCATCGGCGCGATGCCCGCCACGTCGCCGTGGGGCATCAACAAGGTCGCGTTGCCGCGGAATCCCACCACTTCGGCGTCGGTCTGCGTCCCGTCGCCGCGATGGATGCGGCACAGCTCGCCGACCGCGGCCGGCACGCCGTGCGCGGACACCAGCACGCCGGAGACCTCTTCGACGCGACCGCGGAAGACGGGTTGCGCAGCGGCGTCGACCACGGCGCTCGCGCGAGCGAGGTCGAGGCGTGTCACGACGCCTCCTCGGAGAGGCGCGTGGCGATGGACGCGAGCGCCGCATCGATGTCGCGCACGATCGTGCCGCGCGCGGTGGTCACGTGGACTTCGCCGCGGGCGACCTCGTGGTCGGCCTGCAGCTCGGTGCCGGCGCGGAACGGCACGCCTCGCAGCGCGACGAGGTCGTCGGGGTGCAGGTGTACCACGCACGCGCCGCGTCCCGCGCCCGAGGCCGCCAAGGTCTCGCGCACGATGCGTTCCAGGTCGTAGTTCCCGGCGTCGATCTCGCGACGCAGGATGCGGCGCGCGACGACGAGCGCCAGTTCGATGGTGTCGCGCGCCAACGCCTGCTCGCGCTCGGCGGCGGCGCGGGCGAAGGACTCGACGGCGGCTTCCAGCGCGCGCGCCGCTCCGGCGACCGCGCGAGCTTCGCCTTCGGCGACGCCTTGCGCGCGGGCCTCCGCCACTTGGGCGCGCGTCGCCTCGGCCAGCATGGACAACGCGTCGCCGCGCGCGATGCGCACGGCGGCAGGTCGCTCGTACAGGCGCAAGGTGCCCGCTTCGGCTTCAGGCGACAAGTTCCTCCCCCTTCGCTCCGGCGGGGGCGCCCTCGCCGCCCTCGAGCAGAGCGCGAGCGGCCTTCAGCACCTCGCCGCGCGCCACGAGCACTTCGCTCATCGGCATGGGTCCGGCGAGCTCGCGCTCGTCCTTGACCATCGCCTGCACGCGCTTGGAGAGGTTACTCATGATGTTCGACTCGACCGCGGACTGCGAGCCCTTGAGCGCGACGGCCAAGGTGCGCGTCTCGACCGAACCGAGCACCTTCTGCATGGTCTTCTTGTCGAGTCGCGCGAGGTCGTCCCAGGTGAACATCCACTCGCGGACGCTCTCGGCGGTCTCCTTGTCGTTCTCGTCCAGCCCTTCGAGCACGGCCTTCTCGGTGGCCTTCTGGGCGTTGTTCAGCATCTGCGCGATGGTCTTGATGCGCACGGTCGGGTCGGGCGGCGCAGGTTGGCGCGCGGCGGCGTCGACGCGCGCCACGAGCTCGTCGGCGATGCTCGACAGGGCGGCGAAGCCCGGCGGCACGATGCGAGAGATGCGCCCGACCACGTCGAGCGCCTTTTCGCCTTCGAAGCCCGAGAGCACCTCGGCCGAGACCTTGGGATCGAGATGCGCGAGGACCAGCGCGGCGACCGCGGGTGATTCGTGGCTAAGCGCGGCGGCCACGTGCACCACGGGCTTCTGCTCGAGCATGTGGAACGGGCGCTCGTGGCGGCGGCGCTCGTGGATGGCGCCGAGCACCTGGCGAGCGCGGTCCTTGCCGAGGCCGGCCTCGAGGAAGGGAGCGAGCTCCTCCTCCTTCTTGGCGCGCGGCTTGGCGGGGGCGTGCAGGTCCTTGGCGAGGTCGCGCCAGACTTCGTCCAGCACCTCGCGCGCGAACGAGCCCTCGTCCACGCTGGTCAACGCCTCGGCCACGTCGGCCACGACGGCGGGGTCGAGCTTCTGCAGGATCGAGGCAGCGGCGTCCTTGTCGAGGGTCAGGAGGAAGGCGGCGACGCGGCGCGCGCCGCTCGGCCTGGTCGTGTCGGTCATCGTGCACCTGCCTTGGCGGCTGCCTTGTCCTCCGCGGCCCAGCGCGACAGCACCGCGCCGACCCGCTCGGGTTCGTTCTTGATCAACTCCTCGACCGAGCCGCGCGCGAGGAGCTCGAGCATCTCTTCGTCTTCCCGGGCGCTGCTCGCCATGGCGTCGACGCCTGGCTTCTTCGACGCGACGCCCTTGAGCGCGCGGAACATGACGAACAGGAAGACGAGCGCGGCCACGATCTCGACCGAGCGCTCGACGAGCATCTCCAGCATCGGGCTGGGTTCTTCGACAGGCGCGAGCGGCGCGGTGGGCAGGGGCTGGCCCTTCTCGTCGCGCAGCACGCCCGCGAACGGCGAGACGAAGCTCGAGAACGCGTCGCCGCGCTTGTCGTCGAAGCCCACGGCGCCCTTGACGGCGGCTTCGAGGCCCGCGGCGCGGTCCTTCTGGCTCTCGTCAAGGAACATGGACACCGACATGCGGTCGAGGCGCGGCGCGCTGGCGCGGCGCAGCGAAGTCTCGCGCCCCACGATGGTGCTCTTCTGCGACTCGCTGGTCTCGGCCACCGAAGCCGGCGCGGGCTGTTGCGCGGGATCGGCGCTCGCCACCGGCGCTTCCTGCGGCGTGCTGGACTTGGTGCTGGTCTCGCTGACCACCACCTTGTTCTTCGGGTCGATCGTCTCCTTGACGCTCTCGACCTCTTCGTGCGTCCACTGCGAGGCGACGACGACGCGCGCGAGGCCCGGTCCGAAGACCGATTCGAGCACCTCGTTGGCCTTGGCCTCGAGGTCGTGGTCGTGGCGCTGCTGGTGGTCGAGCAGGTCGCCCGCCGCGGTGCTGGAGTCGTCCTCCTTGACGGCGTTCCACAGCGCGCGGCCGGACTGGTCGCTGACCATCACGGACTCGCTGGGCACGTTGAAGCGGTGGCGCACGAGCTTCGCCACGGTCGCGGCTTGCGCGCGCGACAAGTCGGAATGCCCGCGCAAGGTCAGCGTGACGGCGACGGTCATCGGCTGCGCGCGACGCAGCGGCGAGCGATCGGGCGTGCTGGTGCTGACCCGGGCGCGTTCGACGAAGTCGAGAGCCTCGAGCTGGCTCTCCATCTCTTGCCACTCGCGCTTCAGCGAGCTCTGCGCGCGTTCGGAAGCCGACAGGAACACGCTGGCCGCGCCCGACTGGTCGGTGCGGATGCCGGTGGCCGGCGTGTCGAGAGCGCCAGCCAGCGCGATGGCGTTCTGCGCCTGGTAGAACTGCTCCTCGTCGACGTGCACCGAAAAGGGCCCCGGCGGCGGCGTCGCTTGGAAGCGCACGCCGGCGGTCGCCAGCGCGGATTGGATCGAGGCCGACGTGCGCGCGTCGAGGTTGCCCGCCAGCAGCACGAAGTTGGGCCTGTCGGCCCAGGTGGTCGCGATGGCCACGACGCCGGCGAGGGCAAGGAGGCCTGCACCCAAGGCGAGCTTGGCGGCGAGGCTGGCGGACTTGAGCTGCCGCAGCAGGTCTTCGAAGGGGTTCTTCATGGCCTGGCGGAGGGCTTCAGACGCTCATCCGCATGACTTCGCGGTAGGCATCGACAAATTTGTTCCGGACCTCGAGGGCAAAACGCAGGCCGAGCTCGGCTTCCTTCAACTTGGACGCCGCTTCGTGGAAGTCCGAGACCTGGCCCGACAGGACCTGGTCCACCAGCTGGTCGCCGGACTTGACGGTCTGGTCGACCGACTTGATGGCTTCGCCCAACGACGGCGCGAAGGCGCCTTGGGCCTCGGCCGGACCGGAGGCGGGCTTGGCGGCCCCGTCCGCGCGGCCCAACGCCTCGGAGTGGCGCTTGAGCGCCGCTTCGATGGCGGCCCGCGCGAGGCCCGAACGATCACCGATCCCGTCGACCATGTTTGTTCAGCTCCTGACGATCGAGCCGCGGCTCACTGCGCCATCCGCAAGGCGCGTTCGGCCATGCGCACGAAGTTGTCCTGCGCGTTCATGTTGGCCTCGTAGGCCCGCGTGGACGCGATGAGGTCCGCCATCTCCTGCGTTGGATTGACGTTGGGCAGGCGCACCATGCCGCTGGCGTCCGCGTCGGGATGGTCGGGCTTGTGCAGCAGCTCGAAGGGCGTCTTCATGTCCTGCGAGACGCGCGCGACAGGCATGGACGAGGCCCCGCCTCGCGCGTGCTTGTCCACGACGGCGGCGAAGGTCACCACCTCGCGACGGTAGGGGCCTCCGTCCTCGGTGCGGGTCACCTGCGCGTTGGCGATGTTCCTCGCGATGACATCCATGCGCACGCGTTCGGCGGCCATGCCGGCCGAGGCGGTGCGCATCGAGGTGAAGAGCTTCTGCAGCGGGTTCATGGATCAGCGTCCTTCCTGGATGGCGATCTGGACCAGCGAGTGGCGGCTGTCGAGCATCTGCGCGTAGAGCTGGTAGGCCAGCAGGTTCTCGCGCATCGCATTGACCTCCGACTCGAGGTGCACGTTGTTGCCGTCGGGGCCGGCGGGCGTGGCGCGGTCCTCGACCACTTGCGGACGCACGGACTCGACTCCTTCGCCGCCGCGCGCCAGGCGCGCGGCCACGAGCTCCTCGAACCGCACGTCGCGCCGGACGTAGCCCGGCACCGACTGGTTGGCGATGTTCTCGGAGAGGACCTTCGCTCGCTGCGTGGCGGCCGACATGAGCCGCAGCAGGAGCTGGTCGCGATCGGGTCCGACTGCGTCCATGGGAGCCTCAGGCCACGTGTCCGGTGGCGCGCCAGAGCTTCATCTTGTTGGACAAGGTGCGGGCCGTGACGCCGAGGCGGCGCGCGGCTTCGGTCTTGTTGCCGCGCACGCAGTCGAGCGTGGCGAGGATCGCGACGCGTTCGATCTCCTCGAGCGAACGGTTGGCGAGCTGCGGGCCCATCGCCTCGGTCGGCGTGCTCGAGGTGACCTCGGCGCCGCCACCCGGGCCGAAGGCCAGGTCGTCGACGTCGATGATCGACTGACGCAGCATCACGACCGCGCGCTGGATGGTGTTCTCCAGCTCGCGCACGTTGCCCGGCCACTTCCAGCCCTGCAGGCGCTCGAGCGCCTCCTTGGTGAAGCGCGGCGTCTCGAGCCCGTTCTGGCGGGCGTAGTGGTCGGCGAACTGCTGCGCCAGCGGCGCGACATCCTCGGCGCGCTCGCGCAGCGGGGCGATGTGGATCGGCAAGACATGCAGGCGGTAGTACAGGTCCTCGCGGAAGCGTCCGGCGCGCACTTCCTCGGCCAGGTCGCGATTGGTCGTGGCGACGACGCGCACGTCGACCTTCATGGTCGTGGTTCCGCCGACGCGCTCGAACTCCTCCTCCTCGAGGACGCGCAGGAGCTTGGCCTGCAGGGCAGGCGAGATCTCGCCGATCTCGTCGAGCAGCAGCGTGCCGCCATCGGCCAGCTCGAAGCGGCCGGCCTTGGTCTTGTGGGCTCCGGTGAACGCGCCCCGTTCGTGGCCGAAGAGCTCGGATTCGAGCAGCTGCTCCGACAGCGCGGCGCAGTTGACGCGGATGAACGGGCCGTTGGCGCGCGGGCTGTTGGCGTGGATGTAGTGCGCGACGCGCTCCTTGCCGGTGCCCGATTCGCCGGTGACGAGCACCGTGCCCTTGCTGCGGCTGACGCGCGCGGCGGTGCGCAGCGTGTCGACCATCGACGGACTCTTGGCGATCACGGCCGAGGAACCGCTGCTGAGGGCCTCCTCGCGCAGGTACTGGTTCTCGCGCATCAGGCGCGTGGTGCGTTCGATGCGCTCGATCACGACCTCCAGCGCGTCGGGCGTGCAAGGCTTGAGCAGGAAGTCCGAAGCGCCGTTCTTCATGGCGGCCACGGCCGACTCGATCGTGCCTTGGGCCGTGATCATCACCGACGGGAGATCGGGGTTGGCCTCCTTGAGGCGCTTGACGAGCTCGGTGCCGTCCATGCCGGGCATGCGCAGGTCGGTCAGGACCAGGTCCGGCGAGCTCTGCTGCGCGCGCTCCAGCGCCTCGGTCGCGTTGCGCGCCTCGATCGGCTGGTAGCCCAGCGCGCTCACGGCCTCCATCAAAAACTCGCGGCTCAAGGAGTCGTCATCGACGACGAGGATCTTCTGGATGGACATCGGTCGTTCTCTTTCAGGCGATGTGGAGCGGGATGTGGATCGAGACTTCGGCGCCTCCCGCGTGCGCCTTGGTCGGTGACACTTCGAAGCGACCGCCATGCAAGTCGGCGATCGCGTGGGCGAGGGCGAGGCCGAGGCCAGTGCCTTCGGCGCGCGTGGTGAAGAACGGCTCGGCGACGCGCCGCGCGAGCTCGCGCGGGATGCCGGGGCCGCCATCGGCGACGCGCAGCGCGACTTCGCCGCCTTCGACGCGGCAATCGACGCGCACCCAGCCGCCGTTCGGCTGTGCCTGGATGGAGTTGGCCACGAGGTTGCGCAGCGCTTGGCGCAGCTTGATGCGGTCGCAGCGGAAGGACGGCGCGTCGACGACGCACTCGACCTTCCACTCGGACGCGCGCCCGGAAGGCGCGACGCGCATGGCGCTGGCGACGGCCTCTTCGACCAGCGGGCGCGGCTCGACGAGCTCCAGCGAGAGGCGCTCGCGCGCGGCGAGGCTCATCATGCTGGAGATGATCTGGTCGGCTTCGGCGGCGCCGTCGCAGATACGCGAGGCGTAGCGCGCCGCCTTGCCATCGGCCGGCAGTTCGCGCTTCAGCAACTCGGCGAAGCCGCGCACGGCGTTGAGCGGGTTGCGGATCTCGTGCGCGATGCCGCCGGCCATGTTGCCCAGCGCCGCCATCTTCGATTGGGAGCGCACGCGCTCCTCGAGGCCTTCCACCGCCGTGCGATCGTCGACGATCTCGACCGAGCCGCATTGTGCGCCGTGCGCGTCGCGGATCTCCGACCAGCGCGAGGCCAAGACGCGACGGCGGCCGTCGACCTCGACTTCGCGGCATTCGCCCGAGGCCTCGCGGCCCGAAAGACGGGCGTGCTCGCCGGCCGCCACGAGGGAAGCCTCGTTCGCGCCGAGGATCGCGCAGGCCGACTGGTTGGCGCGCACGATGCGTCCGGACTCGTCGCGCACGACGACTCCGCTGGGCAATGCAGCGAGGATCGCGTCCAGCTCGGCCACCTTGCGGGCGAGCTCCTCGTTGGCGACGACCAGCTCGTGCTCGACGCGCTCGGCGCGCTGGGCGAGTTTCTCGTAGCTCGACAAGAGCTCCTGCGAGATCGCCGAGAGCGACCGCACGACCTCGCCGGCGTCGAAGGACGCCAGTTGGACCTCGTCCACGCGAGTCACGGCTTCGAGCCCTCCACGACGCGCGGCTGCAAGCGCACGCCGAAGTCGCGGCGCCAGCGCAGGAACTCGAGGTCGTCCTGGGCGCGCTGCTTGTAGTCGCCGGCCGCGGGGTGGCGCGCGCATTGTTCGTAGGCTGTGATCGCCTCCTCCGTCCTGCCGAGGCGCTCGCAGGCGCGACCGCGCCAATAGGCGGCGCGCGGATCGTCCTTCAACTCGGCCAGCGCCTTGATGCAGTCCTCGTGGCGGCCGGCCCGGAAGGCGTTCATGCCTTGGCGCAGGGGATCGACGCGGAAGCCGAGTTCAAGCGCCGGCGACGGCATGGCCGCGACGGTGCGCGGCGCGGCGCTCGGCGCGAGTTGGCGCAGCTGCGTCTCGGTCAAGCCGGTGGTCACCAGCGCGAAGGGCGAGGCGACGCCGGTCGCGGCGCCGTCGTGGATCGACTGCAGCCGCGAGACTTCGTCGCGCAACGCGGCGAGGCGCTCGTCGGCTTCCATGGCCGGCAGGTCGGCTGGAGCGGTGGCGTGCTTCGCCTGCGCGAGTGCTTCCGGCTCGCCGGCGGCGATGCGCGGCGCGAGTCCGGCCAGCGCCTCGAGCGCGCGCACGGTCTCCTCGAGGGAGCCCTTGAGGTCTTGCGCCTGCGGGGCCAGCGTCAACGCCGGCACGGCCAAGAGCGCCGCCGCGACGCTCGTCGTGGCGAAGTTCCAGTTCATCATCGCAGCTGTCCTCCAAAGGCGTCGGCGGCGAGATCCCACATCTCGCGCGCCTCGTACAGTTCGCCCGCGACCAGGCACAGGCGTCGGCGCGATGCGTCGACGTTGGTGCGCGCCAACGCTTCCTTGACGACGAGGACCGCGCGTTCGACGCCATGGGCCTCGTCGGCGCAGCGCGCGGCGAGCTCGACGGCCAGGAGCCACGCGTCCTCGTCGAGACCGCCGCGCTCGGCGACCAGCGGTTCGGCGACGACCAGCGCGCGGGCGCACGCGCCTTCAGCGCGCAGTTCGCGGGCGCGCTCGAGTCGCGCGGACGCGGCCAGCTGGGCCAGCGAGGCGTCGGAACCCAGCGTGCCGCGCGCCTTGGCGGCGAGGCGTTCCACTTCGGTCGAAGCCGAGCTGCCTTTGGCCACGCGCTCGAGGAACAGGAGCCCGAGCAAGTCGCCGTCCAAGTCGGCTTCGCGCGCGGCTTCGGCCAGATGGCGCGCGCGCGCCGCGCCTTCGAGCTTGGCGGCCGAGGCGAACCACAGGCGCGCGGCCTCGCCGTGCAGGCCCGCGGCCGAGCAGATGCCGGCGTGGAGCTCGAGCGCGTCGGGGCGTTCGATCCGGAGCGGGTCTTGGCGCGCGGCCGCGCGCAGCGCATCCAGCGCGTCGACGGCGCGGCCGGCGACTTGCAGCGCGCGCGCCTTGGCCAGCAGGCGCTCGACCATTTCGTCGGGGCCCGCGAGGGGATGCAGCTGCTCGAGCGATTCGAGGATGCTCAGGGCGAGGTGCCCGTCGCCCTTCATCGACCAGGCGCGGGCGAGGCCGAGGCGGGCTTCCGTCTGCCACGGATGCTGCAGGCCGTGGTTGGCGAGTTGCGACCAAGCCACGGCGGCGTCGCTCCACTCGCCTTCCAGTTCCAAGGTGCGGCCCATCAGGAGCAGCGCCTCGGCGGCCTCCATGCTGGTCGAGTGCGCCGCGACCAGCGATTGCCAGTGCACGTGCGCGCCGGCGGCATTGCCGCGACGCAGTTCGGCTTGTCCGAGCGCCAGGCGCGCCTGCGCCGCCTCGGGACGGTCGGGGTGGGCGCGCACGGCGCGCAACCAGGCGAGTTCGGCTTGTTCGGCGGCGTCGCTGGGCGCGGACAGGACGATGGCGCCTGCGTCGAGGCGCGCGTCGAGTCCCGCGCAGCCCGCGAGCACGCGCAAGCATTGTTCGATGGGCCGATCGCGCAGGTCCAAGTCGACCAGCGCGTCGCCGCGCGATCCCTCGAGGCCTTCGATCGTCCGACCGTCGAGATGGGCGAGGCGCCGCAAGGCGTCCTCCACGCGCACTCCGCGTCCAGCGAGCGTGCACAGCGTCTCGCCGTCCTCGACGCGCAGGGTCGCGGCGAAGTCGGCTTGCGCCGGAGCGAGGGCCAGCAACAGGGCGGTGATCATCGGATGGCGCTCCCTTGCGCATCGACTTGCGCCTGCCACGACGCGGCGACGAGGTAGAGCGCTTCGGCCTCGACCGCGGGCCGGCGCGCGGCGTCGAGCGAGTCGATGCGTGCCAAGAGTCGCGACAAGCGCGCGCGCGCTTCGCCGTGGCGGCCGAGCGCGAGCTCCTCCTTGGCAAGGCGCAACGCGGCGCCTTCCGGTTCCTCGAGCTGCGGGGCGCGTTCGGCGAGCGCTTCGGGCGCGGCGAGTTCGCGCGCGTCAAGTTGCGCGAGCCTGCGGCCCTGCTCGGCGAGGTGCTTGTTCTGCTCCGCGATGCGTTCGGCGTTCTTGGCCAGCTCTTCGCGCATGTCCTGCACGCCGGCGCCCATCGTGGATGCGGCGTTCCAGTACAGCGCGGCGACCAGCAGGTTGGCGGCGACGACCGCGCCGACCAGCGCGATCATGGTCTTGTTCGCACGCGCGGGTTCGACGCGCGGCGCGGGGACGCGCTCGACCTCGAGCAGTTCCGGCGCGACGCGCTCGATGTGTTCGACGAGGGCGCTGGCCTTGGCGACCGCCTCTTCGGCGGCGGCGGTGGCGGAGCTGGTCGTGGCGGCGCCCGACGCGCTCTCGGACGCGGATTCGGCGGCGCGTGGCGACTCGGACGCGGCCGGCTTGGCGGGTTCGGCGGCGGTGGTCGGCTTGACCTCCTTTACGCCCTCCAAGGTCATCTCGACGACCGGGAACGAGAACAGGTCCTCGTCGAGGTCGAACGCGTCCTTGGTGTCTCCCTTGGCGGCCATGGGCTCAGCTCCAAAGGGCCTTCCGCGCCGAGCGCGAGGCGTCGTGCGACAGCAAGCGGCCGGCCACGACGGCCAGCGCTGGGTTCAGGTGGACGGTTTCGTCGGCGCGGATGGCGTCGAGCACGCGGCGCGCCGTCTCGGGCGTCGTCCAGTCGGCGTCCGACAGGTCGAGCACGCCGTCGTCGGCGAAGGCGGTGCTCCAAGGCGTGAAGCGCAGCGTGGCGCGCGCGCCGCGCCCGGGGGCGGATTCGACGCGCAGGTCTTCCGCCAGCGCTAGCGCGCGGGCGAGGCCGCTGGACGCGACGCCGCCGAGGCCGACTAGGGCGGGTTCGAAGCCCACGCCGTCGTCGGACACGAGGATCACGAGGTCGCGCCCTTCGAAGCGCGCCGTCAAGTCCACGCGCGCAGCGCGTCCATGGCGCCAGGCGTTGTCAAGGATTTCGGACAGAGCCGAGCCGATGCGCGCACGGCAGGCGGCACCGACGCCGCGGGCGAGGGTGCGCGCGACGAGCTCCGACACGAGGCGCGCGCACGCATCGGGCGTGCCCGCGCAGGTTCCGCGCCAGCCAGCTTCGGCCGAGGTGGGGTTCGCGCGGTTCGTCGAGGCCGCGGGCGCGCCTTCGACGGCGCGCACCAGATCGTCGGGGCGGAAGGGCTTGGCCAGGTACTCGGCCACGCCGAGCTTGAAGGCCGCGCGGCAAGTGTCGACGCCGGCGTCGCCGGTCGTGACGATCGCATGGGCCAGCTCGCCCTGCGCGCGCTTTTGCGCCAGCACGTCGAGCCCGCTGCCCGAGGGCAGCGACACGTCGGCCACCACCACGTCGTGCCCGCGCGCCTCGAGCGCCTCGTGCACGTCGCCGACCACGGTGACGACATGGCCGCGGCGCGACAACAAGGTCGCCAAGGCCTGCGCGGTGGCGCGTTCGTCCTCGACCAGCAGCACCTTCAAGGAGCGCGGTTGGGCGACGAGGTCGGTGGCTTGGGTCATGGAAGGCGGTTCCGGTCCCGAGGAGTTCCTTCCCTCCGGGACACCGCCTCTTTCGTCACGACCCCGCGCCGGGCTTGACCCCGACGGGCCTTGAACGCGCACTTTCTTCCGGGTGGGGGACTGTTTTTCCCACGCCTAGAGGGCACTGAAGCAACTGCCCGCAAGTGCTATTTCAAACTAAGTATCTACACACTAATGACTTATGCTCAACCATCTCGACTTTACTTGGCGCCGTAGAGCTTTGGCTCATGCGACCTGGCCTCCGAGCCCCCCAATCCCCGTCTCTCCAACTCTACTCGTCCATATAGGGGGTGTTCCCCGGTTCAGGCCCCGACTCAGGTCCCGCTCAGGCGCCGGAAGCGTCCTGCCAAGCCTTCAGTTTCTTGTAGAGGGTGGCCCGGTTGAGCCCGAGTTCGCGCGCGGCTTGCGAGCGGTTGCCGGCGCAGCGTTCGAGCGCGCGCAGGATGAGCACGCGTTCGGCGGCTTCCAACGTCAGATGCTCGAGGTCGCCGGTCGACGCGCCGACCACCGTGCCCTCGAGGCCCAGATCGGCCACGCGGATCAGCGCGTCGCGCGCGGCCAGCACGGCGCGCTCGACGGTGTTCTTCAACTCGCGCACGTTGCCCGGCCAGCCGTGGCGGCGCAGGCTGTCCAGCGCCTCGGGCTCGAACCCTCCGCCAACGAGGCCCAGCTCGGCGGCGAAGCGCGCGCGCAGGTGTTCGGCGAGCAGCGGCACATCCTCGCCGCGCGCGCGCAGCGGCGGCACCTGCACGGACAGCACATTGAGCCTGTAGTAGAGGTCCTCGCGGAAGCGGCCGGCGGCCACTTCGGCTTCCAGATCACGGTTGGTGGCGGCGACGATGCGCACATCGGCCGCGAGGTCGGCGACCCCGCCGATCCGGCGGTAGGTGCGCTCCTGCAGCACGCGCAGGAACTTGGCCTGCAGCGCCGGCGCCATCTCGCCCACTTCGTCGAGGAACAGCGTGCCGCCCTCGGCCGCGCCATAGAGTCCTTCGCGGCCGCCCGCCGCCGCGCCGGTGAAGGCTCCGCCCTCGTAGCCGAACAACTCGGCCTCCATCAGCTCCGGCGAGACGGCGGCGCAGTTAAGCGCCACGAACGGACCGTCGGCGCGTGCTCCGCGCTGGTGGATCTCCCTCGCGACCAGTTCCTTGCCGGTGCCCGACTCGCCCAGCACGAGGACCGTGGTGCGCGGAGCGGCCGCCACGCGCACGATCGCCTCGCGCACGGCTTCGATGGCGCGGGACGAACCGAGGATGGGCCCGGCGCGCAACGCGCCGAGATCCGCACGCAGCCTGTCGCGTTCCCTTGACACGCCGCGCAGCCGCAGCGCGCGCACGATGGCGGCCTCGAGCATGGTCGCGTCGGCCGGCTTCTGCAGGAAGTCGGCGGCGCCGGCGCGCATCGCCTCGACCGCCGCCGACACGTCGGCGCGCCCGGTCAGCACGACCACGGCCGGGGCCTCGGGCAGCAAGCGCAGCTCCGGCAGCACCTCGAGCCCGCCGCCGCCCTCCATGTGGAGGTCGAGCAGCACCAGATCGCAGGGCGCCTTCTTCAGCGCGGCGAGGGCGGCGCGTCCGCCGTCGGCCTCGTGCACCTCGTGCCCCATGGCCGACAGCAGCGCGCGCAACGCGCGCCGCAGCGGGGCTTCGTCGTCGACCACGAGGATGCGGACCTTCACGACTTGAACTCTACCGCGCCGACGCGCGGCCCACGCGCGCCGTCCGCTCCGGGGACGCGGAAAAAGCTTCCGATGCGCGCGGAGAGGAAAAAGCGCGGCGGGGACTCAAGCGCACTGCGACCCCGACGAGAACCAACTCCGGTCGGACGAGGCTCGCGCCGCGAACGACCACCACAGCGACACAAGAACCACCGGAAGACATAGAGGAGTCGAATCATGGGTCTGAGAGTCAACACCAACATCGCGTCCATGACCGCCCAGCGCCACATGGGCCAAGTCACGAGCCGCCTCGGCGGCAACTACTCGCGCCTGGCCTCGGGCCTGCGCATCTCGACGGCCGCCGACGACGCCGCCGGCCTCGCCATCAGCGAGCGCATGCGTTCGCAGATCCGCTCGCTCGGCGCCGCGGGCCGCAACGCCCAGGACGGCATCAGCCTCGTGCAGACCGCGGAAGGCGCGCTGAACGAAGTCAGCAACCTGCTGGGCCGCATGCGCGAACTTTCGGTCCAGGCCGCCAACGGCACGCTGAGCGCCGCGGACCGCACCACGATCAACGACGAAGTCACGGCGATCATCGCCGAGATCGACCGCATCTCGGACGCGTCGGAGTTCAACGGCATCAATCTGCTCGACGGCTCGTCGGCCTCGACCTCGATCCAGGTCGGCCTCGACGCCAACGAGACGATCGACATCACGTTGCAGGACGCCACGGCCGCGACGCTCGGCGTCGACACGGTCGATGTCACGACCTCGGTGGGCGCCAACACGGCGCTGGGACTCGTCGACGCCGCGATCGACACGGTCAACTCGGCGCGCGGCGCGCTGGGCGCCAGCCAAAACCGCCTGCAGAGCGCGATCGCCTCGATCTCGAACTCGCGGGAGAACCTGTCGGCCGCCGAGTCCCGCATCCGCGACGTCGACGTCGCCAGCGAGACGGCGGACCTGACCCGCAACACGATCATGCAGCAGGCCGCCGTGAGCATTCTGCAGCAGGCCAACACGCAGCCGCAGATCGCCCTGTCGCTGCTGCAAGGCTGACGAAACTCGGCCTCTGGTGGCCGATCGCTGAAGGGGGGGCCGTCGCGAGGCGGTTCCCCCGGTCCAGCGGGCCTGGAGGCCGGATGGCGGCACGGAGCGCGAGCGCCTCCCGCCGGAGACCTGTTCCTTGCCAACCACGAAGCCGGCCGCGAGCTGGCGCACCGTCAAGTCCACTTGACGCGAGCGCCGCGCGTCGCCGTGAACCACACAGCACAACTGCGGCGTCCGCGCCGCGGTGGAGGGCCCTTGAAGCGCCCGTGCGCCAGGCGGATGGAGCGTGCAATCTCCCCCGCCCGCGCGCACCCAGGTCCTCCGCCGCGACGCACCCAACCCGACGCCGCGGTCGGGCGCGAGAGACGAGAGAGAGATCCGAAACACTTCTGAGGAACCAACATGGGACTGAGAGTCAACACCAACATCACCTCGCTGACCGCCCAGCGCAACCTGGGCAACGTCTCGAGCCGCCTGCAAGGCAACTTCTCGCGCTTGTCGTCGGGCCTGCGGGTCGCGACGGCCGCGGACGACGCCGCCGGCCTCGGCATCAGCGAGCGCATGCGTTCGCAGATCCGCAGCTACGGCGCCGCCGCCCGCAACGCGCAGGACGGCATCAGCCTCGTGCAGACCGCCGAAGGCGCGCTGAACGAAGCGAGCAACATCCTCGGCCGCATGCGGGAACTGGCCGTCCAGGCCGCCAACGGCACGCTGAGCGCCGCCGACCGCACGACGATCAACGATGAAGTCACGGCGCTGACGGCCGAGCTCGACCGCATCGCTGATTCGACCGAGTTCAACGGCGTCGCGCTGCTCGACGGCACGACGGCCACCGCCGAGATCCAGATCGGCATCAACGCCAGCGAGACCATCGACGTGACCCTCCAGGACACGACGGCGGCGACGCTGGGCGTGGACGTGGTCGCTGTCGACACCTCGGTCAACGCCAACACGGCGATCGGCTTGATCGACACCGCCATCGACACGGTCAACTCGGCCCGCGGCGCGCTGGGCGCCTCGCAGAACCGCCTGACCTCGGCCTACACGAGCATCCAGTCGGCGCGCGAGAACCTCTCGGCCGCCGAGAGCCGCATCCGCGACGTGGACGTGGCCTACGAGACCGCGGACTTGACCCGCAACTCGATCCTGCAGCAAGCCGCCGTGTCGGTCTTGTCGCAGGCCAACGTGCAGCCGCAGCTCGCGCTGCGCTTGCTCGGCTGATCCTCGCGCCTCCGCGGAACCGGCGGGCTCGCGCCCCCCGGGTCCCCGAGTGCTCGTCCGCGGGGGCGACACGGATCGCAAGCACGGGACTCGCCTTCGGGCGGGTCCCGCTGCGCTTGGTGGCGGCGATGCACCCGCCCATCCCGCCGCGGGGACGCACGAGTGGAAGGAACTTCCGCGTCGGTGGAGCTCTGCTACTCGGCGCTAACGCGACCCCCGCATCCCTCCGATAACCAACGGCGAGGAACCCACCATGGCAGGCATCGGCATCGGCGGTCTGGGCAGCGGCTTGGACACCAACGCGATCATCACGCAGCTCTTGAAGCTCGAGACCATCCCCATCAACCAGTTGGAGGGGAAGAAGAAGGTCGAGCAGGACAAGTTGTCGAAGATCGGCGACTTCAAGAACCTGGTGAAGGATCTGCAGTCCAAGGCCAAGCAGCTGTCGCAGCTGAAGAACCTGCTGGAGTTCAAGGTGACGCCGAGTGAAGAGGGCGTCGCCAGCTTCGAGGCGACTGGCGAGGCCGTCGAGGCCAACCACACGCTCAAGGTGCTGTCCCTGGCAGCCGTCGATCGCTGGACCTTCGACGGCGTCGCCGACAAGACCACCGATCTCGCGACGGGAGCTGGCCAGGTCGTGTCGTTCACGGCCGGCGGCACCAACCACTCGATCGCCATCGACCAGGCCTCGTCTTCGCTCGAGGAGGTCGCGGCCGCCATCAACACCGCCGCCGGCGACGACGTCGAAGCGACGGTGGTCAACACCGGAACCTCGATCGCGCCGTCGTGGAAGCTGGTCTTGACCTCCAAGGAGAGCGGCATCGCCGGGCGCATCTCGAACATCTCGTCCACCGTGGGCGGCCTGACGATCGACGGCGCCGGACCCGACGCCAGTGGCGTCGCGCAGAGCGCGGACAACATCACGGTAGGCTCCAACGCCGTGGCTGTCATCGACGGCTTGCAGGTCGAGCGCACCACCAACGAGTTCAACGACGTGATCACCGGCCTGTCGCTGGTGGTGGAGTCGGCCGACCCGACGAAGACCATCAACTTCAGCGTCGAGGCCGACACCGAGGCCGTCGTCTCCAAGGTCGAGGACCTGGTCGTCGCGTACAACGCGATCATCTCCTTCGTCAACGCGCAGAACACCTACAGCGAGGATGACGGGCCGGGCGGTCCGCTCTTCGGCGACGCGCTGCTGCGCCAAGTGCGCACCTCCATCGACGACGCCTTGTTCAACGTGCCGCTGGCGGTCGTGGCGGCCGACACGACGGGCTACTCGACGCTCGGCTTGATGGGCTTCGAGAAGGAGAACGACGGCAAGATCACGCTCGACAAGACCAAGCTCGAGGAGAAGATCCTCGGCAACCTCGAGGCCTTCGCCGACTTGTTCGTCGACTCGGACGGCTTCGACAACGGCGGAGCCGCGCCCAACACGCCGGGCTACTACGTGGACACCACGGTCGATTCGGGCCTCGCCGCCAAGCTCGACCGCGCCATCGAGCGCATGTTCGGCACTTCGGATGGCCCGTCCGGCACGGTCCTCAAGGCCTTGTTCGACGCCAAGACGCAGACCTTGAACGACGCGATCGAGCGCCTGAACGACCAGATCGAGGACAAGGAGTACTACCTCGAGAAGTACGAAGCCTCGCTGATCCAGAAGTTCGCCAGGCTTGAGGATGTGATGGGCGGACTCAACGCCAAGGGCGCCGCGCTGCAGTCGGCGCTGGTCGGCCTCATCTGACGGACCACGAAGGAGCAACCACGCCATGAACGCCCACGAAGCGGCCCGCGCCTACACCGAGCATTCGATCGAGAACGCTCCGCCCGTCAAGATCACGCGCCTCCTGTACGAGGGCGCGTTGCGCTTCGTCGATCGGGCGCTCTTGTGCGATCCCGCCGATTCGCGCTCGCAGTACGCGCACTGGATCGGCCGCGCCGACGCCATCGTGGTGGAGCTGCGTTGCGCCCTCGACCACGACGCGGGTGGCGTCGCCAGCCGCGACCTCGAACGCCTGTACTTGTGGTGCGAGGACTGCTGCGCGCGCGCCACGAACGAGCGCGACGCCAAGCACCTGCACGAGGCCCGCAAGGTGCTGGCCACGCTGCTCGATGGTTGGCGCCAAATCGAGATCCAGTCCAGCGCCGGGAGTCGCGCCTCGTGAGCAGCTTCGACCAGGCCGCCGCCGAGCTGCGTCGAGGGTTGCTGGGGCTCTTGGCCCGGCTCGACCGTCCGGACGCCGACGCCGACCTCCTCGGTCGCGAAATGCAGCTCGTGTCGGACGCATCCGACCGCTTGTGCGTGCTGGCCGAGGAGCTGCGGCGCGGCCCGGATCAGGCAAGCACGGCCTGCGCGCATACGCTGCAGGAGTTGCTGTCGCTGCACGCCATCGTCGAGGACCGCGCGCGCACCCAACTCGAACTGTGCGGAGAGCGCATCAAGCGCGTGCGCGCCACACGCGCTCGCCTGGCGCCCCTCGTGCAGCCCGGCGAAGGCGGCGAACGCATCGACCTCGCTGGGTGAGGCGCGAAGTCAGCGTTCGAGCTTGATCGCCGGCGGGATGGGCGCGCCGGCGGGGACGAAGACCATCGAGATGGAGTTGACGCAGTGGCGCGTCTCCTTCTTCGTGAAGCCCTCGCCGAGGAAGACATGCCCGAGGTGTCCGTCGCAGTTGGCGCACAGGATCTCCGTGCGATGGCCGTCGGCATCGACCTCGCGCCGCACGGCGTCGGGCAGTTCGTCGTCGAAGGAGGGCCAGCCGCAGCGCGAGTTGAACTTGTCGCTCGAGCGGTACAACGGCAGGTTGCATTGGCGGCAGATGTAGGTGCCGTCGGCCTTGTTGTCCGTGTACTCGCCGGTGAAGGGGCGCTCGGTGCCCTTGTTCAGGATGACGCGCGCGGCTTCGGACGAGAGTTCGTTGTAGGACTTGGCCATGGCGATGACGGGGGCGGGTTGCGCGCCTTGCGCGGGTTCCCCCGGCATGGCGACGGCGGGCGTGGCTTGCGCTTGCGCCACGGGCGTGCCGGCGGGCTCGGTGCTGCAGGCGACGAGGATCAGGGTCGTCGCGAGCAGCGTCGCGGCCGCGCGACCAAGGTGGGTGCGGATGCGCTGTCGGGCTTGCATGGTGGTTGGGCGCGGGTCGTCGCTCACGTCCTCGCATCCTAGCCGCCGCGCCGGCTTCGTGCGCGTCGCCTGTTGGCCGCGCCGCTCGATCGACGTTCGAATCGCGCGCACCCTAGCGCCGCTGGCAACGCATGCGCCCCACGACCAGCACGCGTGCTCCGGCGCCTTCGACCACTCCCTCCTCGACGCCGTCGTCGAAGCGCATGCGCACGCGCCGGCCATCGCTGGTCCAGCGGCCCTGCTTGCGCGACTCGCCACCGACGGCGCCATCGATGCCGAAGCTGCCGGAGACCAACGAGGTGCGCACCACTCCGCCGTCGCGTTCCAAGCGGTACACGACGCTGATGGCGCCACCCGGGCCGAAGTCCTGCTGGCCGGCGTACTCGGCTCCGGCCAGCCGCGCCTCCGCCTGCGCGTCGCGCTTGGGAGCGGCGAGGCGCGCCGAGGAGAGCAAGCGCTTGGCTCCGGGCAGGAAGCGTTCTTCGCGCCCGACCACGACCACGGCCACCACCGTGGCGTGCCAGCCATCTTGGAGCGTCGTCCCGACCCAAGTGCGCACCTTGTTGCCCGCCGCGCGCCCTTCGTAGACCTGTTCGGCGGCGTCTCGTCCGCCCGCGTCGACACGCATGGGCGGGGACTTGGCGCGTTGCAGGTCGACTTGCTGCGCGCGCAGCTCGGCGCGCAGTTCCTCGTCCTGCGCCTGCATGATGCCGGCGGCATCCAGCGCGCGTTGCGAGGGCTCCAACTCGCCCCACACCACGACCAGCAGGCAGTCGAGCGTGTCGGTCTCCTTCAACCCGGGGTTGACCAGCACACGGCCAGGTTCGGCCGCCGCGACCGTCCAGCCCTGTCGCAGTTCGGCGGCGAGGGCGCCATCGTCGCTCGACCACTTGGTCGTGGCGCCCGACCAGGCGCCGACGATCGCCGGGGCCGCGTTGGTTGCGGGGTCGGCTGCCCTTGCACGTTCGGTGTCGGACGTGCTGGCCACGACGGAGGTGGTCGCGGGGACCCCGCGCGGATCATTGGCATTGGACATGGAGTGATCCTGCGAGTCGGAACAAGCCACGGCGGCGATGGTCGCGATCCCGGCCGCGCAAAGGCGCGCCAACGACAAGCGCTGCTCATGCAGGGACTCTGCGCAAGGGAGCTTCACGGCAGGAGCTCCTTGTTGCGCTCGATCCACCTAGCAAGCAAGGCGTCGACTTCCTTCGAACGTCCGACGATCACATCGTCGAGGTCGCTCCAGTCGCAGGCTTCGCCGGAGGTCCTGCGCGCGAAGGCGGCCGCGATGGCCACGGCGCAATCGTGGGCGCCGATCGCGGCGTAGGCGCGCGCGAAGTCCTCGTCGTTCGCCGGCGGATCGAAGGGCATGCCGAGCAGGTAGGCGAAGCCGCCGTTGTCGAGGATGCCTTGGGCGGCGACGACCAGCACCACGACGCGTTCTTCGAACGAGGCGCGCTTGGGGTCGAAGCCCGTGGCGAGGATGCGATCGAAGGTCGTCGAGACGGTGTCGTTCATAGGCAGGCTCAAGGTCAGCATGACGATAGAGACAGGGTTTCGAGGCGCATCCAACAACGGCGAATTGCCCTGTTGTTAAAATCACCACCTGTTGTTTTCGGCAACACTCTCGCGGTGGGCTGTCTACTTCTCATGTGGCCTTGGCAGGCTCGCCAGGCCCGGTCCTAGCCAAATTCGGTCGTTGGCACTCCCCTTGCTCTGGCAAGGCGTGACCCATGGACGCCAACTACACGCTCGGCCTGCTGGCCCAATCGACTCGATCCGCCGCGCAGGGGCCCGATCTGACGCGCTACCTGTTGGTGTGCGTGCTGCTGCTCCTCGCGCTGGGGCTCCTGGCGTTCGGGTTCAAGAAGCTGGTGGCCGGGGCCGTGCGCGCACGGGCCGACAAGCGCTCGCTGCAGGTGCTCGACCTGATGCCGCTGGGCGGCAAGCAGCGACTGGCGGTGGTGCGTTGCTACGACCGCACGTTCGCGCTGGGGCTGGGCGAGAAGGAGATCGCGTTGATCGCGGAGCTGGACCCCGTGGTGGCGCCAGCCCGCGAACCCCAGCCGACCAAGGTCGACGCGGATGCGTTCAGCAAGGTGTACGCGAAGCTGCGCGGCAAGGAGGGGATGGCGTGAAGGACCTGCTGCGCATCCTGATCATCGCGGCCATCCTCGCGCTGCCTTCGTTCGCCCAGGACGGAGCTGGCGTCGCGGCTTCGATCGAACCGCTGGCCAACTTGGCCGGCGCCGCGCCGCTGCAAGGACCCGCGCCGTTGCAAGGCGCCGATGGTCGCATGGCGACCGCGGTCGAGATCGCGGTCTTGTTGACGATACTGTCGCTCTTGCCGGCGATCCTCGTCACCGTCACGAGCTTCACGCGCATCGTCATCGTGCTGTCGTTCGTGCGTCGCGCGATGGGCGTCAACGAACTGCCGCCGAACCCGGTCATCATCGGCCTCGCGTTGTTCCTGACGAGCTTCGTCATGGCGCCGGTGGCCGAGCGCGTGTGGGACAAGGCTTACCTGCCCTACAAGGCGCAGGAGATCTCGATGGAGCAGGCGGGGGAGAACGCCTGGGTCGAATTGCGCGGCTTCCTCTTGGCCAACACACGCCAAGGCGAGATCGACTTGTTCGCGGAGATGGCGAAGCTGCCCGAGCCGTCGCCGGAGGACCTCGCTGCGGGAGTCGAGCAGGAACTGCCGCTGCGCGTCGTCGTGCCGGCCTTCGTGCTCTCGGAGCTCAAGACCGCCTTCCAGATGGGCTTTCTGCTGTTCCTGCCCTTCCTGGTCATCGACCTCGTGGTGTCGAGCATCCTGCTGTCGATGGGCATGTTCATGCTGCCGCCCGTGATGATCTCGACGCCTTTCAAGATCCTCGTCTTCGTGCTCGTCGACGGCTGGCATCTCGTCTGCGAATCGCTCGTGACCTCGTTCCAGGTGACCTGACGCCATGGACCTCGAACTGCAACTCACGGATCTGGCGCGCGACCTGCTGCTGACCACCATCGTGCTCTCCGGTCCCGTGCTCGTCGTCGGCCTCGTCGTCGGCTTGCTCGTCAGCTTGTTCCAAGCCTTGACCAGTGTGCAGGAGCAGACCATGTCGCTCATCCCAAAGATGCTGGCGACCATGCTGGTCGTGCTGCTGCTGCTCGCGCCGGCGTTGCAGCTGATGCGCGACTACACGGAACGCGTCTTCTCGCAACTGGTGAGCTTCGGCTTGTCGTGATGGAACTCGCCCTGCAGCCCGGGATGCTCGAGGCCTTCGGCTTGCACGCCGCGCGCGCGGCGGCCTTGGTCGTGGGCGCGCCCCTGCTCGGCAGCGGCACCGGCTTCTCGGCCTACAAGGTCGCGTTGATCATGGGGCTGGCGCTGCTGCTGCACGGGACGCACGGCGAGCCGCTCGCGCACCAGCCCGGCGGCATCGAGTACGGCGTGCTGATGCTGCGCGAGGTCGTGATCGGGCTCGCCTTGGCCTTCACGCTGCACATCGTCCTCTTGGCGGTGCGCGTGGCGGGCGAGATGGTCGGCCACGAGATGGGCTTCAACATGGCCTCGATCGTGGACCCGGCGACGGGCGTCAACACGCCGGTCGTCACGCAGCTGTGGGAGATCTTCTTCTACCTCGGTTTGCTCGCGGTAGACGGTCATCACCTGCTGCTGCGCGGACTGGACGCCAGCTTCGATCGCGCGCCGGTGGGCGAGGTGGCCTTCGCGCAGGACATGCACCTGCTCGCGGGCGACATGTTCGTGCAGATGTTCGAAGCCGGCCTCGTCTTCGCGGCGCCGATGCTGGTGCTGCTCTTCACCTTGAGCGTGCTGATGGGGGTGCTGGCGCGCCTCGTGCCGCAGCTCAACGTCAACGAACTGGGCTTCACGGCGCGCGTCGCGGTGGGGTTGGTGGCGCTGTTGGCCTTCGTGCCGCTCTTGGCGCCCGCGCTGTCGCGTCTCTACGAGGGGCTCGACGTCGGCATCGGACGGACGCTGGACGCGCTGGGCGGTTGAACCATGGCCGAGAACGACGACGACAAGGACGACAAGACCGAGGAAGCCACCCCAAGGCGGCGCGACGAAGCGCGCGAGGAGGGGCAAGTGGCCTTGTCACAGGACGTGATCGGCGCGGCGTCGCTGCTGGTGGCGGTGCTCGCGCTCATGTTCGGCGGAGCGCAGCTCGCGGCCGCCACGGGCGCCTTGCTCGACGGATCGATCGCCTTGCTCCCGCAATGGGGCGTGGCGTCGATCGACGAGCAGATGGTCTCCGGCTGGTTCTGGGCGGCGTCGCAAGTCGTCGCGCTGCCCGCCGCATTGGTGGTGCTGCCGCTGTTCGTGGCCGGCTTGCTGGGAGGCTACGGCCAGGTGGGCTTCCGCCTCGCGCCCAAGGCCATCGCGCCCGACGCCAAGAAGATCAACCCCGCCAGCGGCCTCAAGCGCATCTTCGGCATGCGCGCCGTCATGCGCACGACCACGGCGACGTTGAAGATCGTCGCCATCACCGCCGCCGTGTCCATCACGGCCTGGACTTCGCTCCCCGCGCTGTCGGGACTGCCGGACAACGACCTCGGACCGGTGCTCGCGGCCGCGGGCTGGTTCGTGCTGCGCTGCGTCTCGGCGGCCTTGATCGCGGTCGTGGCCATCGCGGGGCTCGATTGGTTCTGGACGCGTCGCCAGCACGACAACGAGTTGAAGATGTCCAAGAAGGACATCAAGGACGAGCACAAGCAGACCGAGGGCGATCCGCACATCAAGGCCAAGATCCGCGCGGTCCAGCGCGAGATGGCGCGCCGCCGCATGATGGCCGACGTGCCCAAGGCGACGGTGGTCGTCACCAACCCGACGCACTACGCCGTGGCGCTGCGTTGGGACGAGGCCGAGGGCGCGCGCCTTGGACGGACGGCGCCGTGGGTCGTCGCCAAGGGCGTCGACGCCGTGGCGCAACGCATCAAGGCGGTCGCCTCCCGACACGAGGTGGTGTTGTACGAGGACGTGCCGTTGGCGCGCGCGCTGCACCGCCAAGTCGAGATCGGGGACCAAGTGCCCGAGGGCTACTACGAGGCCGTCGCCGCCGTGCTGGCCTACGTCTACCGCGTGAAGGGCCTCGCGCCCGCCGCCGCGCAAGGAAGCTGATCCATGGCCGAAGCCGCATCCAACGAAGTCCGCGACGCGGGCGCCTTCCTCAAGCGCTGGGCCGACGCCCTGCTCGCCATCGGCGTGCTGGGCATGCTCGTCACGTTGATCATGCCCGTCGCGCCTTGGGTGCTCGACGCGCTGCTCGCCATCAACCTGGCGGTCTCCTTGCTGCTCCTCTTGGTGGTGATCAACGCCAAGAGCGCAGCGGAGCTGAACACCTTCCCGACGATCCTCCTGTTCACGACGCTGTTCCGCCTGGGACTCAACGTCGCCAGCACGAGGTTGATCCTGACCTCGGGCGAAGGCGGGCGGATCATCGACGCCTTCGGCCACTACGTCGCCGGCGACAACCTGGCCGTGGGACTGGTCGTGTTCCTGATCCTCGTGGTGATCCAGTTCGTGGTCATCACCAAGGGCTCGGGCCGCGTCAGCGAAGTCGCCGCGCGCTTCGTGCTCGACGCCATGCCCGGCAAGCAGATGGCGATCGACGCCGACCTGAACGCCGGCATGATCGACGCCGACGAGGCGCGCAGGCGCCGCGCGGCCGTGGCCAACGAGGCCGAGTTCTACGGCGCGATGGACGGCGCCTCGAAGTTCGTGCGCGGCGACGCCATCGCCGGTTTGATCATCACCGGGCTCAACCTCGTGGGCGGCATCGCGCTCGGCAGCTTCGCCGGGATGGAGCTGGCCGATGCGGTCGACAAGTACTCCAAGCTCTCGATCGGCGACGGCCTGGTCTCGCAGATCCCGGCGCTGTTCGTCTCGACGGCCGCCGCCGTGCTGGTCACCAAGAGCAACAGCGAGCGCACCTTGGGCACCAACTTGTTCGCGCAGGTAGGCGGACGCCCCAAGGCGACCTTGATCGCGGCGGGCATGTTGTTCGTCGTGGGCCTGCTGCCCGGCCTGCCGCCGCTGCCGTTCTGGGTGCTGGCCACCGTGCTGGTGCTGATGTGGCGCGCCACCCGCGGCAAGGAGGGCGCCGAGGAGCTGCTCGCCGCGCCGACGATGGGCAAGGGCGCCGCCGCCACGGCCGAACCCGCCGCCAAGGAGGAGCAGAAGGTCGAAGAGTTGCTGGCCGTCGACCGCGTGGCGCTCGAGATCGGCTTCAAGCTCATCCCGCTGGTGCAGGACAAGGCCGGCGCCGGGATCCTCGACCACGTCCAGCAACTGCGCAAGCGCTTCGCTCTGAAGGAAGGCGTCGTGCTGCCGCCGGTGCGCATCAAGGACAACATCCGCCTCGCGCCCAACGGTTATCGCGTGCTCGTCGGCGGCCATGAAGTCGCGCACGGCGAGATCGAGCCTGGCCAGTTCCTCGCCATGGACGGCGGCGGCGCCACGGGCAAGGTGCGCGGCAAGGAGACGCGCGATCCCGCCTTCGGCTTGCCGGCGTGGTGGATCCCGGAGTCGACGCGCGACGAGGCCGAGGTGCGCGGCTACACGGTGGTCGATCCGACCAGCGTGCTCGTGACGCACCTCGCGGAGACGCTGCGCGCGCAGATCGGCGAGATCCTGACCCGCGACGACGTGAAGGAGCTGGTCGACGCCGTCAAGAAGACCTCGCCCGCCGTCGTCGACGAGCTCGTTCCTTCCAAGATGAGCTACGGAGACGTGCAGCGCGTGCTGCGCGGCCTGCTGCGCGAAGGGGTGTCGGTGCGCAACTTGCCGGCGATCCTCGAGGCCTGCGCCGACAACGCCGGCAAGACCAAGGACACCGAGCAGATGGTCGAACTGGTGCGCATGCGCCTGGCGCGCGCGCTGGTCGAGGTGCACGCGGATCGCGATGGCGTCGTGCACGCCGTGACGCTCGATCCCGACATCGAGAACAAGCTCGCCGCCGCGGTGAACGGCGGAGGTGCGGAGGGCGCCGCGGTCAATCCGGCCTGGTTGCAGAAGTTGATGGAGCGCACCGCGGCGGCGGTCGCCACCTCGACCAAGGGCGGCAAGGACGTGGTGATCCTCGCGCGTTCCAACGTGCGTCGCTTCTTGACGGAGCTGGCGCGCGGCTCCCTGCCCAAGGTCGCGGTGCTCTCCTACAACGAAGTCGCGCCCGCCCGTTCGATCCAGACGACCGCCATCGTGCGGATGGAGGACTGAAGCATGCACATCGATCGCATCGTGGGACGATCCCTGCTCGACGCGTTGCAGCGCGCCCGCGCCACGCATGGCGAGGCCGCCGTGGTGTTGTCGCAGGAGGTGCTGCAAGGCGGCGACGTGGCGCTGGCCGTGGCCGTGCGCCAAGCTCAGACCATCGTCGCCAAGCCGCGGCTCGATCCGTTGCGCGAGGCATGCGGGCGCATGCTCGCCCACGGCGCCAGCGAGGCCTTCGTCGAGCGCGTGCGCGCCACGGCGGCGGCGCGCGGCGGCGAAGGGCACGCCATGGACCTGGTGGCCGAGGCCATCGCCGCGCTGCATCCCGTCGTCGCGCTGCCGCGCGTGTCGGGCGCGACGCGGATCGTCGCCTTCGTCGGACCGACCGGCGCCGGCAAGACGAGCCTCGTGGCGCGCCTCGCGCGGCGCCTCGCCTCCGCCGGCCGCAAGGTCGCGTTGGCGTCGCTCGACGCCGAGCGTCCGGGCGCGTGCGAGCCGCTCTTGCATGTCGCTTCCGCGGCGGGGTTGCCGTTCATCGCACCGCGCGGCGACCACGCGCTGGAGATCGCCGACCTCTACGGCGCCGACCTCGTGCTGGTCGACACGACCGGCGACGCGCGCGTCGACGCCACGAAGCTCGCGCCCTTCGTCAAGTCGGGTTCGTCCAAGCTGCGCTTTGCCGCGCAGCTCGTGCTGCCGGCCACTGCTTCGCGCGACGCGTTGGCGGACGCCGCGACGCGCTTCGCCGTCCTGTCGCCGGACGCCTGCGCCATCACCAAGCTCGACGAATGCGCCAAGCCCGCGCCCGTCCTCGAATTCGCCCTCGAGCACGGCCTGCCGCTCGCCTTCCTCGTCGACGCGCCGGGCTTGGATCGCGGCCTGCACCGCGCCGCGCCCGATCACGCCGCCGATCTGTTCTTGCGCGGGGGTTTGTCGTGAACCAAGGGACTTCGCACATGGAAGCTCGAAGCAACTCGCGCCGCGCGCCCATCGTCGCCGTAACCGGCGGCAAGGGCGGCGTCGGCAAGACCATGCTGGCCGTCAACGCGGCCCTCGCCGTGGCGCGCACCGGAAGGCGCGTGCTGCTGGTGGACCTCGACCTCGGCCTCGCCGATGTGGGCGTGCTGCTCGGTCGTTCTCCAGTGGCGACGATCGAGGAGGTCGTCGCCTCCGACCTCGATCCGCGCGCGGCGCTGGTGCAGGTCGCTCCCGGGCTCGACGCCTTGTGCGGCGGCGGCGGCAGCCCTGCGATGGCCGATCTCGCGCTCCCGGCGCGCACGCGCATCGTGGGCCTGCTGAAGGAACTTGCGCGCGAGTACGACCTCGTCTTGTGCGATGGAGCCGCGGGCATCGGCTCCGACGCGCTGCACTTCCTGGCGGCGGCCGACCATGTCGTCCTCGTGACGACGCCCGATCCCGCGGCGCTCACCGACGCCTACGGTCTCGTCAAGGCGCTCGACGCCTTCGGAGAGCAGCACGGCCGCGAGATCCCCACGCCGGAGGTGGTGGTGAATCGCGCCGCCTCGCCCGAGGAAGCCGATGGGGTCGCCACGCGCCTGCGCACGGTGTGCGAGCGCTTCCTGTCGCGCTCGCCTAAGTCCGCCGGTTGGTTGCCCGCCTCGGGCCTCGTGGAGCTCGCCTGTCGCGTGCAACGGCCGTTCGCGGCCGATGGCCAGGCTCCCGGCCTGCTCGGGACCTGCATCGCGCGCCTGGCGGCCCGCCTCGAGCGCCTGTGCCCGGAACGGGAAGCCCTTTCCACCTGCTCAAGGGCTTGACCGCCGTGCTCGACAACAACAAGGACGGCCTGCGGGCCAGCTGGTCGGTCGCCGGGACGCATGTCGCGGTGGCCTCCGCCGCGCTGGTCGCGCTGGTGTCGCTCTTCGCGCGCGTGCCCGTGTGGCTGGCGTGCCTGCGGGGCCTCGCGGCCTTCGCGGCCGCGCTGGTCGTGGTGCGCGCCTCCGGAGCGGCCCTGGAGCGGCGCGCGAAGCCCGCCACTGTCAAGAAAGCCTGACACGATGTACCAGCTAGGAGCGCAGGGTGCCTGAGTACCAGACGATGCGCGCGGGCGCGATGACGCCCGCCGAGCGCGACGCGCTCGTGCTCGAGCACATGCCCTTGTTGAAGCACGTGGTCGGTCGCCTGGGCGTGCCGCGCGGCATGGAACGCGAGGACCTCGCCGGGTACGGCATGATCGGCCTGCTGCAGGCGGCCGACAGTTGGGATCCGACGCGCGGGTTGAAGTTCTCCACCTACGCCTACCCGAAGATCCGCGGCGCCGTGCTCGACGAGCTGCGCCGCCGCGACGTGCTGACCCGCAACGGCCGCGAGACGCTGCGCGCCATCGAGGGTTGCGTGCAGCGGCGTCTGCTGGCGGGCGAGATCGCGCCGACGCCCGAGGAGATCGCCGCCGAGCTCGGCATGGAAGCCGAGGAGGTCGAGGCGAGCCTCGCGGAGGGGCGCGCCGCCCACGAGTGTTCGCTCGACGGCGACGCGGGCGACGGCAAGGAAGGACTCGCGGCGCTGCTTTCCGATCCGCGCTGCGACGATCCCCAAGGCTCGGCCGAGTTCGAGGAGCAGAAGCGGCTGCTCGTCGAGGCCATCCAGGAGCTGCCCGAACAGGAGCAGAGTGTCATCACGCTGTACTGGGCCGAAGGCCTGCTGCTCAAGGAGATCGCCGCGATCCTCGGAGTGACCGAGTCGCGCGTCAGCCAGATCCACG
>Ga0172367_10001229_pt1 | contig 38000 bp, 39 predicted proteins | sample Lak10m_FD_114542 | JGI IMG/M metagenome (GOLD analysis project Ga0172367, IMG submission 114542) | Freshwater microbial communities from Kabuno Bay, South-Kivu, Congo - kab_022012_10m | ecosystem: Environmental > Aquatic > Freshwater > Lake | place: Democratic Republic of the Congo: South-Kivu... | reverse complement strand
CCGTAAACCCAAGGACAAGCACAGCCTGAAAAACCGCCGAACCCTTGCATCCCTCAACCAAGACTACATGGAAGCGCTGATCCGACAGACCTCAAATTAACCCGAAGCGATTCCCCTGGTCGGTCCGGTACTCGCTGCAAGACCGGCCTTGTCCACCGCACGTTAGCGGGCCTCAGAGCGGGCTCGTTTCCCCCGCAAAGTCTCACGTGCCGCGGTTGAATACACTGCGTCGGCGCGGTCAGCCGCAGCGTGGGAGCGACCCTGAATTGTACCAATGCCGAGTGGCCATAGCGGCGCAGAAGCCTTCACGTGCCAAGACCAGCCCGTTTGATGCCTAGCATGAGGAGAACTGGCTCGAGCGCGGACGTGGCCGAGCGAAAGGCGAGGGCGTCGAGCGCCGGGTTGATCTCCAGGACGACCGCGCCGCTGTCCGACGTCAAGCGCGCAAGTAGCCTTCCGCCCTCGCAAGCCAGGTCGCCGCCGAAGGCTGGAAGGCCCAGGCCCGGCGCGGGTGGTGAAGCGATGCGGCCCCTCGCGTGCACGCACGCACCATCGCGCCACGCGGTTGCGCCATCGGTGATGGAGATTTCAAGATCTGTCGGTGCGGCATCAGCGAAATGTGAGACCGGGAGGACGATTGTTGCGTCCGCGACCGCAAAGCCGCCTGCCGCGCCACGCACCACCGCCGACTTCAGCGGACCAGAGCCGTTCGCCAGACGCAGCCCCGGCGACGGCAGCATCTCAATCGGCGACATGCTCGCATCGAAATCGCCAAGCCTCTGGCCGCGCCAGCTCACATCGTTGAGGCGTCCACGCCAGATCGTGCCGCTGGCCTCGCGGACCTGGAGTCCCTTAGGCGCTGCAACATCCAACGCAACGCGTAGCGGAAACAGCGCGACTGCGGCAACCAGAAAGCCCGCTGCAAGGCCGACGCCGAGCAACCACCTTCTCACGGTTCGCTCCCGAAAGCAGCGTCCGCGGCAACGCCGCCACCTATCTCCGCGGTGATTGACAGCGAGGTCAGTGCTGCGGCGCCTGATTGTTCCGCAATCCAGGCCAGCACGTCGATCGAGCCTGGCGAGGCGAGTCGCAAAACGGCCGTGCCGTCGGAAAGCCGTGCATCCAGCACCTTCAGACCGCGTGCCGACGCAGATGCCGTGAGGGTCGCGAGCGTATCCTCCGTCACAGAGGCTGCTGACTCCAATCCCACCGCCAGGTGATGCGCTTCAGCCAGATCGGCGGCTGCGCGCGCGTTCCGGTCGGCGGCGCTGCGCGCGGCCGCCTGTCCGGGCAGCATAACGCCATAGACGGCCGTGAGTCCAAACCCGATAGCCAGCGCCGCGCCGATCAAGAGACGCTCCCGCGGCGAAAGTCGCCGGCCAACCTCGCGTAGGCGCTCCACCAGGTTCATGGCGCGGTCCTTACGATGAGTTCGACCGGAATGTTGTTGGGTTCGCTGAGGCCTGGCGTCTCGACAAGGTGTAGACCGTTGGCCGTCACATGGTCGCGCAGGGGCTGCAGTAGAGCTGTGCTGGGCACACCGACATGCGCACTGACGGTTTCCCCGTCGAATGATAGCCGCGCGATTGCAACGCCGGGCGCGCGGGCCAGACCTTCAACGACAGTGACAACATGTCCGAGGCCTTCGGTGGCGCGTGCGCGCGGCAGGCTCGCCTCACGCAGCTGCGCCAGCGGGTTCACGATGCGCTGCGTGCCGGGCAGCGCATCGCGAGCAACGGCTTCGGCTTCCGCGTGCAGTTGCTCCGTAGCACGGTTCAGCTCGCCCGCTTCGATCCATGGAAGCACTGCGAAGACGACAAGTGCAGCTGCAGCTGCAAATAGCGCGACAACGGGCGCAGGCGAACGCGGGCTGGTCTTCGTCTCAACGGAGGCCGTCATCAGGTTTGGCTGCTGCTGATACCGGCCTTCGCGGATCGCCTCGCTCGCGGCAGTCTCGAAATCAACCTCTTTGGCAGCTCTTCCGCCGAGAAGCAGCGGCAAGATGTCGGGCTGGCAGGCGAAGGCCGATGCGGTCGTCCGAACGAGGCAGTCGCCGCGATGCGCCACCATCGCAGTGTCCGCCTGCGGCGCCGGCAGAAGAGCGAAGTCGGCTATGATTGCATCGGGCGCATGTCCCTGTGCCTTTGCCGCGTTCAAAAGAGCGTCTCGCGCGCTACGGGCCATGATGTGCGCACTCATGCGTCCCGTCCCGGCCGGAGCCACCGCGCAGATGCAATCGTTCAGGGGCATCGCCACCTCCGCGGCAAGTGTAGCGAGGGCCGCCGCGCGAGCTTGCGCGTCGGTGCGACCGACTGCTTCGATCTCGCGGTTCATGACCAGCGCTCCGGGTGCAACCAAGATCCGCCACGGTCCGCGCGAGGTCTGCACTGGCAGGTCGCGCACGCGCCAGTCCCCATACGTGCCGAACGGCGGCAGGATCAGTTGGACCGTCTTCATCGCTCGTCCGTCCATCGTCTTGCCGCCGTGGCGAATCCATTCCCGCTACGCACTAGTAGGCCGGTCATGGCGACTTCGGCATCTGCGTGAGTGACGGCGACCTCGATCGCAAGATAGCGCACGTCCAGCGTCAGGGCCTGGAGCGCGCGCGGGTCGATGCCGGCAGCTGCGATTGCAGGATCGCCAAACGCCTCGCCCAGGCTCTGCCAGCCTGCCGCAGGACGCCGCTTGAGCAGGTCACGCGCTTGTGTCGGCGTCAGCCTGCCGCCTGTTATCGCGACCAGCACCGGCGCCTGCTCCGGCGCTACCGCGTTAAGGTTGATCCGGGAGGGCCCTGTCGCGGGCAAAACACACAGCCATGGGTTCAGCTTTGCCAGCACGTCCGCGCTGAAGCCGCGGATCGCGCGGAGCTCGCTGAACTCCGCCAGCGGCTCTGCCCCCGTCAGATAGGGCGGAGCGAGGGTGGCGTAATCCGCGTCGTCCGCGCCCACTGCGCCGCCGCCCGTATCGATCCAGCCGACCAGCGCCTCGGTAAGATCCTCCGCCTTCGCGCGCGAGAGGCCCTGCATCTCCATCAGCGAGACGACCTGCGCTACACCTGTCTCGTCGCGCCGGTAGATGTCGCCTGCGCCGGAGACCACGCTGTTGGCGTTGACGCACGTTGATGCATCGCGCACGGCGACCTGCATCACCCCTGTATCGAGAGGGAACGTCGCCTTGCGCGGTGCGCCGGCAAGCGCCGTGCGCGGCAGTGCGCCCGACGCCAGATCCTCGGCCATGATGCGCGCATAGTTTTCCGCGCCGATGGCGAACCACTGCGCCTGCGCCGTGCTCTGGGCGTTGGCGGCCAACCGCTGGTCGCGCCGCATATCGGCCAGCGCGGAGACCGCAATCGCGGACAGCCCGGCGACCACAATCAGCGTCGTCAGCAAGGCCGCTCCCGTGTCCTCTCGCCACCTCATCAGGCCGCCGCCTCCGGTAGGAGAAATACCTGCGAGATCAGCCCGCGATCCTCGAGGTCGAGCGAGAGACGCAAGGCGCGAGGCAGCGGACGATTGGGTGCGCCCGTCCATCCGTCCATCCACTGATCGTAGTCGAGGAATTCCAGTCGCAACGACGCGACGCCCGCGACAAGGACTTGTGGTGTCTGCAGCGGAGACCCATCGACATGGCGGCGCCAGGCCCGCTCGATCCGTCCGTCGACCAGACGGTACTCCACATATTGCAGAGACGCCCGTTCCTGTTCGAGTGGATTATCCCAGCCGCGTCGCACCAGCGACAGGAAGGCGCCATCACCCAGAACGCCGCCGCGCAGCGCCGCCTGCGCCTTCGCGCCATTGACATCTCGCGGCCGTCGCGCCGCCGCCTGGCCAAGGTCGGCCTTCATCAAGGCTCGCAGGCGCATTAGCGTGTGTGTCGCTTCCTGGTGCGCGCGGATCGCGTCCTGACTCGCCGTCGATGCGCTAGCGACAGCCAGCGCCCCGGTCGCGAGCATGGCGAGCGCAGCAAGCGCGACGAGCGTCTCGACCAGCGTGAAGCCCTTCATCGCGCGGACCTGAAGCTCGAGAATTCGGCCAGCACATGGTTGCGTCCGGCTTCACGCACGCGCACCTCGACCCGCAGGATGCGCGGTTCCGGCGATGGCCCGACCTGCATCTCCCAGTCCCAGTCACGTGCGAGCGCCGTCTCCGTTCCTTGAGTCACGCCCATCGGCGGCGGCCGGCTCATCGCCATTACTTCGGCGATCCGGTTCTCCGCGACCACGCCCGCAATCACGCGCGCTTCGTCGACCTCCGCATTGCGCCCGCTCTGGCCGAGCACATTCAGCGTCGCCAGCGCGCCAAGGCTGAACACCGCGATGGCAACCACCACTTCGAGGAGCGAAAATCCTGGATCCTTCAGCCGGCTCATGGCGCCGCCTCGCCGATCCGTGCGATCTTGCCCGAGGGCGCGATTGTGACGCCATCACGTGCATTTGCGCTGAACAGGGTGAATGATGCAGCTTCGGTGAGGCCCACGGAATCGAAAACGATCACCGCGGGCAGGCGGCCATCGCCGGAAGCGACCGTTGTTGCCGGGTTCCACAACGTCTGGTCGATCTCGCGCGGTGGTCCGACGCGGCTCGCCACGCGCGTGGCGTATCCAGTATCCGAAACTTCCACCATGACGAGCCGGTTCTCGATAAGGGCAAGGTCGCGCGCCGCCATCAGGCTTCGGATCAGCCTGTCTGTTTCCTGGGCAAGCTGTCCCGACCGGCCCTGCGCGCTCACGACGACAAGGCCCGCCGCCAGCGAAATGATGGCAAGAACCACCATCACCTCTATCAGTGAAAAGCCGGCCTCGCGCCGCATGGCCCGTCCCCAGAATTCAGTTCCAGTTGCCGATATCGGCGTCGAGCCCTTCGCCCCCTGGCGCATTGTCGGCGCCGAGCGAATAGACATCGAAGGCCCGCGTGCGTCCCGGATAGGCATACAGGTAGGGATTCCCCCATGGATCGTCGGGGAGCCGGCGAATGTATCCGCCCTCGCGATAGCGCTCCGGCTTAACGCTGGCTGGCGCAGCTACCAGCGCGCCAAGCCCATCCTCGGTGCGGGGATAGGTGAAGTTGTCCATCTTGAACGTATCGACCGCCAGTTCGAGCGTCGCAATGTCCGCTTTCGCCTTGTCCACCATCGCCTTGTCGCGGCTCGGCAGCACGTTGATCAGCACCAGCGTCGAGAGCAGGCCGATGATGACCAACGTCACCATAACCTCAATCAAACTGAAGCCAGCCTCGCCAGTGCACTTTACACGTTGAGCGTATTTATCTGCAGGATCGGCAGAAGAATGGACAGGACGACCAGGCATACAATGCCTCCCATGATCACGATGATGGCGGGTTCGAGAAGGCTGAGCGCAACGGAAGTTGCAGTGCGGACGTCGCGTTCAAGATAGTCGGCCGCCCGGTCCAGCATCGGTTCGAGTTTGCCGCTGTTCTCGCCGCTCGCGGCAAGATGGACGAGTAGGGGCGGGAACACCTTTGCGCGGCGCAGGGCGGAGGAAAGGCTCATGCCCTCATGCACTTGAACCGCGATTTCGCCAGCCGCGGCGCGGATTACGCGATTGCCAGCCGTTCGCTCGGCAAGATTGAGTGCCTCAAGCACGGGCAGTCCACTGCCGATCATCGTCGCCAGCGAGCGCGCCAGGCTCGCCGATTCCACATTCCGAATCGTGCGTCCCGCCACGGGAAGCTTGAGCAACATCCCGTCGAACGCCAGCCGCGGTCCCGGCTGCGACAGCATCCACGCAAAAAAGCCCAGCAGGCCGGCGATCGCCAGCATAATCGCCCAACCCCAGTGTAGCATCACATTCGAGATCGCGATCATCGCCTCGGTAAGCGGCGGCAGTTGCTGCCCCGATACGTCGAACTGCTCCACCACGCGCGGCACGACGAATGTCATCAGTGCGACGATGACGGCCAAGGCCACGACGGCGAGTACGATCGGATAGACAAGGGCGGAGGAGATCTTCGCCTGCATATCCTGCTTTTTCTCCAAAAGATCAGCCAGTCGTTCGAGTACCTGCGGCAGGGAGCCGGAGGCTTCGCCCGCCGCGACCATGGCCCGATAGGTTGGTGGAAAGGCTGGTCCGAGCCGCCCCATGGCGTCGGACAGGCGCATGCCTTCGACGACGCCCGTGTGTATGCGCCACAGGAGCTCGCGCTGCTTTCGGCTCTCGGCCTGCTCGGCGAGCGATCTTAGCGCCTCCTCGACCGGCGCGACCGTCGCCAGCGTCGCCAACTGGCGCGTCACCAGCGCAAGCACACCGGCGCTGAGCCGGATCGGGCGCGCCTCCGTCGTCGTTCGCGTTGCGGCCCCGGCCGTGATCTGCGTTGCGACCAGGCCGCGGCGTTCCAGCGTGCGCCGGGCCGTCTCGCCATCGGGGCTCGCTAGCGCCCCGGTGCGGGTGCGGCCGGCGCGGTCGATGGCGCTGAATTCAAAGGTCGGCATGCCTGCCTCCCTCGGGCCGGATCACGCGCAGCGCTTCCTCGATCGTGGTCTCACCGCGCAGCACGGCCTCGCGTGCCGACTGCGCCAGCCGCGGCGCATTGGCGAACGCGTGCGCCGACAACTCCTGCTCAGGCGCGTTGGCCGAGATCAGCCGCCGAAGGCCGTCGTCAGCGCGGACCAACTCGAACAGGCCGAGCCGGCTAGCATAACCCGTCCCGCCGCATTGGGCGCATCCCAGAGCGCGATGGATTGTCGATCCTGGCGCCATGCCCGCCAGCGTCGCGCCAGCGTCATCGATTGCCTCAGCCTTGCGGCACGCCGCGCAGAGTCGTCGGACCAGCCGCTGCGCAATGACGCCACGCAGGGTCGAGGCGATGAGAAAGGGCTCGACGCCGATATCGCGCAGCCGCGTCACTGCTCCTATGGCGTCATTCGTGTGCAGCGTACTCAGCACCAGATGGCCAGTGAGACTCGCCTGCACCGCGATCTGAGCGGTTTCCGTGTCGCGGATCTCGCCCACCATTACCACGTTAGGATTCTGGCGCAGGATCGCGCGTAGGCCCGCAGCAAACGTCATCCCTACCTTGGCGTTCACCTGCGTCTGGCCGATTCCGTCGATGGCGTACTCGATTGGATCCTCGATGGTGAGAATGGTCCGGCTGGCATCATTGAGCAGACGAAGACCGGCATAGAGCGTCGTTGTCTTGCCAGCGCCGGTGGGCCCGGTCACCAGCACAATGCCGTTTGGCTCCTTCAGCGCCGCCCTGAAGGTGCTGGCGATATCATCCGGCATCCCGAGATCATCGAGCTGCAGTCCCGTCCGCTCGCGATCGAGCAGGCGCAATACAACGCGCTCGCCTGCCTTCGCCGGCAGTGTCGACACGCGAACATCCAGCGTCCGCCCGCCGATTGCCAGAGAGATGCGTCCATCCTGCGGAATGCGGCGCTCGGCGATATCGAGCCGCGACATCACCTTCACCCGCGACACCAACACCGGCGCAAGCCTCGCCGGTAGCCGGGCCTTCTCCGACATCACGCCATCGACGCGCATGCGGATCACCAGCTCTGTATCGTAGGGCTCCATGTGGATATCGGACGCGCCGATCCGCGCCGCTTCCGCCATCAATCCGTTGATGAGCCTGATCACAGGCGCATCGTCGCGCGCATCGAGCAGGTCAGCGACCGGCGGCAGACCATCGATGTCGCCGAGCACGTCGGACCGGCCAAGCTCGTCCGCGGCGCCGACGTCGATACCGCTCGCACCATAGACATCCGCCAGTTTGCGCTCGAAATCAGTGGCGCTGACGGACTCGACCACAAGGCGTGTGCCGCCCAACGCCCTTCGCGCCTCGATCAGCGCCATCGGATCGGCGCCTTCGCGTAGCATCATCCGAGCCTCGCTTTCGCCGCCAAGATCCAGAACCCCGGCGCGACGCGCGAACGCGTAGGGCAGGCGGCTGCGAGCCGCGCTCATCTATCGCCATCCGTTGCCGCTTCGGGCCGCGATGCCGGTTGCGCTAGAGGCTTTGCAGGCACGGGCGGCAGGCGGCTGAGCACCTCGTCAAGCATACTCGGCGCGCCGCCATTGCTGAGCCGCTGCTGCTGGATCATGCGGTCCAGTTCCGGCTGCGTGATCGACCGTGCGGCGTCCGCCGACCCGACGATCACGGGGCGGATGAAGATCATCAGGTTCGTATTGTCCTTCTGGCGCTGCTCGGAGGAGAACAGTGCGCCAATAACCGGTATGTCGCCCAGCAGCGGCACCTTCTCCTGCGTCACCTGCTCGTTCTGGTCGAGCAGCCCGCCAAGCACGACGATCTCGCCATTGTCGACCAGCACCGACGTTTCGATCTCGCGCTTGTTGAAAACCAGCTCGCCGAACGACGCGGTGAAGGGGTCGACGCTCGAAACCTCTTGGCGCAGCACCAGCGTGATCGCTCCGTCCGCATTTATCTGCGGCCGAACCCGCAGCTTCACGCCGACATCCTGGCGCTCAATTGTGCGGAACGGATTGTTATTGTTGCCGCTGAGCACCTCGCCCGTCGTCACCGGCACGTTCTGGCCAACGAGGAATTCAGCCTCGCGGTTGTTGAGCGTCAGGATCGAGGGTGTCGAGATGAGGTTGGAATCGCCGTCCCGCTTGATGGCGTTGATGATCACGCCGAACAGCCCGTCACCACCAAGGTCCGACGCAAGGCCGCCGATCCCTCCGAACGAATTGAGCAGGTTGTCCGCCGCCGCTTCCTGCAGCTCGTCATGCAGCTCCGGGCTCACCGACAGGCCGTCGGCCCCAAGCGCCGCCGACAAAGTTAGCAGGCTCGGTGACGCGCTCGAGAAATTCGTTGCGAAGAACGGGATGTCCGACCCGTCCTTGCCGCCCAGCAGCAGCTGCACGCCGAGATTCTTCGCTGCCCCCTCGCCGATCTCCACCACGATCGCCTGCACTAGCACCTGCTCGGCGCGTCGATCGAGCTGGCGGATGATTGCCTCGACCTCCTGCTGTACCGCGGGGTCCGCCCGGACGATGATCGCATTGGCGCCCTCGAACCGCGTTATGACCGCGCGCTGATTGGGCGAAGGCGTGGCCGGCGCCTGTCCTGCCGCGCCCGCCGCACCGGCGGCGCGCGGCTGGTCCACGACGCTCTGCAGCATCTCCACCATCTGCGTCGCATCCGCGTGCTGCAGGAAGATCACGCGCGTGTCTCCTGTCGGTTTCGCCTGCTCGTCGAGCATCAGCGCCACATCCTTGAGCCGCGCCACCGTCTCTGCCGGTCCCCGCAGCACAAGCGAGTTGGACGTGTCCACCGGAGTGAATGTCGCCGCCGAGAAGCCCTTCTGCTCGCCCCCCCCCGATGCCGTGATGTCGCGTAGCGCGGCAGCCAGCACTGACGCGCGCGAGTTCTTTAGGGGCAGGATCTCGATCCGGTCCGTATCGCGGTCCAGCTCCGCCACCAGTCCCGACAGCCGTCGCACATTGTCGGCGAAATCCGTGATCACGATGGTGTTCGAGGCCGGCGCCGCGCTCACCCGTCCACCGCGTCCCACCAGCGGCTGCAGCACGCCTACCAGAGAGGGCGCGTCCTTGGTCTTGAGCCGGATCACCTGCGTCACGAAGCGTTCGCCGGTCGTGCCTCCCATGGCGCCCGAAGGCTGCTGCGCCGCTTCTTCATCCGGCGCAATCCGCCACGCGCCCGACGACGTCGGAATGGCGACATAGCCATGCGCCCGCAGCGTCGCGAGAAAGACCTCCATCATCTGGTCGCGGTTCATCGGCGCGCCGCCTGCGATGGTCACCGTTCCCTGCACAGCCGGGTCGATGACGAATGTGGTCTCCGTCGCCTTCGAGACATCCTGGATGAAGGCGCGGATGTCAGCATTCTGCACGTTGAGCGACTGTGTCGCCCCCTGTGCAAGCGCCGCCCGTCCCAGCGCCGTTGCACCGCCGACCGCCGCGAGGGCGAGGCACGACGCCATGATACGCAAGAACGCCATTACTGAATTCCAAGCCGCGCCGTTTGAACCTGTCCGTCACGCTCGAAACGCACGTCGACTGGCTGTCCGGATGCAATCTGCGCGCGGTAGGACGATAGGTCAGCCGACGCTGCATCTGCACCATTGATGCTGAGGATAAGGTCGCCAGGTCGCAGTCCGGCGATGGTAAGAGCGCCGCCGGCCGCTTGAGGCATAACCTCGAATCCTGTCCGGCCATTGCGGGACACAGGCTGCAGCGCCAAGGCTGCAAGGGAAGGTGTGGCTAGGGAAGAGGACGAAAGCGGTGGGGCAGTCCGCGCTGCCGCCTGATAGTCCGCCGGCAGGCGCGTCGCCAGCTGAGCCGCGCCGATGCTCACGCCGGGAAACGCCACCCGCATGCGTTGCCCGCCGACATCGATCTCAACATGGTCCGGCGAAACGGCCGCCAGCACGACACCAGGCGTGATTTCGTCGCCAACGGCAAACGCGCCCTGCGTGCCGCCGGAGGGCGAGAGGATCGCCGTGCCGTCGCCATCCCCCAGCGCGCGGGTCGCGTGCAACATGAACCCTGTCGCGTCCGCGACGGAGGCAACCACGGCGCCATTCTGCCCAAACGGATCGGTGACGCGCGTTAGCCGCGCGACAGTTTCAGACGCGACACGATCGGCTGCGGGCGCATCGTCTGCAGAGGTCATGACGTCGGCTGCCGTAGCGCCACGCGGCGCCAAGACCGTCCACATCAGAGCTGCGAGCGAGGCACCAAGCGTTGAAATCGTAGCAAGTTCGCAGGTCGCGGCGAAACCGCCACGCAGGGATTGCGCGAACTCCTTGCCTGCGGCCATCACCGTAAATCCCGCGCGTTTTGCCCGCGTTCTCAGATGTGTCACATGCGCTGGCAACGTACAACTTTTATGACACCTAGCGGGCGCCGATGTCACACCCGCTTAGAACCGTGTCGACAGTCCGAACGAGTAGCCAACGCCAAGGTCATACTGCTGGATGATTACTTCCCCGCCGCCGAACTCCTGGTGCTCGAGATAGTCCTCATCGGTCAGGTTGTTGGCCTTGAACGTAAACGTCACCGGCTTGCCATAGGCGTCGAACTCGCGCCGGTAGACAAAATCGAGCGTCACGCCCGGCTCCTGAATGTAGTCGGGTTCGCCGGGGCGACCGCGGGCTGAGGAGCGTTCGCTGACATAGTTCAGAATGAACGTTCCTTGTTCAGTCGCGATTGGATCCTCCCAGCCGAGTTGGAGGTTGACCACATGCTCCGACTGGCCCTGAAGGCGCGATCCGTCGATGATAAAGTTTTCCGCAGGCTCGGCGGCGCCGGCGCCGGAGAGGGCAAAGACGGTGTCGCCCGGGTTCACCTGAACCTCACTCTGGCTCCAAGTATAGTTCGACTGCAAAAAGATGTCCTTGCCCCCGATCCACCAGGCATCCGGAAGCGGATCGGTAAACGTGGTGCGGATTTCGATCTCGGCGCCATAGAGGATGGCCTTGGGCGCATTGAGATAGGTCTGCTGGATCGTGTTGCCCTGTTCGGCGACCACCGATTCAACAGGTTTCTCGATATCCTTGTAAAAGGCGCCCAGGGTGAAGAATTGATTGCGGCCGAAGAAGTTCTCAAGACGCGTGTCGAAGTTCGTCAGCTCAGTGTCGACCAGGAACGGGTTGCCGATAAACAACCTGTTGCTGTCGGGATCGAGATACTGTTGGGGCGCCAGTTCGCGGAATTGCGGGCGGCCGATGGTCTGCGATGCGCCGACGCGCAGCTGCCAGTCGTCAAGGAAGTTCCAGGTCACCGTGCCTGCGGGAAGGAAGTACTCTTCCTCTTTGACCGGAGGCTGGGCCGGCTGTGCTTCGCCAAGGAAGAGCGAACGAGGGCTCACGGACTGCGTGCCTTCCTCGAAACGGCCGCCGATCGCCACGCGGAAGAAGGGGATCGGTTCGAAATCGGCCTTCAGGTAGGCGGCTGAGACCTCGAGCTGCGCGTCGTAAGCGCCGGCGCCCTGGCCGCCGGTTGTCTCGCTGATCACAAGCCGGTTGGGATTGATGTTGAAATCGGCAAACAGGAAGTCCGGCCGAGACTGCTGCACTTCAAGCGGCAGCGGATTGGTCGGTTGGAAGCGGAAGCTGCGCGAGGTCGCCGAGCGGGTATTGTCGAACCAATCAATACCGGCTGACAGTTCCATGTCACGTACATCGGGGATCGGCAGCGGGAAGCTGTATTTCAGCGTCACGCCCGCGCTGCTGACCTCATCCACCAGCTCGGAGAACTCCAGCCGGTTCGTGACGCGTTGGGCGTCGTGCAGGTAGCGGTCGATCGTGTCATCGAAATAGTACCGCATCTGCCGCTCATAGGGAGCGTCGCGCTCCGTTCGCGAATAGGCCGCGCGCCAGCCGATCTCCAGCTCGCCGAACTCATGGGTGCCGTCCAGCTGGGTCGAGCTTAACTCACGCTCATACCAGGCCGTCCGCTCGTCGAGCACGGACTCGGACAGATTGAGCGGATCGACCCCGAAGCGCTGGAGCGTGCGCTTTGTCGTGCGGCGCAGCCAGAGATTGGTCCAGTCGATCTTGTGTTCCTCCCCGAACTCAAGGCCAACACCGAAGAGTCCGTCCCAGCCGACCTTGTTGTCGGTCGAGGTGTAGTTGTAATCGCTGCGTGGCACGATCACGCCGGCGTCGATGAATCCTTCCTGCTGAATTCCATCTTCGGTTTCCCACTCGTTGGAATATCCGAGGACTCCAACTACGCCGAAGCTCCAGTTGTCGAAATCCTGGCGGAGACCGGTCGAAATGTCGAAGCTGCCGTTTGCGGGAATCTGCGAGTTGAGCTGGACGAGATTTAGCTTGGCGTTCTCGAAGCTCTGCCCGATGCGCTGCAATTCCTGGGCATTGGTCAGCTGTGGATAGAGATCGAGGGAAGGGCCAACCCGGCGGCTCGCCAGGATTGCATCCTTGAGCTGGTTAGGGATTTTCCGAGTGCCGTCGTCGAAGCCGAGGACGTCGGCATCGCCCCCGTCATGCGTATAGCCGGTTGCGAAAGTCGTTTCCATGTTGACGCTGAAGCCAGCGCCCACTTCGAGAAAGCTCTCATCCGGCAGGTTGAGTGTTCCAAGCTGGATCACACCGCCGCCGAACTCGCCGGGGAATTCGACGGAATAGCTCTTCTGCACCATCACCTCGGCAAGAATGCTGGCCGGGAAGAGGTCGAGCGGCACAACCCGCTGGAGTGGTTCCGGGCTGGGCAGCGGCGAGCCGTTGAGAATGGCGGACGAATATCGTTCTCCAAGACCGCGCACATAGACGAAGCGGCCTTCGGCGACGGAAAGACCCGGTAGCTTGGTCAGCGCATCGGCCGCGTCTGAATCGCCCTGGCGCGACAGATCCTCGGCCGAGAGGAACGCAGCCACCTCGGAGGTGACCTGCAGCGGTTCCGGGATGAATTGGCCACGCACAACGATGATGTCGCCGGCATCGACGACCTCTTCGCTCTCGGTGGATTCAGTGGTCGGCGGATCGACCGGCTGGGCTTCCTGGGCAAAGACGCCGGGTGCAATCAGCGCCGACGTCGCGAGGAGCAGGGCGCTCAGAGACAGGCTGGGCGATTTCATGTGGCGGTATCCCGCGAAGAGGAAAGTTGGCGTCGAGACAGCGAACAGCAGGCCGGCGGCCCGATTAGGGCCGACGGCCATGCCGGAGATCAGCAGGCCTCTTCGCCGACGAGCGGGCTGCAGCTCCAGCCCTGGTACCAGGTGTTGCTGCCGGCATTAACCGCGCCGATGTTGGTCGGCGTCGTCAGGAAGGTCGAGCCGGGCAGGTTGGCGACTGGCTGGACTGCAACGCCATTCTCGTTGGCGCCGTTGACGAAGTTCGCCGTGCTCGACCCGCGCGGCGCAAGCGTGCTGGTGCCGGTGGCGGTGTTGCCAGTTCCCGCGTTGAAGCGCGCCGCTTCGTCGTCCGCGTCCGCGTTGAAGGCGGTCGGGCAGGACATGAAGACGCCATTGAAGGTCGGCGCAGCCGTGAAGGTATCGGCATCATCGATGTCGAGGCACACGGCGGGGTCGAAGACCACCGAGTTGAAGAGGCGCAGGCCGTTGCCTGAGTTAATCACCATCGCATCACCGCCAGCTGCGCGCGCCACGATGGTGGCGTTCGAGATATAGGGTGTCGTGTTGAGGGTGAAGGCGGCCGTGGGTTGACCCGCCGGCGGCGCCTGAGCCGTGCGATTGCCGGCCGAGGAGAATTCGAACCCGCGGTCGCCGCCGGCCGAGCGCTGCACGATCAGGACGTTCTGCACCGCCCCGCGCCAGCCCGTATCGACATCGAGGCTGTCGTCGTCATTGCCGGTCAACACGATGTTGCGGAGGTTCACCGTGCCGCCAAAGATTTCGATGCCGTCATCGGACGAGTTGTGGACCTGGACGTTCTCGACGACAGTGCCGTTTCCGACGCCGGCCAGTGTGATGCCGTTGAGTTCGTTTCCAGGAAGGATCTCGAACCCTGAGTGCTGGACGCGCACGTGGCTCAGGCGACCCGAATTGTCCGTCGGCGTGTTGCCACCATACTGGGCGTTGGCGCCTTCGACCTGGCTGACGCAGCCCACGTTTGGCGGAACGAGGACGCCGGTGCAGACTGAAATAGGCGCCCGGCCCAGCAGAAGGACGCCGCCCCACTGGCCGATCGAATTTTCGTTATTGCCGCCCTCGACGCCCTGGCGGCTGGTGAAGATGATCGGTTGTGCGGCCGAGCCGATCGCGCTGATCCGCGAGCCGCGGTTGACCAATAGGTAATCCAGCGTGCCGGAGCCGAAGATGGTCACGCCTGGGTCGATGGAGAGGATCCCTTGGGCGCCGCTGGCAAGCGGGGCGGCCGGGTCGGCGCCCAGGTCGATGCCCACATCCGTGCGGCCGGAGAGGGAGTAGATCGTCCCCGTCCGCAGCGGCACGTTCAGCGTTCCTGTAATGACTGAGGGTAGTTGGCAGTTCCGCAGCCCAGCAACGACGCCAGCATTGATGAACCCTGTTGGGCAATCCGCAGCGGGCCCTGCAGGCGGCGAGGGCGGCGGGGGAGGCGGGGGAGGCGCCGGCGGCGGCGGCGAAGGAACGAAAATCCCCTCGCCTGGCGATGCGACCCCGTCGGAGCCGGAGCAGGCAGCGACGCCCGTGGCGGCAAGGGCGGCCAGCAGGGCGGCGCGCACAGCAATCTTCGATGACATTCTGGATTCCCTCGAGCTCGACCGGGGCCGAAATGCGGAGGGCGCCGAGGCTTTATTCTCGACTGGCGCCCACCTTCCCCAAAGAGGCGGTTAACGAGCCACCATGACATTCGCCCGACAGATAGATGACAGTTTGGATTCACGTGACTGCGGCAAAGCAGCGTTGCGCAAATGCCTCACCGTCTGAAATGGGTCACATTATGTTTTTATGACGGTACCTTGCCAAGCATCGTCAGGCCGACCGCCCGAATGCGCTCAGCAACAAGGATGCAGGTGTCGTGGAACGGGGCGTCCCTGCACCACAGGAGCGCAATCTGACGTTGCATCGGGAAGCTCGGCAGATCGAGCACTGCCACACCGCCGGCCGCACCGGCGTTCGAGCGCAGATAGATCTCCGGCAGGATTGCAAGCCCAAGCCCGCTTGCCGCCATCTGGTAAACGCCATCAAGGCTCGTGCCCTCATAGTCGCGGAGTACGTTCATCTGAAGCGCGTTGCAGATCTCCCCGGCCTGCCGCGCCAGGTGATGCCGCAAATCCATTATGAGCATATCATGCCCTGCTAGGTCGCCGCTTTCCAGCTTCTGGAGCTTGGCCAGTTCGTGATCCTTCGAGGCGACGATACGCAGGGGCTCGGCGAACAGGAGCTGAGCGTGCATGTCGCCGTAGGAAAGCGGTAAGGGCGCCAGCAAGAGGTCGATTTCGCCATTGGCAAGCAGGCCCATCTGTTCATCAGGAATGCCTTCGCGAATGTGGATGCGCAGGTTCGGCTGCTCGGCGGTCAGGCCTGCGACGATTTCGGGCAAGAGGTAGGGACCAATGGTGGGGCTGGCGCCGAAACGCAGGATGCCGACACCCCCGCCCGTGCGTGCAAGGCGCGAGGTACGCTTGAGATCTTCGACCTCCCGCATGATGCGGCGCGCGCGCTCGACAATATCGCGTCCGACGGGTGTCAGGCCGCCAGCCGGCAGTGCCCTGTCGACCAGCGTGACACCCAGTTCGGCCTCCAAAAGGCGCAGCTGCTGGCTCAGCGTCGGCTGCGAAACATTCGCGGCTCGGGCGGCCTTGTGGAAGTTTCCACTCCGAGCGATCGCGATCAGATATTCCAGCCTGCGCAGCGTCGGCATGGCGACTCCCACGAGCGCCCAACCTAGAGAGCGCCCGCGTCGATAGTTATTATCTATCAAAATGGAACGCGATATCGATTGGAAACTATCACGCAGTGCTCCCAGCTACTTGCAATCGCAATCAACAAGGGACCCCGACATGAAGCCTCTTCTCCGCCGTACCCTTTCCTCCATCGCAGTTGGCTCGGCGCTCGCAGTGGCCGCGTTCACCGCCACCGCCACCGCCGCTCCTCCGGCCGCGACCGCCACCGCCGTCTCGACCACGCAGGCGCATAGCGCCCAGATCACGCGCGAGCAGGTGATCGCAGCCCAGAACGCCTGGGGCGATGCACTCGTGGCGATCTCGACCACCTACGACAAGTCGGGCCTCGAGGCCGCGACCAAGAATGCGGAGAAGGTCATCGACAGCGCCTACGGCTATTCGCTCGGCCCGGTCCTGTTCAAGCCGACGCTGACGGTCGCCCCGCAAACCTTCCGCACGACCCGTGAGGGCGCGCTCGCCTACTTCGTCGGCGGCAACCCGAAATTTGCGAACGACACCGGCTTCGCCCTCAAGTCGTGGCGCAGCTACCAGATCGAGAACGCCGCGATCTTCACGGACGGCGATGTCGCGATTTCGATGGGCAATGTGCGCCTCACCGACAAGGATGGGAAGGTCACCGTGGTCGACAAGACCTGGGGCTGGAAGCGCGGAACGGACGGCAATCTCCGAATCGTGCTGCATCACTCCTCCCTGCCTTACAACCCCGGTTGAGAGATCTCTCCAGCCCGCCAAGGAGCGCCCCTGCCGATGCAGGGGCGCTTCCGATTTCCAGGCATCTACCTGACATTCAGTTTCATGGCGGCGCCATTGAAGCCGCAGCAAGAAGAGGGACTCCGACATGATGACTCGCCTTTCCTCGGCCTTCCCGGCCGTGATCGTCGGTTCGATGCTTGCGCTCGGCGCTTGCACGACGATGTCGCCGGCGCCGGCAGCATCGACCACGACCGCCACGCAACAGGCCGTCGCTCCGATCACGCGTGACCAGGTCATCGCCGCCCAGAATGCCTGGGGCGATGCGCTTGTGAAGATCTCCACCACCCATGACAATTCGGGCTTCGACGCCGCGAAGAAAACCGCCGAAGCCGTGATCGATTCGGCCTACGGCTATTCGCTCGGTCCGGTTCTGTTCAAGCCAACCCTCACCGTAGCGCCGCAAACCTTCCGCACGACGCGTGATGGAGCGCTCGCCTACTTCGTCGGCGGCGACAAGTCCTATCCGAAAGACACCGGCTTCGCGCTGAAACACTGGCGCAGCTACAAGATCGAGAATGCCGCGATCTTCACGGACGGCAACGTAGCGATCTCGATGGGCAATGTGACTCTGACCGACAAGGACGGCAACGTCACCGTGGTCGACAAGACCTGGGGTTGGAAGCGTGGAACGGACGGTAATCTCCGCATCGTGCTGCACCACTCGTCCTTGCCCTACAACCCTGGCTGATCCTGACACCACCAAGCAGAGCATCCCTGTCCCGGCAGGGATGCTCCATTTTTTCTGGCAAGCCATTCAGCGAGCGTACGCGCCAGATCATTCGGTGTCCGCCAGCGATCAAGTCATTCTCTCCTGGTTGCCGCCTTGGCCAGATGTCGCCCACCAAAACAAGAGACCTCGATGTTCAAGCCTCGGCTCGCGACCCCCACGATCATCCTCGGATTTGCAGCGCTCGGCGCCTTGCCGGCGCATGCGCAGTCGCTGACAGGCAATGTCGGTTCAGCCAACATCACCACAGGCGACAGCTCGGTCGAGGCGCGTACCGGTATCGCTGACAATGGCGATGTCGCTGCGCGGGTCCACTATCAACACGCTTTCTCGGACGGGTACCAGCTTCGGGTAATCGGCTCCTTCTCGCAACCCGATGGGCAGGACTGGGACTTCAACGCCCTGACGCTCGAGAACTGGTTCCAGTGGGCCGAGGAAGCCAAGGATGGAACCGGGTTCAACGGCGGCTTTCGTCTCGCCTATGATTTCGTCGATGGCGGTGGCCCCGATGGTGCAGAAGCGCGCCTCACATTGACGGACAAGTTCGCAGACGGCTGGGAATGGCGCGCCAACCTCATCGGCGAGGTCGAAACGGGCGAAGGAAGCGCAGGCGGCGTCGACCTCGAGACACGATTCCAGGTGAGCCGAGGACTGGATTTTTCCGCACTCGGTTCGCAGGACTGGCGGCTCGGCGCCGAACTTTACAGTGAATATGGCAATACCCGCGACATACCGGGTTTCAAAGAGCAGGCGCACCAGATCGGCCCGATCGTCAAGGTCGAGTGGGACAATGGCGTCTTCCTCCAGACCGGCGTACGCTTCGGCCTCACCGATGCTGCGGACGATTCCATGTTCAAGATCTTCCTCGGGCGAGATTTCTGATCGCGGAGCGGCGCATCCCCGCCGGCGTTGCGCCCTGCGTTCTGGCGCTGGCGGTGGCTGCGTGCGTTGCTGATCCCTCATCACCCGCTGTTGCGCTATCCGGCGGCCGCCTCAGCTTCGCAAACGGAGCTGCCTGCGGCGGCAACGCAGCCGGGCCCTCACATGTTTCGGGGCGATGCGCGGGCCACGTTCTACCTTCCAGTGTCCGCCATCGGCCGGTCGGCGCCCTTGCTCATTCTCCTCCACGGCGCACGGGGCGGCGCGGACGCCATGATCCGGCGGTTTCGGAGCGAAGCTGACCGGCGCGGCATCATTCTTCTGGCGCCGGAATCCGCCGGCGAGACCTGGGATGCCGTTGCCGAGATCGGCCGCGGCCGTCCGCCTGCGTTCGGGCGCGATCCCGCCCGCATCGATGCTGCGATCAGCCAGGCATTCAAGCGCGCGAGCATAGATCCTGCTCGGATCGCTATCGCAGGATTTTCGGATGGCGCAGGTTATGCGCTGTCGCTGGGTGCGCGGAATTCGGATCGCTTCTCGGCCATCATGGCCTTCTCACCCGGCATGATCGTGCCCGGCGAGACGGGCCCGCCAACGCAGGTCTTCATCTCCCATGGCGCGGCCGACCGCATCCTCCCGATCGGCCTGGCGCGCGACACGCTGGCGCCCGTGCTGAGGGGCGAGGGTTTCGATGTGACCTTTGTCACCTTCCAGGGTGGACACGAACTGCCGGACGATGTGCTGGTCCAGGCACTGGATTTGTGGTTGGGCCCGGGCAAAGGCCCGCCACGTACTCGCGGGTGACCTCGTCTGCATGATCATGCTAGATCCATGGCCGGGAGAGACACATGAGTCAGCCAAGCCTTGTCCGCGGCGCCAGCGAGCCAGCTCTGCTCGAAGACACGATCGGCGAGGCGCTCCTGCGCGCGGCGCGACTATGGCCGGACCAGGAAGCGCTCGTCTCGGTCCATCAGGGCATCCGCTGGACCTATCGCCAATTCGCCGAGGAGGTGGATCGTCTGGCCGCCGGGCTTCTGGCGCTCCGCCTCGAGAAGGGCGACCGCGTCGGCGTCTGGGCGCCCAATTGCGCCGAATGGACACTGGTGCAATTCGCGACTGCTCGCGTCGGCCTCATCCAGGTCAACATCAACCCGGCCTATCGCCTGTCCGAGGTGGAGTACACGCTCAACAAGGTCGGCGTGAAGGCGCTGGTGTGCGCACGGGCGTTCAAGACCTCCGACTATGTGGGGATGATCAACGAGCTCGCGCCTGAGATCGCAACATCGCCGCCCGGCGAGCTTCAGTCAAAACGCCTGCCTGAGCTGCGCAGCGTCGTGCAGATCGGCGGTGCGCCGGGCCCGGGCTGGTTCGCCTTCGCCGATCTTGCGGCGCGCGCGACGCCCGCGCATGTCGCGAAGGTCGAGGCCATCTCCGCAACGCTCGACCGCAATGATGCGATCAACATTCAGTTCACCTCGGGCACCACCGGCCTGCCCAAGGGCGCGACGCTCTCCCACCGCAACATCCTCAATAACGCGCTGTTCTCCGGTATAGGGATGGGGCTGAAGCCCGGCGACCGCCTGTTGATCCCCGTTCCGCTCTATCACTGCTTCGGGATGGTGCTCGGCAATCTCGCCTGCATCACGCATGGAGCGGCGATGATCTATTCCGCCGAGGGTTATGATCCGCTGAGCGTTCTAAAGACGGTCGAGGCCGAAAAATGCACCGGGCTGCACGGCGTGCCGACCATGTTCATCGCCGAGCTGGAGCACCCGGACTTCGACACGTTCGACTTATCTTCGCTGCGCACTGGCATCATGGCCGGATCGCCCTGTCCCATCGAGGTGATGAAGAAGGTGATTGACCGCATGCACATGCATCAGGTTGGCATCGGATATGGCATGACGGAAACCTCGCCCATCTCCTTCCAGACCGCGATCGACGACCCGCTCGAGCGCCGTGTATCGACAGTGGGCCGCGTGCAGCCGCATCTCGAGGTCAAGATCGTCGACGAGAGCGGCGCCACTGCGCCGCGCGGCCAGCCAGGCGAACTTTGCACGCGTGGTTATTCGGTGATGATTGGCTACTGGAACGACCCCGAGAAGACCTCCGAGGCGGTCGACGCCGACGGCTGGATGCACACCGGTGACCTCGCGACGATCGATGACGAGGGCTATTGCAACATTGTCGGCCGCATCAAGGACATGGTGATCCGGGGCGGCGAGAACGTCTTCCCACGCGAGATCGAGGAGTATCTCTTCCGCCATCCCAAGATCGAGGATGTGCAGGTCATCGGCGTGCCCGATGCCAAGATGGGCGAGGAGATCTGCGCCTGGATCAAGCTTCGCGCCGGTGAGACGTCCTCGCGCGAGGAGATCGCGGCGTTCTGCAAGGGGCAGATCGCGCACTACAAAGTGCCGCGCTACGTGAAGTTCGTGGATTCCTTTCCCATGACTGTCACCGGCAAGATCCAGAAGTTCGAAATGCGCAAGGCGATGATTGCGGAGCTTGGCCTGGCCGAGCAGAAGACGGCGTGAGATTTCTCTACTGACCGGCCGCGACCTCGTCGCGCATCCGCTCGAACTCGCTGACGCCGGCTTGCCCCTGCTTGTCCAACGCAGCCCATTCTTCCTGAGTCCGGCAGTCGCGTTTCGTGACGTTCGAGCCTGTTGCCGTGACGCGTTTGCAGATTTTGTCGTCTCCATCCGGCGCGGCCGCCACGTCGGTTGCTGCGGGCGTCGCGCATGCGGATAGAATTCCGGCGACAAGGATGATGACAAGACGCATGTCCCGAATCCTTTCTTGAGCCAACTCGATCAGATCGAACAGCCGCGAAGCTAGGGGCCCGGCGGGCTGTTGTGCAGCGCTGCGGCGTTTGCTTCGGCTTCCGTCAGCGCCTGATCCGCAGGCAGCGGGCACGTGGCTGGCGGCACGGAAAACTTCGGGCTTGCGGCGAATCCCTCATCTGTCAGTGACTCCAGGAAAGCGACCAGCGCCGCGACCTCGTCATCGCTCACCGTGTGCTTCAGTCGCGGATCTTCCCGGCTGCCCGCAAAGTGATGCCGCACCGCATCCTCCAGCGTCGCTATCGCGCCGTCATGCATGTAGGGCGCCGACAGCGCGACATTGCGCAGGCCTGGCGTTCGAAACTTGCCAGCATCCTCGGACTTCAGTGTGATGCGCGCCAGCCCCGCATCCTTGCCGTCCTTCGGCCAGGCAAGGCGATGAAACGCCTCCTGCGGCTCACGCCCGCCCAGTGCGGCGTCGGTGAAATGTGGTCCGGCGTGGCAGCTCGAACACTCCTTCGTGTCGAACAGTATCGCGCCGCGCTTCGCCTGATCCGAAATCGCCGAAGCATCACCTCGGCGCCAGCGATCGTAGTGGGCGTCTAACGACACCAGCGTCCGCTGGAACGCCGCAAGCGCCATGGTGATCGTATCCATGTCGATCATGCCGCCGCGCTCGGGAAAGGCCGCACGGAACAGCTGCGGGTAACACGCCTGATCGGAGAGCCGCTTTGCCAGCGCGCCCTCGGGCTTGCCGCCGAACCCCATCTCGACCGGCACGAAGCCCTCGATCGGGATCAGCGCCTGGTGCTCCAGCGTGTCGACATGCGGCCCGCCCCAGGTCAGCGAGTTCATCCACGCGACATTAGCGAGCGTCTGGATGTTGCGCTCACCGGGCGTGCCGTCAAATCCCGGCCGTGTTTTGTTGGCGTCGGCAAAGCCGCGTTTCTGCTCGTGACATGTAGCGCAACTCATCGTCCCATCCCACGATAGGTCGCCATCGTAGAACAGTCGCCGACCTAGCTCGATCTTGATCGGTGTCGGCGGGTTGTCGGCCGGGTAGGGTGCTGCCATGTCCACCGCCGGCCACGCCCCGACGGTCGGCGCCGCGGGCTGCGCGCAGGCGCCAGCCAGTAGCGCAATTGCAAGCCCGGCACGACGCATCGTCCGCCTCAAGCCTTCGCCATCAGCCTGTCCCGCACCCGCTCGCGGTAGCGGATGCACGCGGCGATGTAGCGGCGGTACATTGCGACATCCACCTCCTCGCTCTCAGTGCAGGGCAGGAGCATGTCGCCGTCGGACTTGAAGTTGCCGTCCCAGCGCATGAGCTGCTCGTCGCTCATCGCAGGATCATAGGTGCACAGTTTGGCATCCGGCATCGCATCGAAATAGGCGCAGAGATTGATCCCCGCCTCCGTCCGCGGCTCGAACGGCGGCTCGCCCTCGAAATTCCAGGTCGGTTCTGTCACGCGTGCTGCACCCAGCCGTGATAATCATTGTCCCGTAGTCCGCCGCGATCGAGATACGCCTCTTTCACACGGCTCAGCGCATCGGCGGGGAGGGCGTTGCGCTGGGCGTTCACGTCGATGCCGTAGAGCTTCGCTGCATTGAGGCCGAAGATCTTGGCGCGGTCCGCGTCTGTGATCTTGGCGTAGCCGTGCTTCTCGCAAAGCTCGTCGGAAATCTGGAATCGCTTGAACGCGTCGATGCCCCATTGCGGCGAGCCCCACCACAGACAATCCGTGCCCCACACCACATGGTCTGCGCCATAGGTCTTGATGTTGAGGCCCATGCCATGCATGCACATCACCGGGTCCTGGATCGCCAGTGTGTTGAAGAACGAGCCGACCTCCGGATAGACGTTGTTGATCTGCGGATTGCGGCGTTTGATGTCCATCAGGATCTTGTGCCACAGGAAATCGCCAGTCTCGGGATTGTACTCGTTCATCGCCTTCCAGTCCGCGCCATCGCTCGCGCCATGCTTCAGCGCCGAGTGATAGACCACGAAGTTGAAGTCCGGATTGCGCAGCGCCGCCTTCTCGACATCCTTCGGATTGGCAAGGTGTCCGAGGGTGCGCGACTGGTAGGAATATCCTTTGTGCACCGAGATCAGCTTCATCCCGCGCTTGCGGGATTCCTCAATGAACCACTGCGCGTTGTCGTCGTCGAGCTGGAAGCCATTGCCCGTTCGCGCCGGGTCGGTATGGCAGTACCACTTCCACGAATTGATCTTGTAGACGTTGAGCTCGCGCTCCATCTGCTCGAGCGTCGCCGCCTTGTCGATCGAATTGGTCGCCGTGTTCCAGTAGTGGTTCGGCGCAAGATTGCCCTGGCACAACGCGCGCTGCGAGCCCGCCATCTCATTGAGCTCGTTGCGCGATTGCGCCATCAGCCAGCTTGGCAGGATTGCCCCACGCGGCGTCCGCTCCGCGCCTTCGAGCACGCGTCCATCCGGCGCGCGCTGCTCTTCCTTGCCCGGCACGCCCGAGATCACCACCATCGCGGTCTCGCTGTCGAGGAACATCTCCTTCGTGAACGTGCGGAAGGAATAGGCGTCGACATCGTTCTTGAGGTCAAAGCCCATGTTCCGCGCCGTCTCCGAATTGCGGAAGCTCAGGGCGATGCCGTTTGAATAGTGCGCCTGCACGTCGATGACGAAGAACTTGCCCTTCTGCCCGTTCGCCCTGACCACTTCCTGTTCGCGCGGCTCGAACTGCTCGTCCTCGCCCACTTCGAAGGCGTTCTGGCCATAGACGCAGTTGGAGGCAAGGAACGCCGTCGCCAGCCCCATGGACGAGGCCATGTAGGCCCGCCGGCTCATGCCGATTTTCTTCGAATTACGCGCCCCCCATTCCATGATGAGGTTCTCGACCTGCTTTTGCTTTTCCGTCTGCGGCCGCGGGATGAACTCCTCGTTGGAGACCACCTGCGTCGGAATCGGCGAGTCCACGCCCAACATCCGGTCGCGTTCGCCCTTGCGAATCCACATTGCCGTCTCCCTCCGCGCGGCGCCTGTCTCCTGCCGCTGCCGCTGCCGTTCCAGGCAGTCTGCACACTTTCGGCCCCAATGGAATTCCACTGACAGCCACGTTACCGTGCGTACGCATCTGCGAAGGACCCTGCCATGGGCGTCACCGTCATCGATCACCCGCTGGTCCAGCACAAGCTCACGCTGATGCGCGACCGCACCACGTCCACCGCGGGCTTCCGCACGCTGCTGCGCGAGATCGCGCATCTGCTCTGCTATGAAGTCACGCGCGACATCGAACTCGAAACTACCGACATCGAAACCCCGCTGGGCCCGATGAACGCGCCGATCATCAAGGGCAAGAAGCTGGTCTTCGCCTCCATCCTGCGCGCTGGCAACGGCCTGCTCGATGGCATGCTCGATCTCGTGCCCGCCGCCCGCGTCGCCCATATCGGTCTCTATCGCGACCATGATACGCTCGAATCCGTCGAATACTATTTCAAGGCGCCGGGCGAGCTGGAAAACCGCCTCGTCATTGCGGTCGACCCCATGCTCGCCACCGGCAATTCCGCAATTGCCGCGATGGATCGGCTGAAACAGCGCGGCGCCAACCGCATCCGCTTTCTCTGCCTCCTCGCCGCCCCCGAAGGCCTCGCCAAGTTCGCCTCCGCCCATCCCGACATCCCGGTGTTTACCGCAGCGATAGACGACCACCTCAACGACAAGGGTTATATCGTCCCGGGACTCGGCGACGCAGGCGACAGGATGTTCGGAACCAAGTAGACCCCGAAGGATGTCCGATCAGCCCTTCTGGAAGACCAAGACGCTCACCGAGATGTCGGATGCCGAGTGGGAATCGCTCTGCGACGGCTGCGGCAAATGCTGTCTCGTGAAGCTGGAGGACGAGGATACGGGGGACCTTTACGTCACCAGGCTTCACTGCAAGCTGTTCGACACTCGGACCTGCCAGTGCAAGGACTACGCGAACCGCAAACAGCACGTGCCCATCTGTGTCAAGCTCACCCCGGAGGTTGTCGCCACCGTCGACTGGCTGCCGCAGACATGCGCCTACCGCCTCGTCCACGAAGGCAAGGATCTTCACGACTGGCACCATCTCATCAGCGGCAATCGCGAGACCATCCATCGTGAAGGTTGGTCCTGCCGAAACAGGACGCGCACCGAGGAAGGCATCGATGACGACGACGCCATGGACTACGTCATCGACTGGTTCCACGGTCCGCCGAAGCGTCGAAAGGTGAAGCGGGTCTAGGCTCGCACAGCGTCAATCCGCGATCGAGCGCTGGCTCTCATAAGCCTGCAGAGCCATGGCGTTGAGCCGCAGCTCCAGCGCGCTGATCAGCGCATCGAGCGTCTCGCGTTCCGGATTGCGCCCGCCGTCGAAAAGGTTGAGCGGATCACGGGGGGGCGCGTCGGCATGGGCAGAGGCGAGCGGCGCGCCGCCGCCGACATCGAGCAGGTGGGCCTCCCCGCTCGCGCGGCCGTCCTTGTCCACCTCGCCCTGCAGCCAGGCGAACACATCCCCGAACCACACATCGGGCGATGCGTGCTTCTGCTGGCCGTCGTGCGTGGCGTAGAGGATCACCTGGTTGAAGCCCGCGCGCGTCGCCATCTGTCGTGCGACCATGGCGCAATTGGCGCCGCCCTCGATCTTCGGCAGGTCGCCGCTCATCATGTCGCCGGGTTGGAGCGGCGCCAGCACGTCGACCAGCCCGCCGAGCCTCTTCGCCATGCCTGACCAGTGCGCCTGCTCGCTGGAGCGGACGTGCGCGAAACCCTCCGGCGCCACGCGCGCATAGGCGATGCGCAGCGGGAATCTGACGCTAGGCGCCGCCCATGCGGCCGGCGCCACCACGCCAAGGCCCAAGCCGGCCAGCCCGAGGCCAAGCGCCCGCCGGCGCGATAGCGAAACAGCGTGGATATCCATGCGTTACAACGTCGGGCGCGCCGGTTTCCGCCTCATTAACTTGCGACGTGTTCCTAATCCGTTCGATCCTTGCGACACTTACGGAATGAGCCAGATGATTCGAATCCTCGGCGTCGACCCCGGCCTGCGGCACACGGGCTGGGGCGTCATCACGCTCGATGGCCCGCGCCTCGGCTGGATCGCACATGGCGTCATCAATCCCGCCCCCGATTCCGACATGGCTGACCGTCTCGCCAGCCTGGTAGCTGACCTCCGCGCCGTGGTGGCGGCGCACGCGCCAGACGAGGCCGCCGTCGAGGAGACCTTCGTCAACGTCAATCCGAAATCCACGCTGCTGCTGGGCCAGGCGCGTGGCGCCGCGATGGCCAGCCTCGCCGCTGCGGGTCTTAAGGTTCACGAATACGCCACTCGGAAGGTGAAGCAGTCCATCGTCGGAACAGGCACGGCGGACAAGACGCAGGTCGCCTTCATGGTCCGCCGCCTCCTGCCGAAAGCCGGCGACGTTTCGTCGGATGCAGCCGATGCGCTCGCCGTCGCCATCTGCGCTGCACATCATCGTCCTGTCGCTGGGCAGAGGCGCCTCGCATGATCGGAAGACTTCGCGGAACGATCGCCGCCATTGGCGAGGGTCAGGCGCTGATCGATGTCAACGGCGTCGGCTATCTCGTCCATGCCGGCTCACGCGCGCTGGCGAAACTGTCGGTGGGCGAGGTCGCCGAACTCCATGTCGAAACCCAGATGTCGGAAAGCGCCATCCGGCTCTTCGCCTTCATCAGCGGCGAAGAGCGTGCCTGGTTCTCGCGGCTGCAGGATGCCCCAGGCGTCGGCGCCAAGACGGCGCTCGCCATTCTCGACACGTTGACCACGGCGCAGCTTATGGACGCTATCGCCCTCAACGACACCGCCGCCATCTCGCGCGCCAACGGCGTCGGCAAGAAGCTTGCCGAGCGGATCGTCACCGAGTTCAAGGGCAAGCCGCCGCCGATGGGTCTATTTGCTTCCGGCCTCTCGCTCGCTGCCGCGACGCCAGCCGCCACGCCCGCGACAGGCTCTCGCGCCGCCGCCATCTCGGCGCTCGTCAATCTTGGCTATTCGCAGACAGACGCCGCCCGTGTCGTCGCCCAGGCTGCCCGCGATGTCGGCGAGGAGGCGACGGAGTCCGCGCTTATCCGGGCCGCGCTCAAGGCGCTGGCGCCGGCCGGGTAAGTCACAGCACCTCCGCTCCCGCGTGCAGCACAAGCCCGACGATCCCGCCGATGATCGTGCCGTTGAGGCGGATGTACTGCAGGTCGCGCCCGACATTCGTCTCGAGCTTGTCGACGATGGTCTGAGAGTCCCAGCGCCGGATCGTTTCAGACACCAGCCGCGCCACATCATCGCCATGCCTCTCCGCCAATTGCACCAGCAGCGAGCGCAGCCGCGCATTCAGCGCCTCGCGCACATGCTTCTCGCGCACCAGGCCGGCGCCAAGGTTGGCAAGCGCGTTCTGCATCCATGCGCGCAGCCGCCCGTCGGCGCTTGCGCAGTCGCGCCGTAGCGCCGCCTTGAACTCGACCCAGCCCGCTTCGACAGCGCCCGCCACGGACGGATGCTTGGCCGCGTCCTGCAACCATGTTCCCACACGCGCCTGCAGCTCCGGATCGCGCCGCAGGTCATCGGCGAACTCCGCCACCATGTGGTTGAGTTGCTCGCGTACCGGGTGATCGCGATTGGCTGCCACCTCGTAGAGCAGGTCGTTCACAGCATCAATCACTGTGTCAGCCACCTTTCGGTCAGCGCTGACGAACCGCATGAACCATCCCGAACGACCGCGAATGCGTTCGCGGATCAGCTCTTGATTGCTCTCGAGCAGGCGGTAGCCCTGCTTGAGCAGCGCGTCGAGGATCGCCTGATGTCGTCCCTGTTCGGCCAGCGCCTCGAGCACGGATCCGAATGCCGGCGCAACACTGGCGCCCTCCGCGGCCTCCGCCGCCTGCTCGCGCAGGAACACCGCCACCGTCTCATCATCAAGCGCATCGAGCAGGGCGGGCACCGCTGAGACGAGGCCGCCTGCCAGCGCGCTCGACTGGGCTGGTTCGGCGAGCCACCGCCCCAACGCTTCCGAGAGGTCCTTGTCCTTGACGCGTTCGGCAACCAGTTCCGGCTTCAGGAAATTGTCGGTGATGAACCGGCCGACTGCCTCGGCGATGCGGTCCTGGTTCTTCGGGATCACCGCCGTGTGCGGAATCGGCAGGCCCAACGGATGCCTGAAGATCGCCGTCACCGCGAACCAGTCGGCCAGCCCGCCAACCATTGCGGCTTCCGCGAAGGCTCGGACGAAGCGCCAATGCATGTCCCAGTCCTGACCGTCCGGTTCCCACATGTGCGAGAACACGAACAGCCCCATGATCGCGAGCAGGAGGCCGTTCGCCAGCCGCCGCATGTGGATCAGCCGCTCATAGCCCTCGGCGGCGCCGTTGCGCACGGTCTTCGCCTTCGCGTCTCCTGAACCTAGGTCCGGAGGCATCATGTCTCGGCCGAAGTCGAGGGTGATCTAATCATGCACCATGATATAGCCCCATCTAGGCCAGCGACGCGATACCGGATCGGTCAGGGCGCCAGGCCGGGCGGCAGGACACGAGAAAAATGAACCTCGCAGAGTACGTCGGCCTGATCGCTGCCATCCTGACAACCAGCGCCTTCCTTCCGCAGGCCCTAAAGGTGGTCCGCACGCGCGAAACCGCAGCGATCTCGCTTGCGATGTATGCGCTGTTCACCACCGGCGTGGCGCTGTGGCTCGCCTATGGCCTGATGACCGCCCAGTGGATCATCGTCGCCGCCAACGGCGTCACCATCGTCTTTGCCGTGGTCATACTAGCGATGAAACTCGGCGAGAAGCGACGGCATTAACCCGCCATTGTTCCGCAACTGTTCCCTTCGCCGCCGAACTGGTGCAGAAGGCAGTCATGGCCCGAGACGGCGACATTACCAACCCCGAGCGCCAGCCCGGCGAAACGGTCGATCGTGCCTTGCGACCCACCGCGTTCGACGATTTCACGGGACAGCAGGCCGCGAAGGCCAATCTCAAAGTCTTCGTTTCCGCCGCGCGTAATCGCGGCGATGCGCTCGATCACGTACTTCTCTCTGGCCCGCCCGGCCTTGGCAAGACGACGCTGGCGCAGATCCTCTCGCGCGAGATGGGCGTCGGCTTCCGCGCCACATCCGGCCCGGTAATCGCGAAGGCCGGAGACCTTGCCGCGCTGCTCACCAATCTCGAGCCGCGCGACGTGCTTTTCATCGACGAGATTCACCGCCTGCCGGCGCATGTGGAGGAAATCCTCTATCCTGCGATGGAGGACCACACGCTCGATCTCATCATCGGCGAGGGGCCGTCAGCACGCTCAGTCAAGATCGACCTGCCGCCCTTTACCCTCGTTGGCGCCACCACGCGCGCTGGCCTTCTCTCTACGCCGCTGCGCGACCGCTTTGGCATCCCGATCCGGCTTGAGTTCTACACGCGCGAGGAGCTCGGCTCCATCCTGCGCCGGGCAGGTCAGAAGCTCGGGGCCAACATAACACAGGACGGGGCTGAAGAGATCGCTGGCCGTTCACGCGGCACGCCGCGTATCGCTGTCCGCCTCCTGCGCCGTGTCCGCGATTTCTGTGAGGCCGACGGCGCGAAGATCGACCGCGCCGGCGCCGCCCGCGCCCTGTCGCGCCTTGAAGTCGACGAGGACGGCCTCGATGCCCTCGACCGGCGCTATCTTGGCGCGCTGGTGAAGACCTACAGCGGCGGCCCCGTTGGGGCCGACACCCTCGCCGCTGCGCTGTCGGAAGCCCGCGACGCGATCGAGGAAGTAATCGAGCCCTATCTGATGCAACAGGGCTTCGTTGCCCGTACCCCCCGCGGCCGTGTCGCTACGCCAAAAGCCTGGGAACGCGTGGGACTCAAGCCGCCAGCGAACTCCCAGCAGCCGCTGTTCGAGGACGGCGTCGACGAGGCCTGAGCCTCGCGATTCCTACGTCCCGCGCCGCCGCGGCCTGTCGCAACGAGCATCGGTGAGCCCGGATCTTCAGTCTCGGCTTGGGTCCGCTCGGCGGTCCCGGAGCGCATGGGGATGGGTCAGCGATAAAGGCTTTCCTCGTAAGTTGCTTCGCGCATGTCGGGTTCGGACGGACGGATCAATGGCGGCGCTGCAGTTGATGCGGATCAACGCATCTGAATGGCTGGCCGCGCCACGGGTTTCGCGCACAAGCCGCATGCCTGGCTGGAAGCGTTGCGGACAAAAGGTTCCACCCGCCTAAACGTAACGTTCATGTGAGCGCGGTCGCCAACATCCAAGAACGCAACGGCGCCATGCCGACACGTCACGTCTTTTCAGTTCGGCGATCTGCACCTGAAATGGGCTGCGCTGAATCGAACCCGAGTCACGAGGTCCGTCGGCGAAGAAACGCACCAGGCGTTCGGGAGGGAAGACAATGCGGAAATCGTCGCGCAGGACCGTTTCGGTCCTGGCCATTGCCTTTGGCGTCATCAGCAGCGGATCTGCATTCGCGCAGAGCGTCGCAGACCAGCCGGGCGACAATTGCGAGCCCGGCTCCACGGCAGCCAACTGCCAGACCGATCGTGTCATCGTCACGGGCACCAACATCGCCGGCGCCGCGGAGGATGCTCCGCTTCCCGTCGAAGTCTATACTGCTGACGATTCATTCAAGCAGGGCGGCCAGACCGCTGGGCAACATGAAGATCCTTGCCGAAGGCGGAACGTTGCCGCCACCGCCGCCGCGTAGCTAGCACGCAACGGCGCGCTCGCGCTGTGCTGACTTTTCCTGTACGGTCCACTCACAACAGGGAGGCCGCCATGCCGAGAGGCGAATACCGGGATACCGGCGGATGGGTTCTCGTCGATTATGAGGGCCGTTTCCGGGTGCCCATGCATCGCAGCGACTACGAAGATCACGGCTACAAGCCCGCCTTCGAAGCGCTGCCCCTTAAAGAAACTCAACGAAACGGCGCAGCGAAGGAGCTGAAGCGCCGCGCGAGCTAGCATCGCGAGCGCACACCTGCTGCCAGCTACTGCGCCGAGCGCTCCGTCAGCGTCCGCTCGAAATCGCCCTCGAGCTTTGCGATCAGCGTCTGGAACGCGTCGGGATCGATGAACGGGTTTTGTCCCTTCGGATGCGCCTTCCGCGACTTCTCCAGCAGCCCGAAGAACTCCGGATGCGGCGCCAGCGGGATGTGCACCCTCATCTGCTTCGACTTCGCAAACGTCCGGCGATAGTCCTCGACAATGCCCTCATACTGCAGCGGCGGCGTGATCCGGTTCGCCGCAACCGTGGCAGAGCAGAACACCAGCGCCTCATACCACTTGCCATCATCGCGCAGCATAGCTCCCCATGACGTGCAGCCGCGCGAATGGCCCGGGGTCAGGTGCGCCTTGAGCGAGAAACCGCCCAGCTTCACCGTGTCGCCATCCTTCAGCACGCGGTCCACCTTCACCGGCGGCGCACCCATCGCCTTCACATCTTCGCTGCCGAGATAGAAGCCGCCCTCCAAAGCCGAGACATCGCCCTCCATCGCCGCAAGCTGCGCGCCCGTATCGGCCTTAAGCTTGGCCAGCCCGCCCGAATGATCGAAATGCGCATGGCTGTTGAGGAGAATCTTCACGTCGGACAGCCTAAACCCGGCCTTCGCGATGTTCGCTTCCACAATCGCCGCGCCCTCGGGCGTGGTCCCGTCGAGCAGAATATGCCCTTCCGGCGTCGTGAACAGGAAGGCCGAGAGGCCTTCCGTGCCGACATACCAGACATTGTCGATGACGTGGAACGGCTCGGTCGGCGTGTTCCAGTTGTTCTGCGCCTCTGCCTGCGCCGCACTCATCGCCAACGCGCCAGCCGCCAGCGTGGCCTTGATCCAGCCTCCCATGCGATGCTCCCATGATTCCTGTTGCGTCTGGTGTGGAAGCGCAGACTATCAGGTCGAAGCGCTGCCTGGCGAGGCCGCGCAACACACAGCGGGGAAGCGCCTATGCCCACCAATCGACAGTTCGTGATCGACTACCTGCCTACGGGCAAGCTAACCCCGGATGTGTTCCGGCCTGCCGAGGCTGCGATGCCGCTCCCCGCCGAGGGCGAGGTGCTCGTCCGCACGCGCTACATCTCTCTCGACGCCGCTAATCGCGCCTGGATGTGGGGCGCAACTTACCGCGCCGCGCTCAAGGCGGGTGACGTGATGGCGGGTGGCGGCCTGGCGGAAGTGGTCGAGAGTCGTGCGCCGGGTTTCGCCGCGGGCGATCTCGTCTGGGGCGATACAGGCTGGCAGCAATACGCAACCCTCAACGCAAGACATGTCACCAAGCTTGGCAAGGCGCCCGAAGGCGAGCCGATTACCTATCTGATGAGCGTCTACGGCGTTGCCGGTCTCACCGCTTATTTCGGCTTGCTCGAATGCGGTCAGCCGAAAGCGGGGGAGACTGTCGTTGTCTCCGCCGCGGCGGGTTCTGTTGGCTCCATCGTCGGCCAGATCGCAAAGATCAAGGGCTGCCGCACCATAGGCATCGCCGGCGGCGCTGCTAAGTGTGAGTTGCTCACTCGCGACCTCGGCTTCGACGCAGCGGTCGACTACAAGGCCGAGAATTTCTCCAAGGCCCTGCGCGCCGCTGCGCCCAAGGGCATTGACGTCTATTTCGACAATGTCGGCGGCGCCGTGCTCGAGGCCTGCCTGTTCAGTATGAACAACAATGGTCGCATCGCTTGTTGCGGCGCCGTCTCGCAATACGATGCGCCCCAGGCCCACGGGCCTCGCGGCGTGCCCGGCCTCATTGTCACCAAGCGCCTCACCATGCGCGGCTTCATCGTAATGGATTTCGCAGACCAGAACGCAAAGGCGCTGGCCGACCTCTCCGGCTGGGTCGCCTCGGGCCAGCTCAAGGTCCGCGAGGACATCATCGAGGGCTTCGACAAACTGCCGAATGCCCTCATCGGCCTGCTCGCAGGCGACAATGTCGGCAAACGGATGGTGAAGGTCGCCTAAGCTATGGCCGCCAGTTCAGCGTGAAGCCCACCGTCGAATACTCGAACAAGTCCTTGGTGCGCTCCATATTCGTCCCCGCCGCGTTGGCGACCAGGAAAGCGTTAGTCGCCGGCGCCGTGCCAGGACCGACCGCGACGACGTTGTCTCCGTCGTCGAGCGAGGTCCACATGTATTCGAGACCGAGCGACCAGCCCGATCCCACGAGCCACATGTCGCCGAGCTTCACTTCATAGCCGAGCCCAACCTGGTAGCCCTCAACCTCGCTGTCTTCCGACGGCGTGAAGCTATTGAGCGTGTTGGTGGTGGTGAAGGTCTGGTCCATGTCGCCCCAGGCCATGCCCGCCGTCGCATAGAGGAGGCCTGCCTGTCCGGCCCAGCCGCCGCGCGCGCGCAGCGCCGTCACCGCGTTGAGGTCACGCGTGAAGGTGTAGGATGCCGCCGGCGTTGTAGAGAAGGCCGAGACATCGTCTCCGATATTGACCGCGCCATAGTCGCCGACCATGCCGATGACCCAGTTTCCGAACTGCAGGTCGTATCCCGCCCGCACCGAGAGCTTGGCGTTCCCGTCGCTTGTGCGGCACCCGTCACCCGGGCTCGGGCCTTTCGCGGCCCCATCACAGAAGCCCAGCGCGAAGATGTTTGCGCCGCCGCCCGTGCGCACGGTATCGTCGAACGCGCCGTCGAGGTCGTTGTCGAAGACCACGATCTCATCGTCCGCCTTGAACGAATAGCCGGCGCCAGCACCGACATAGGCCCCGCTCCAGTCGCCGCCCTGGGCCATCGCGACAGGGGCAGCCGCGACGCCCGCGGCGAGAACAACAGAAGCCAGCAACAGTTTGCGCATCATGAGACATCTCTCCAGTCGGATGGGAGCCTACCTCGCAGGCGTAAACCAATCGCCCTGCAATCGCCCTTCTGGGTGCAAAATTCACACCGGTCTCCCCCCGAACGCAATGCGGCGGCGTCGGGGGACGCCGCCGCATCACGGTTAAGAATGAGTCATCCGATCAGGTCGGTTGCGGCTCCGGCTCGCCGCCAAAGCCTTCGCGCGGCGGCTTTTTCTTGATCACAGGCACTGCCGAGGTGGGGCCAGCGGGCGTGTCATCCGGACGATCCGGCCGCTTGCCCTTGATGAGGTCGGAAATTTCCTCGCCGGTCAGCGTCTCGAATTCGAGCAGGCCCTCAGCCAGCGTGGTCCAGTCAGCCCGCTTCTCGGTCAGTACGCGGCGCGCATCCTCCATGCCGCCGACCACGAGCTTGCGCACCTCTTCCTCGATCTTGCGCGAGGTCTCTTCCGAGACATGGCTCGACTTCACAAGCTGACTGCCCAGGAACACCTCGCCCTGGTCCTCCGCATAGTCGATCGGCCCGATCTGGTCAGAGAAGCCCCAGCGCGTGATCATCGCGCGGGCAAGGCGTGTTGCCTGCTGGATGTCGCTCGCCGCACCGGCGGTGACATTGTCCTCGCCGAACTTCAGCTCCTCGGCTACCCGGCCGCCCATCAGAATGGCCAGGCGCGAGATCATCTCGGTTTTGTTCATCGAGAGTTTGTCGTCCGTGGGCAATTGCATGACCATGCCCAGCGCGCGACCGCGCGGAATGATCGTCGCCTTGTGGACAGGGTCAGCCGCGGGCACGTTCATCGCCACGATGGCGTGGCCGGCCTCGTGCCAGGCGGTCAGCTCTTTCTCCTTCTGCGACATCACCATGGACTTACGTTCAGGCCCCATCATGACCTTGTCCTTGGCGTCCTCGAATTCGCGCATGCCGACCGAGCGCTTGCCGCGGCGTGCGGCAAGCAGGGCGGCCTCGTTGACGAGGTTGGCGAGGTCGGCGCCGGAAAAGCCCGGCGTGCCGCGCGCGATCGTCTTCGCCTCGACATCCTTTGCCAGGGGCACGTTGCGCATGTGCACTTTCAGGATCTTCTCGCGGCCCACAATATCTGGGTTGCCAACTGTGACCTGGCGGTCAAAGCGGCCCGGACGCAGCAGGGCAGGGTCGAGCACATCGGGGCGGTTGGTCGCCGCGATGATGATGATGCCTTCGTTTGCTTCGAACCCGTCCATCTCGACCAGTAGCTGGTTGAGCGTTTGCTCGCGTTCGTCGTTTCCGCCGCCGAGGCCCGCGCCGCGATGGCGGCCGACCGCGTCGATCTCGTCGATGAAGATGATGCAAGGCGCGTTTTTCTTTGCCTGTTCGAACATGTCGCGCACGCGGCTCGCGCCGACGCCGACGAACATTTCGACGAAGTCAGAACCCGAGATCGTGAAGAACGGCACGTTGGCTTCGCCCGCGACCGCACGCGCGATTAGCGTCTTGCCTGTGCCCGGCGGGCCGACGAGCAACGCGCCTTTCGGAATCTTGCCGCCGAGGCGTTGGAACTTCGAGGGATCCTTCAGGAAGTCGACGATCTCCTCGAGTTCTTCTTTGGCCTCGTCAACTCCGGCCACGTCCTCGAAGGTCACGCGGCCATGGCGCTCGGTCAGGAGCCGCGCCTTCGACTTGCCGAAGCTCATCGCCCGTCCGCCGCCACCCTGCATCTGGCGCATCAGGAAGAACCACAGGCCGATGATGAACAGCAGGGGCAGGGCGGAGATGATGTAGCTCAGGATGGTGCCGCCTGACTCAGCATCCTCCACCTTCACGTTGACGCCCTTGTCCTCCAGCTTGGAGGCGAAATCGAGTTCCATCTCGCGGAACACGGTGACCTGGCGCTGGCCATTGACCACACTTGTCACCTTGTTGCCCTTGATCGTCGCGTCCTTGATTTGACCCGCATCGACCTGGCGCTGGAACTCCGAATAGGTGATCTCGGTCGCGCCCGCCGTGCCCGACGAGCTGGTCATCACGGTGACCAGCGCGATCAGGAGGAAGAGGACGACGCCAAGCAGCGCCATATTGCGCATATTCATTCGCACAGCCTTTCGTGCGGGACAGGGAGACTGGAAGATAGGAGGGATACTGGGCGAAAACGAGTGCGGAACGGTTAAGCCGGGGTCACAAACCTGCGTCTTTTTGAACGATTCCCCCCTTCTACGTGATCCGGCGGCCCTCAGACCTCCAGAACCCTCATATCCGGCGCCGCCAGGAGGGCCTCTGCCCGCGCCCAGTCCGGCCCGATTCCGCGTCCGTCCGGCGGTTCGCTGCGGCGCGGCGGCGCCTGCCCGATGATGAGAGGTCCGCCCTCCCGCAGCCGGATCCTCGCGCCCGCCAGCGTCACGCCGCGCGCCAGCTGCGCATCTCCCCCTGCAATCCGCGCCAGCAGCCGTTCCAGTGCCTCGCGCCGCGGCGCCCGCTCGCCCCCGCCCGCCGCCAGCACCAGCGCCTCGACCAGCCGCCGCCAGGCTTCCGCGCCAAGACCGCCGCGCAGGTCCAGCCCAAGCTGCACCTCGCCGGCGTCCTCGCCAAGCCGCAGCGTCGCGAATGCGGCTGATGCCTCCTCCGCAGCTGACGCTCTGAGCCGCATCAGCCTGTCCATCACCGCGATCGCCTTCGCGCGCGCCGGCGGCGCCATCCGTGCGATCAGCCGCCGCATCCGCACGCGCTCGAACCGCATCGCCTCGTTGGAAGGATCCTCCACCCACGCAAGTCCGCGCGCCCCCAATGCGTCGCGCAGCTCTTCCCGCCCGAAGGCCAGCAGCGGTCGGACCAGCTTAAGCAGGCGGCCCTCTGGCCACACCGGCGAGACGGTGTTGGGCATCGGCCCTGCGAGCCCATGCCAGCCTGAGCCCTGCCGCGCCCGCATCAGGAACGTCTCCAGCCGATCGTCGCGCGTGTGCCCCAGGGCAACCCGCTCTATCCCGCGCTCACTCGCCCAATCCGCCAGCAGCGCATGGCGCGCCCGCCGCGCTTCGTCCTGGCTGGGCGGTGCATCCCGCGTGCGTCGCCAGTGCACCGTGTCGTGCGCAACGCTGAGTGCATCGCACATTTGCCTTACGGCGCGCGCCTCGTCCTTCGCCTCGGGCCGCAGGCCATGATCGACCGTGACCGCGCAGACGCGAACGCCGCTAGAGGTTGCGTACTCTGTCGCCAGCACCAGCAGCGACAGCGAATCCGAACCTCCCGACACCGCAACGCCCAGCGTCGATCCCTCGGGAACAAGATACCCAAACGCCCTCATCGCGCGCCCCGCCAGGGCCGAAGAGACTTTTCCGCCAGATCTTGTCGAGGCCTTCACACGCCCAGATGTCGACCACCCGCTGCCCGATGTCGAGCGCGTCTGTGAGATTGCCAAGGGGCACAAGGACAGTGCGGCTGCATGCGCGCGCGAATGCGTGAATCTGCACCGACCGCTTAGGGGCTCTTTACGGTGGCATGTTCGGCGCGCACATTAGCTGCGTCCCCAACTTCGTGCTGCCCGAAAATCCTAAGCTTTTGGCGCGGGCTCGGGGGCGTGCCAGGCGGCCGGGTGACAGGACCAATGTTTTCATTCGCGGTTGAACGCTGGCTCAAGTCCAATAGTTCTCTGCGTTACCAGCAATTTCTTGATGACAGCCGCTCAACGACCGCTGCGCTGCTACGCGATGCTGGAATCGCGAGTGATACCAGCCGTCTGAAATTCTGACTCGGGGGGATTCCCGGATCGAGGCGAGCGTGATTCCTTCAGGCGATTGAGTCGCATG
>Ga0172367_10001228_pt1 | contig 38008 bp, 27 predicted proteins | sample Lak10m_FD_114542 | JGI IMG/M metagenome (GOLD analysis project Ga0172367, IMG submission 114542) | Freshwater microbial communities from Kabuno Bay, South-Kivu, Congo - kab_022012_10m | ecosystem: Environmental > Aquatic > Freshwater > Lake | place: Democratic Republic of the Congo: South-Kivu... | reverse complement strand
TTCACCTGCAAAGAACCCAATGTCGTGCATCCAATAATCCCAAGAAATATTAACTTTCGCTTTATCAAAAATGGAGTCTCCTAGGTTTATTTTAGCTGTTAAATTTACAGGAACTTCACTTACAGCGGGAACAAATCCAGATCCATCATTAATTTCCGCCTTGAAATTAGGAAACATCATTTTCAAAGGATTTCCGTAAACGCGGTCTATTTGAATCAGCTTTTCCAACGAAGCAACTTTCAAGACCTCATTATCCTTTATAAAAGTAACCTCAGCGTCAATATAACCGAAGGGTACTAAAGCAAACTCATTTGCCTGACTAGCCATGTGAAGGCTCATCCTATTGAATCCCGTCGGACTCATAGATGTCTTCTTATTTGTATCAAGATCTAAGTTCATATTAAGTATTTTATCCTCAGAAATAACTTCGCCTCTGTATGTTTTTTTGTCATCGCTGTACTTCAACCATCTTACGACCATCTTAATCTTATTTTTAACCAATTCAGATTCATCAATTCCACTGATTTTAAGAGGGATAATTACTTCAGGACTAGCAAGAGGAATTGAATAGTAGTGATATTTTTCGACATCAACAGACATTTTATTTGCAAACTCATATTAAACATTTGGGAGACTTTCCCCCGGGTTTCCTGCTGACTTATCGGTATTTTTAGAGCAGTTTTGGTAACTCATTGAGATACAAGCCCACACCAACCCTTTTAAAATATTATAATAGGTTTTTTTACTATAAAGAGTTCGATTGATTATCATAAGAAAAAACCTCCCTCAATAAGGTGCCCCTTAGTCCCCTCATTAAGTTTATACCAAAGAGTATCGATATAATCGAAAAAATATGATACTTCCCCTCGATTTGCGTTCTAAGCCAATGAATTCAATCTAAAAAAATATTCTACTTTTGAGATTTCTCAATTTAATAAACTATATTTTTATCTAGACGTGGAATTCAATTGAATCAATTCAAACGACTCAATCCTCCATTACTTGTGGGTCATTTTTTGGATGATAGGGGCGAGGTGTAACAAGACTCAACTTCATTCGTTTCAGCACGCTGTGGAGACCGCTGATTGAATAAACGATACCCCATTTTTTATGGATTAACTCATGAATGTCAGAAATTTGATATCGAGACAAAAGCTCATTCTCATTTGGTCCTGTCAGTATTTCAGGATTTGTATCACCTTTTAGCGCAAAAACAATCACACGGATCCGATCTCGTATCTGAGCATATTACTCTACAGTTTTAAGATGTCAGGCCTTGCAGAATTTTTGTGAGCTTAGGCAGGTTTAAGACCGTTAAGCTTTTGGCTATTAATAGAAATAGTATAAACAAGGCATAATGGAATGATTTGGGGTCTTTAATGTCTGGTTCGTCCTTATCAGGCGCAGATAATACAATTTCTTTTAAAAAGTATTAGTAAGGCAACCCGACAAGCAGAGTTGAAGTTGGTGTAATTCAGTATTTGAAAAAACATGATAGCTTCCAAATTCTAATCCAGCATGATGACTTTGCAAATGAGCTTTCAAGTGCCAGGGTTCGATTGGAGTTTTCCTTTCATATAATTCAACGTCGAGATCTCCTTGCAAGGCCTCATAATCATGAAAAGTCGGTCCTTGAGGGGTCACAAACTGAAGATCCATGAACTTTTCCTTGGGTGCCCGGGCGGATATTTTAATCCGAACATTGGGTTTGTCAGCTTCAATTTCCCAATGGCCATAATTTATATTAAATTTAATAAAAGGTACATCGTAAGGCAACCAATTGTACTCTTTTCCCTGGTATTTAAATCCTATGGTTACCCCTTGTAGATCTTTATAAAAATTAAATAAGGTTGGTTTGCCACCACCAATAACCAACGTTGTGTCTGGACTGTTTTCAAAGTGATTTGATACGACCCAGGCCCACCATTCCGGAAATTGGCTTCCCCAATTTCGATCTTGATAACAAGGAGCATTTTCGAATACTTCAACTTGACCATTTACAATTACTTCGCCTGAGCACCGAGCGTCCGCTTGGGCTGGATACCACTCAATACTTGTTAAGTTTTTTCCAGTTGCGGATCCTGTTGCATTGAAGGTCCATTTTCTCTCAATGCTGATATTCCACTGTGAAGTATCTCCTGTGGTACTTTCAATGGATCCGATCAATCGCTTATCAGTTGCCTGATTCAGAATTTTTGAATGAGAAGCTCCGACCTGTATCTCGGTTGAGTGATAGCTGGCATTAAACTCATTTGCTTTAAATTGCTGTTCGATCAACTTTGCACTTGAAAAATCACCCATACTGACATAGGCTCTAGTCGTTGAATATTGAGGTATTTGGCTACGATCCCATGGATTTACTACTCCATAAACAAAGTAGTATGATTTATTTTTCTCAGGAAGAACGACTTTGTAGTACCACCATTCAAACCAGGGTTGATCATCCTCTTTCCCATTACGTCTTAAATAATTTGTTCGATTGAATTGGTAAGTATTAAAAGGATCATTTGCAAAACACTTTGGTTCAACGGTCCCAATCAGAAAAATAAGACCAATGCATATTAGAAAAATTCGTCGATTCTTCATGAAGCCTCCACCTAATTATGTGGATACTGTAACTCTATTTGCCTTGGAGAACAATTTGGACTGGCCCTCTCTGAAAGTCCGTCATTAGAGCGGAACGTTTTCAATAGGACCCATGGATGATGAGTTTTTCGTAGGAGGGATTTGAAGCCTGACAGATTCCTTCTGCCGAATGCAAAATTCCTTCTGCTTGCTTGGAAAGTTTACCAATTTCAATGGAATCGTCGAGAAACATAATTTCATTGTGCAAATTGCGAATTTGGTAAACTTTAATTTCCAATTCTCTGATACGAAAGGAATTCGTTGCTTTGTTTATTGCACAGGTTGAAGTTGTTATTTTATTTTGCGGATTATTCACAGTAATTGTCTTTTTCATGTCTTCAATTTTGGCTTCAATTTCTACCAATTTTGCAAGGGCCGATTTCTGAAAAAGTTTACTGGACTCCGAACTGCTAGTCTGAAGGCCTAAAACGGAATGTTCCAGGCATGGACTCACAGCTGGCCACAGAACAATCCAGAATGGAATTAATAATTTTAATTTATGGAAGATTGTTTCTATGAATTTATTTTGTTTTAGTCTCATTTTGAAACGCCCCCTTACATTAGATACCTACTTATTCCAATTCCGCTTACTTCGTATCCTATTGCTGCTCGGTTGGTCTCCTGGTGCGTTCTGCAGGGAGGAGGCCTCCGCGTCTCCCTCGGTCGCGCCTTGGTCTACTTTGTAATCGGAATTGATATTATACCCTTTCAAAGGGCATACCAAATATGATTGTCGCTTAACAGCTTATCAATCAACCGCAAAAAGGAGAGATTCTGAATTAAATAAAGATAAATGAGTAGGGTGAAGGGAAAAATTTCTGTATATAAAAATGACAGGTGAATAACCGAATTGGGGCATTCGGAGTAAAGAGATAGTCCGGCCCGTTAAAAAAAGTGCACAACTTATACCAAATCCGATTACAAAGTAGACCAAGGCGCGACCGAGGGAGACGCGGAGGCCTGTTCCCTGCAGGCCGCACAAGGCGACTGACCGAGCAACGATGGGATACGAAGTAATCGGATTTGGTATTACCCAATTACAATAATTCGCATCATAGGCTCGGCCTAGTTGTTGCACACCAATGCAGTGATTTAAAAAAAAAAGGGAGTAATGATTATGAAGTATTCTTCATATCAATTGAAAAGGTCTTACAAGAAATCCATTCAAACTGATGGTTTTCTTTTTCGTGGTGCATGTCTTGCCTTTTTTATTTTTTCACTTACATTACCTTTAATACCTCTGTCGGCCCCAGCAGATACGAATAAAATAGAGGAAACTTGGGATCAATTGAAGGGGTATTCAAAGGAATCGGAGTTTGGCACTGATTTCGGATGGATGAAGTATGTCATTGATAAATCTTCGCCGACAAAACCAGTGCTTTATTTGCAAGATTCTAATCGCTATTTACTTCACTTCGATTTTGTACGCAGTTTTCCTGGAAATGAAAATCTCAGCAAAGAGCAATTTCGTATCATGTCCCAGTCACCGGAAGGGCGGCGCTACCTTGTTGGTACAGTTAGATTTAAGAAAACTTCAATTACCAGTGTGATTCCCCAAAAAGTGGAGTTCGACGTTGTGAGTACCTCGGTGCCTCAACCTGAGGAAGTCCAACTAGCATATAGTTTACTTAATTCCAGAATAAAAGATTTGGAGGCAGATTTTAGATATAAGCCGCTTGCACAGTTTCTTGCTGCAACAAATACTTATGCAGGAAAACTGAAGCAATTAGGTGTACCTACGGATTTTGGTCCATCAACTTCAGAAGTTTTTGTCTATTCAGAAGGTTGGAAGGTTGGAATGTTGGAAAAGTTAAGATCATGGCTGGCAAGGATTTGATGGAGAGCTACCGTTCTGGGAAAATTACTGAAAGAGATATAATCGTAGTAGATAGTACCCCGTTAGATATTCCGCCTGTTGCAGGACTCATCACATCTTTGGAATCGTCTGAAAATAGCCATCCGGCTCTATTGTTGAGACAATACAAGGCCTTTTTTGCATACGTTCCAAATGCCTATAATCTTAAATTTTGGAAGGATTTAGAGGAAAAAAATAAAAATGTTTTCATTCGAACGGAAGCAGGCCATGTTGATACTATGGTTTTGGAAGAAACAAATGGAATAATCGACATTTCGCCAGATATCACCGAAGCCGAAATGAACTACTTGGCTGATTTAAAGAAAATTAATCCTATTGGTAGTTTGGCAATCGACTCCAATGAGTCAAGAATTGTGAAAATTGAAAATGGAACCCTTCTGTCAGCAGAAGCTTACGGAGCCAAAGCGCGAGGATTATCATTCCTTCAAAGAAATCTAAAAAAGGAAAATGCAACTGATTTTGTTATTTCAATACCAATCTTTTTTCAGAAGGAATTTTTCAAGAATGCAACATCAAAATCAAATCCGAAAATTAAAATCATAGATTTGGTTAAAGAGATTCAATCTTTACGAGGCACCGCGAAATTAGAAGCACTTGCTTCCTTCAGAAAAGAAATTATCGAGACTTCAATTCCTCCAGAATTGCTAAGCAAGATAGTTTCTGCTTTGCAAAATTTAAGTGCGAATACGAGTGGAAAAGTATTTCTTCGAAGCAGCTCCAATGCTGAAGATCGGAATAATTTTAATGGGGCTGGCCTTTATGACTCAAAATCCGCCGATATTGCCTCTGGCGAGTCCATAGAGCGGGCATTAAAAACTGTCTGGGCATCTTTATACTCTGATCGAGCGGCATTAGCCCGTGAAAAATTTGGAATTGATGAAGCTTCCATTGGAATGGGGATCGTTGTCGTTCCATTTTATTCCAATTTGGAGGCTCAAGGGGTTGCACTTTTTAAGTTGAATCGGACAAATACTTCTGGAGAAAATCAAGAGACAATAGAAGGCCAAATGACAATGAGCGGTTTTCCGAAAGTAATCGGACCAGAAGGACCTATCACTGTTACTAGTCCCCCACCTGGGAAAATTCCAGAAGTGGTCGAACTTGCGGCTGAACATAAAAGCAATAGTAAAGCGATAATAAGAAATTCAATGAGACATGGAACTAGTGAACTTCCAGTCGGTCAGAAAATTCTGAGTGATCTGGAATATGAAAAATTATATTTACAAATGGAACAAAGCTCACTGCAATGGGCGAAAATGAATGGTAGGGACAAAGTTTATCTTGATTTTGAATGGGGTCGTCTTGCGGATGGAAGACTGATCATTTGGCAAGTCAGAGAAGTTCCCGCTGAGGTGAATAGTTCGGAGGGAAGGTATTCAGTTCCTATCCTGATAGGCGGACGCAACTTCAACTTTTATAATAGCGCCGATGGCGAATCTGCAACAGGAAGTTCTGTGTTGAGTCTCGAGCAGAAGGTAAACTTAAATATATCATTAAACACGGTCCCACTCAGTAAAGAATATTTGAAAAAAATTATTTCGAGTTTAAAAATTCAGTCTCGTGAGGGAACTTTTGAGTACGGAAACTCTCTACCCCTCACAGTTGAGAATTTTTCTGACCATACCTGCGTAGAAGGTCCCTATGGCGAGAATCCAACTATTATAGGCCAGGACTGCCACCAATTGCGAATTATTTATGGAATTCCTACACCAACAGATTCTAAACGCATGTTAAGATTTGATTTGCGGTATTATTTGAATGCAAAAAACAAAAAGGCAGTCAATCCCGTCGTATTTGTTAAAGATTTTCATCTTAATATTTTAACAAACCCGGAAAATATAATGCCAAAAGATTGGGCTTCTGCCTTGTTTAATTCAGAGTTCTCTTTTGCGTCAAAGACAATACTAAATGGGAAAAGCTACTTAGAGGGTCTTCTTAACTATAGGCCTATTAATGTCGGAATACCGTCACAAGGATCACCAAGGTTTAAATTTACGACGTTTATTAAAATCGGGAAGGTCTCTGCAGAAGCTGATTGGGATACTGAGGCGACACCTCGCTCGACCAAGCATTGGGATGTTAGAATGTTAGCGATTCGTTTTAAGGGACTTTTGCCGAGAATTCTCGAAATAGAGAATCCGGCGGGAATTACTTACTCAGCTGTAGATCATCATGGCGACGAAGAGTTTGCTGCCGACCTTAGCTTATCAAAGGGTATTAGCTCCGAAGAGCTGGCGAATCTTGAGAAAATGGGCGGCCGTCGTGTGGTTTTGAAAAATGCAAAGGAAATTTATTCTGATAAAGGAACTACCATAATACCCTCAACGGTGAGTCTTATAGACAATAAAAACAATGTAAAGGTTCTTGCGACAGAAGAGCAAGGAAGCACTAAGTGGGATGCTCCCAATTTTGAGCCTGGTGGATAATCGGATTGCGGTCGAGAATGTGGGCAACTATTCATTTTGAGAATAGTTGCCATTCCATATTATCTCTTTGAGAAATTGTGTTTTTGAAATATAAAAAAGTGAAATCAGAATTTTGATTTTTCGATTTTCTTATAAAAAACACAAGGACTTAATATGAATTCATTAGTTAAACCTGTTGAAACCCAATTCCGAAAGCGGAATTTTCTAATTATATTTCAATTGATCTCATTTTTAATTTTTCTCGGTGCCATTTTTTCCTCAAATTTATCTTATGCCGCATATTTGGTGGCAGAACTTCCTACACAAAATGGCCAAGAAAATCTTGGTACTCACATTATAATTGCTGGTAGCGGAAAAGATGCGGGCGATCAGTGGCTCAATATTGCCCATACGCAGGCTCTCATTTTCAAGGACCGAGCCCAACATGGAAGAATTCTCCTCATCTCAGCATTGGACGATATTTCGTATCGCAAAAAAGTATCACAGTGGGGATATATTCATATTCAGGTAAAGGACTCAAAATTTAATGCCGATAGCCTTATTTCGGAATTGGGTCATATTAACCTGATCCACTCCGTTGATTTCATTGGTCACAATGGCGCAATATTGGGTTTTATGTTGCAGAATTCAGAGAATAGATTTTATTTAAATGATATTCCGAAATTGCAAGCTCTCAAAAGTCATTTTGGAAAAAACTCCTTTGTTCGAATTATGGGCTGCAATACTGGATGGACCTTAGCGCCTGCCATTGCGAACGCACTTTCTGTACCAACGGCTGGAACCTTTACATTTTCTGACATACAAAGCATGCATGAAAGCAAAACCTGGTACTACAATGACGCTGGTCGGTTTCCTGGTGGAAAGTTTATTAATTTCAATGAAATTTCCTTTTTTGAGCCCCAGACCTGTATTCAAGGGGGAGGGTGCCAACGGATGAAAGTTGTCAATATTCCCTACCATGGTAAACTTGGAAACTATTCGGGAACTTTACCCTATATGAAATATTTTTGTGGATCCCTCCAAAAGAGCGATTGCTTTCGACGTATGGCGGAATCCACACAGTATTTAATTGGGTCCACTCCATTAAATGAAAAACCCTCATTGGGAGAGTTTGCACAAACTCTGGCAGACCAGTTTTGTCCAAGTTCGGCCCATCCAGAACGTCGAGAGGCCTGTCTGGAAAGAATTCAAGATTTTATTCTTGGAAAAACTCACTTGGAAAAAACATATAATTCGACATCAGAAAGCCCAATATCTTGTACCTTTCAAAAATGCGAAGTGGAAAAGTATTGCCCTCAAGATGGAGGCTCCTGTGTGATGAGAGCCAAGAAAGTTAATGGCCCCATTACAAGTTTCATTGATGAGCTTAATGCTTATGTCGAGGGATATAAAATCTGGGTAAAATAGACTTCCTTCCGCCATTCCCCGTCCTAGAAATCTGGACTAACTATTTTGAATGGCTTTTGCTAATCTTCTTTATAATATTTTTTTATTGAATTTTACTGACGTTGATTTCAATGAAAGATTTATAGAGGAGAAGAAGATGAAAACAAAGGCATTTTTGTTTTGGAGTTTTTCGATCATTTTCGGCAATTGGGCCATGGCGGCCGCGCCTACAATTACGGGCTTTAGTCCTGGCTCTGGAACCCTGGGGACTACCATTACCATAAAAGGAACTGATTTAAAGAACACAAAATCAGTGAATATTGGAGGCGTTCCTGCCACCGATATTTTTGTAGTAAGCAATACATCCATCAGAGCAAAAGTGGGCAGTGGTTCTAATACTGATTTTATTACATTGGAAACACCTGAGGGACTTGCCTCCACAAAAAAATCTCAACTTGGACATTTAGAAAACGGAAAATTTGAGTCTCTGTGCAGTCCATTTGTTAATATCAATCGCTCTTTGGCTATACGTGACTCTTCCATTATTAATCATGCCAATGCAAAAGGCGCCGAAGGTGTCTGGAGTTTTAACTTTCTAATGAAACAAATGGCTCCGTCAAATATGACCCCATCTGCATTTATAAAAAAATGGCTCATCAATTGGCGAGATACCACAAAGGTCAATAACCAGAAATTAGCGAGCACGCGATTTACTCCTAACACGACTAGAATAGGTAGGCTTTTGGCAAATTGGCCCCGGGTGACTGGCGAGGCATCTGAGTTTGATGGAACAGCACCGTTGGATCTTAATTCAGATCAATTTAACTTGGTGGCGATCACCTTTAGGCCAGACTTAGATAATACTTCCTCTACTCCCAGCTCTGGTGAAGGCCGATTTGTTTATAAAATTGCAGGCAGTTCTGATGATGAGATCATCTTTGAATATAAATTGCCAAAAAATTCTGGAACACTCCCGACGACAGGAAGTGGCTGGGCCCTGCGTATCCATGACCTTTCGACTTTGAACTTTGGCACCGCCTATATCGCTAAATTAAAATCAGTTACAGACCGATTTACAAAGAAAACATTTTCGGGTGTAGCCGGTATGCAAAATGGCAGTGGAATCAATCAAGTTCGCACAAACACGATTGAAATGGAAGGTGGACAGTGGGCCCTTCGCGAATTTCGCCTCACACCGAAGGCCATTCCTGGCGGTGACGGTGTTGTAGCTGCTGATATTGGTGAACTTGCAAGCACGACCACTCACAATAATCCTGCTGAGCTATTTAATACTCAAGGTTCGGTGGTAGAAACATGGGTTAAGGAAAACGAGAGTTCACTTCTATCTGGAACAGCCATTTTTGATTCAGGTACCCTCGGCGGACTTGCGGCATCCCAAACTACAAATGGCTGGACCTTTAAACAAGGTTCTGTAAAGGCCAGCGTAAAAAAAGCGTTTGATATGAATACCTGTAAAGGATGTCATAACCCGAGCGTGAATCTCAATTCAAACGCAGGGACTTCCAATCCATTTTTGCAGGCTTCAGATAGTGGGTTTTCATCTTTTATGACGGGAACCAAAAACGGCTCCGTTGCAAATCCTCTTGTAGGAGTATCAACACCAATGCCCAACGGATTTTTAACGCCCTTTCAATTTAATTCTGATGGAACTGTCACTGCCCACCCTGGTTACTCTGATTTGCACAGTCGTGCTCACAATATTTTGACTAAACTTGTTGTTAATTTTTGTAGATAAATTGTTAAAAGGAGAAATTGATATGATAAATAAACTTTTAAAAAGATATAACGTACTACTATTTGGCCTAACTTTTTGCTGTTCTCTCGGGAGCCTAGCTGATGATGAAACACGGGTGGACGAAGCATCCCTTCAAGCGAAACCGGGTCCAATTTGGGTTTATAAGGATTCTACTGCTTCCGAGTGTGTCGATGTTGAATCGGATCAAGCTGATATCGTTGAATATCGAAAAATTCTCGAAGATCAGTCAATTCGAGTTTTGACTTTTGAACGAAACCAGAACAAGTCAGATCAAAAAAAGAAGTGTGGGGATCAAGGAAACTTCATTGCCTGCTTTTCTATTTTCAGTAAAGACAAAGCTAAGGCATTAAGTCTTGGCTTTAAGGAAAATGGAAATTGTGGAATGCCCTATAAATCAAAAAGTAATTAAATTAATTTATTAGAAAAATGGGCTACGATTATTTGTAACTTTTTAATGTCGTGCCCTTTCTTGCTATGAGGTAAAATGAAATTTCGTCGTAAGTATTTGAGTTATCCTCAAGTTCAGCTTGCAATTGTGGGCGCATTTTTAGTTGCGATGATTCTATTTTTTTCGATAGTTTTATTATTTCTGAGTGCTACTTTTTCACAACTTATCGCACTGGGAAGAGAGGTCGGTCTTCCCAGTCATCATGTTTATTTTCAATTTATTAATATGCAAACAGATCATATTTTATCTAATTTGATTTTGGTTTTCTTGATTGTGGGCACGTTTGGAACAATTTTTTTTATCTGGTTTTCGCACAGTTTGATAGGTCCAATTGTAACACTGATTGAATACCTCAAACGATCCATCATTCTATTAAAGGATGGGCAAGAAGTGCCACCCATTCAATTTCGAAAGTCTGATTATTTCCAAGACCTTGGTGTTCTGATAAATGCTCTCTTTAAGATTACTATGGATCGTTCCCCTCAATTAAAAAGTAATTTGATCCCAAAGATTTCCGATGACGGCTAGATTTGTCTTTTCCAGTTTCATTTTTACAATCGGGTGCTATCTTGCCTGGAGTCTGATTACGATCACTGGTTCTGTATTTTGGATTGCTCATTTATTCCCTCAAATTCCACATAAAAATGATGTGGAAAAAAGAGAAATCGTCGAAGAGTTGAGTATATTTCTGCATTCCCAAAGTAGGGACAGTCGGGAGCTACGAATCCAAGTCAATTTAAAAGATGCACCTTCTCCGATTCTCGAAGGGACAGATCATGGTTCTGGAGAACTCAGTGAGTGGTTGACACGAGAGAATCAACACCGAATGCTGGAAGAGGTTCGAGACTGTTTACCTGGTGAAGATAATGAGCTATTACTTGGTTTACTTGTGGCGAATTATCCCAGAGATAAGTGGTCACCCGATGACTATGACTTCTCCCAAAAAATTGTGACTCAAATTTTTAGTCATTGGGAATCATTCCAGGATATATTTAAGTCTGCAGTCAATTCTATGCAAGGCGTAGAATTTTGTAATGGACAAAGACAAATCCTCGAGGAAGTGATTGCTTCAGCGGGGTCTGGTCAATAGGGGCTTCCTGCGAAATTCACAACTTCTACTGATCGCCTTATTTGTCAACTCTGGTATTTCCATAAACACCTTCTAAACTAAATTAATTTCAGATACTTATTTACCAATATCGATTTTGGAAATTGATATTTGTTTAAAATATATACAATTTTTGCTGTGTTTAGCGACTTGGTACGCTTGCAATGCTATTCAGCCAAATTAAGGAGTGCTGTGTGAAATTCCAATTTTGTAGAAGTGTGAAGTCGCAAATTAATTTATTGATTTTACGAACAAAGTCCTCAAATTGTCGATGGAAAGGACAATCTTTTTTCGTAATTTTGCTTATTATTATGGGATCTTTCAATTTTGGCACGGCCGTGGCAAAAGCGCGACCTAGCTTGCAGGGTAGGCGCACCACCTCTGGAAATAGCAACGGAGCGAAAATTCCCACCTATCATTTAGGTGAATACCTCAGTCCCTACGATGCAATATCAAGAGAGCTTCACAATGTGAATATTTTTAGAGGAGCCTCAGCTCCATTGGAAATGCGACTCCGATTGATTGAAAGTGCCGAATCCAACATTGATATCGAGCTCAATCAACTAGGTGAAGATGAGGTTTCACGAACTCTTCTGATTGCCCTATTAAAAAAGGCCAACTCAATGACGAGAGTCTATTTTAAAGACAATAATAATAATTACCGTTGGGCCTTCCAAAATCCCAAAACAAAAAGGCCCTTTTCAATTCGAGTGTTGGTCAATGAAGAACGAACGAGACTCAATCCCTATGTTGTGCAATTGCTGAAAGATACTGGAATTCGGTTTCGGACTTTCAATTCAAAAAAGGATTTGAGTAATCCAGCGGGATCCACTGTCTTGTCAAATGATAAGATGGGCTCAGCTCCATCAATCCGAAGAATGACGAGTGACTCTTATCAGGATCATCGGGCCCTATTTTTGAGTGATGAAAAAGTTCTCTTGAGCGAGGATGACCTCGGGTCTTCTTTCTCTGAGTTGGCGATCCCCCTTACAAATGGATCAGAGGGACGCACCTTTCTAGTAGAGGGGGCCATAAGTTTTGCCGCTCGTAAAAGTTTTCTGCAGTATTTTGGTTTGGAAGATAGCCCCTATGGAGGATTTTATTCGGTGGATCCCAAATTGGAATTGCAACCGAATCAAATTGCCTCAGCACGAGCTTTTTTGGAAATGGATGGAATTGATAGAGCCTTCCGGGATAAAATATTTAAATTCAGAACCCAGGCAAATGCCTCGATACAAAATCGTCGATTTTTTATTTCCAAAAAAGTTCATTTTTTAAGTGATGTCCCTGGATCTCAGGATGAGAATAGACGAGTGACCCCTAACAGTCTTTTGTCGAATGATGGCATTTGTTTGACAACGATGAAGATACCGAGACCTTCGATGGGCTTCCTATCAGAGATTGCAATTTGTATTGAGCCAGTCAAAGGACCACCTGTTGACGTTCAGCCCCCCAAAGACAATCTGGCCGCGGTATTGAAATCAATTCCTACGACAACCTCTCTGACCCCCATGAATCCCAAATGTGTCAAAGACAAAAAAGATCCTTTCGATCCTGGTATGGTTGTTCTTGTCGGGTCTATCGCTGGCAAAAACGTTTGTGGAGACACCAATGAAATCCGAGCTCCCGTTATTTTGAAAAGTGAATTGCCCGATGTGATTAAAATCGCAAATTTTAGATATGCCCGACAATGGTGGATAGCAAGCATTCCCTTAAAAGCAATCTCTGCGGTATATATCCAAACTCCACTTTTCAAGCCTCTTCCGAATCTACTCGGTCCTCTGATGAAAATTGCGGATGTCGCCCATGCGCAATTTCGATTTCAATTAAATCCGAAGATCCCCCTTGCACTCTCCCGCATTAAGTTGGAGCCTCAATCTGGCAACCAAATAAAGAGGGAAAGCCCGATTTACCTGGATGATTTTTTGGCTGATTTTCAACCTTTTCAATCTTTGGACGATTCAGGGACGGTAACCATAGCAACAAGGATTATTTCTAATGTGGATCGCGGGGTTGAATCCATTGCACTGAATTTTCATGAGCGGGTCGAACAAATGGAGCTAAAAATGACCCGAGAGCAAAGAATTCGACTGGCTTTGACTTCCATTCTTCGAGGTCAAAGAGAAGGTTATAAAAATGAGTACGATGGTTTGAAGAATAACTGTGCAGTGGTGGCATTGGCGACTTTTGATGAGGCCTTTCCACCTTCCAAAAATGTTCCTGATGTGGATGTTGGAGTTACAACAGTTTTGAATCCTGTTATAAAGCCCTTGAAGAGGGCTTTTATCGCCCGAGGATTTATTGACGATAATTCAGCCAATTACTCTATGAATGATGAAATTGGCGACGGTGGATTGGGTTTTGTAGAAGAAATTCGAAACAATGAGAGCGATTTAAAAGAAAGAGATTTTTTCAATAAGAATCTGCGAAGTGTGCCAGGGTTAAGTAAATAGGTTTTTATACCAAACTCAATTAATTCGTAGACCAAGGCGGCAAGGAGGAAACCGCGGAGGCGCAGTACCTCTGCGTCGCACAAGGTGACGACGCGGCCAACGATGGATTACGAATTAATTGAGTTTGGTATGAGTAAGCGATTTTAGTCGGAAAGGTTAGGTTGTGAGCACATCCTTATTTAGATTGAAAAATGTTTATTACTCTTACCCCTGGAATGGTGAAAGAGTTCGTATATTAAATGGAATCGATTTAGAGATTCCTTATGAGTCCTTCACTTGTCTTGTTGGCCCTAGTGGAACGGGTAAGACAACATTATTGAATTTACTTGGTCTAATAGATAGGCCTGATACGGGATCCTTATTATTCGATGGGGAAGAGGTTCAAGGTCTTATGGAAAGGAAAGCGGAGCTATTAAGATTGCATAAAATAGGATTTATTTTTCAATCATTTTATCTTATACCGACACTCAATGTACTTGAAAATACCAGCTATTTTGCTCTACAAGTATTCCCTTCAGAACGGATCGCCCTTGAAAAATCAAAAGAAGTACTTGATATATTAGGACTCAGCGACCACCTATACAAATTGCCGTCTCAACTTTCTGGAGGGCAGAGGCAGAGAGTGGCTATAGCCCGTGCCTTAGCCAAACTACCGAAAGTGATACTTGCGGATGAACCCACTGCCAACCTGGATGCTGAAACAGCCTCAAGAACCATAGAAGCATTTCAAGAATTGCAGCGTCGTGAAAAAACAAGTTTTATTTTTACCACTCATGATCCACATTTGGTCAGTTATGCTAAAGTAATTTATAAACTTCGCAATGGAAAAATTGAAGGAAGGGGGGCATTATGACACCTTCGGTAGGCCAACCCTTTAAAATTGCTTGGCGCAATTTATTTCGAAATAAAAGGCGCACTTTGGCAAGTACGATCACTGTTGCCTTTGGTGCAGCAGGTCTGCTTGTGTTTCAGGGATTCAATAACGGTATCATGAATCAATATCGAGAAAATACTATTCGCGGCTACTATGGATACGGTCAGGTTTTTACCAAAGGCTACTATGGTAAGGTCTATGAAAAGCCCTGGGAGCATTGGATCAATGACCCTGAAAGGATGGAAAAGGAACTTCTGAGTATTCCTGGAATTGTACAACTGTTTCCTCGACTTTCATTTTTTAGTTTTATTGTTAAAGGAGGGATTAATCTTGCAGGAAAAGGTGAGGGAGTTTTACCTTTAAGAGAGGCGGCATTTTTCGATAAAATGAATTTTGAAGAAGGTACTTATTTAAAGGATGAAAATGAAGTCATTCTGGGAAAAGGTTTGGCAGCGAGTCTCAATGCAAAAATTGGAGATACCGTTACTATTCTTTCACAAACTATCCATGGACAGATTAATGGTGTGGACCTTCGAGTTGCAGGCATTTTTCATATGGGAATAAAGGCAATTGATGACCAATATTATCGCCTCCATTTAAAAACGGCCCAGAGCCTTCTCGGTACGAATCAGATTGAAATGTTTTCTATTCAAACTAAAGGAGTTGAATATTGGGAAGATATTCAAAGACATATCGAAGAGGAAGTTTCGACTTTGGAGGCCATACGATTTGAAGTTTTAGACAAAGTTTATTACCAAAACTCTGTGGATTTCTTGGAGGCGCAGTTCAATTTTGTTCGTTCCATTATTTTATTGATTGTGGGACTCGGTATTTTTAACACAGTGGCAGTTGGTATGCTTGAGCGCGGGGGTGAAGTAGGAGCTTTGCGAGCCAACGGAGAACAAGTCCGCCGTCTCTGGCTGATTTTTCTGATTGAAAACTCTTTGCTCGGGCTCATTGGCGGAATTTGTGGTCTACTGTTGGCGGTCGGAATCAATAAAACGATTCTCTCTTCTGGAATTCCTATGCCACCGGGGCCAGGCATAACTCGGCACTATCGCATCCTTTTAGAAATGAGGGGAGAGCACTACTGGAGCGCACTATTTTTGCCTGCATTTGTTTGCGTAGCTTCCTCCATCTGGCCCATTCGCAAGTTACTCTCTCAAAAAATTCCTGATTTGTTACGATCCAGTTATTAATAATCGCGTTGGATGATGAGAAGTCCTTCAAATTGGGACGGACTATATCTTTCGATAGATTTGAAAACGATAGATTCCAGTTCCATCGGTTTTTTGTGCCAATAGAGAGGCTTCCGGGTCATATTGCCAACCTTTTTGATCCAATTTTTCAGGCTCTCGAAGAAAGGAACGAATGACAATTAGTGATCCCATTTTCGTATTGCTATGTATTTTTTGCAGAATCTGACTTGCGAAATGATCGGGCATATAGGAAATAGTGTCTGACAGTGAAATAAAGTTATAACAATTATAGGAATTTTGAGTCAATGTCTCCAAAAGACTACAATGAATATAATTTATTGTAGTGGTCGAAGATTGAATTTGTTCAAAAATATTTCGTTGTGCTTCAAGGGGCAAACCTTCCTCATACCTGATCTCCCCCAAAAATAAAACTTGTAAAAAGTAATTTTTCCGGGCCAATTGGGTACTAAATAATCGGTTGAATTCATTTTCAACAAATTGAGAAAACGGCATTTTTTCCGTTTTTCGATCTGCTTTTCCAGAAAAATGACCTTTATAGAGGAAACGATCAAAAACTACTTCGCTTGCCACAATTTTTAAAAAACTTTTCCACCGTCGGTGAGGCCAACTGGATTTAAAAAGCTTTTGTTGGTCTTGGAGGGTTTGTGCTTTAAAAATGGGTCCAAAGTCACAACGGAGAATATTTCGAAATAAAAAACCAAGTTTTTGAAAATGCTGTTCCCACTTTCCTAAAAACAGAAATCCATTTTTTTCCCAGCGTAATCTACTGTTTGACCAAAAAGTCTTAGTTTTGGGTTGAAGTCCTTTGATTTTTTCGAATAGCGCTGGACGTGAGATTATTGAATTTGGGTCTCCGGGAACGGCTCCTCGATATCCCATGAAAAAAAGCCATTCTTCATAGGTTAAAGAACGAGCGGCCTGAATGCGAAGTTCTGCTAAAAATAATTGTACTTCTGAGATATCAACAATGTCGATATGACCTGGATTTTTTGCGAGTAAGGGGAGGCAGCGGGCCCCAGAACCAGATACCGATAAGACTCGATGGGTTTGAAAATCCAACAGCGAATATTCTATCCACGTATCTTCATTTGCTAAACTATAGTTGAGTCCATCAAAATAGGTATGCATACCAAATTCTCCTTTTTATTCTCCTAAAATATCCCAATCAAACTGCATTCTTCCACCAATGACCGAAGATCCAAGAGTGTCTCGCAATGATCCATAAATGGAATTATTAATTCCATCGTAGTTTTGCCAAAAAAAATTAAATAAACACCAGCTATTTGCTTTGTAGGTATAAGCAAAGTGGGCAAATTGCCCAACATAGGGCTCATTTAGGAGACCTTGAAATAAAAATTCGTGACGATTGCCAATCCAACTTACAGAAGAAAAATAATTCTTAGACGGTCCCTTGGTGAGATCATCTTGGATCAAAGATATCTGTGGGGTAAAAAGCCATCGATCGAAAAATAGATCGAATCCCAAGGTTCCAAAATCGATAACCTTAGGTTGGAATGTTCGATCGTTTGAATGATACCAGGTTCTTTTGCCTAGCTCTATTTTTGGCACAACCGTTTCAAAGGCGTAGCTCCATGTCCCGCCATAAACAAAACTACTTTCAAGATGGGCGATCATGGCGCTCATTTGGTGACCATTGAGGTCGACCTTTCCCCGCAATCCACCTTCCATGGCGCCTCGTTGAATTCGGTCTTGGGGCGTTAACGGCTCAGGATAGGTTGTCTCAGGCCCCAGCCAAAGGGAATAGGCATCTAAACTCAGGCGGGGTCCAGTGTGGGAAAGGAGCAATCCGGTGGAGTGTGAAAATTGCTCTGTCATGGGATCCAGAAATCCACGATTATATCGTCGGCCAGTGAAAACATCCAGCGAGGGGAGTGACCAAGTTTCGCTCCAACGGAGAGCTTGTTTTCCGACCTTAAGAAAAAATTCCCCGGATCGATATTCATAATAAGCTTCTTGAAGATACCCACTGGAAGGCGATCGCAATTCTTGAGCGTAGTATTCATTTGTTGTTTTCTCGAAAAAAGATTCCAAAAAAATTCGACTTTGGTTTCCCTCTAAATTCATTTGATTCTTTAAGAGAAAGCGCTGATTATTTTTTCTTTGGGAGGTCCATGATTCCAGTCGAGGTGACCAATTCCACTCATTTCCATAGGACCCATTGGAAATGAAAATCAAGAGGGTAAAGCTAAGGCTTATTATAGAATTATACCAATTCCGATGACTTCGTATCCCATCGTTGCTCGGTCGGTCGCATTGTGAGGCCTGCAGGGAGCAGGCCTCCGCATCTCCCTCGGTCACGCCTTGGTCACCTTTGTCATCGAAACTGGTATTAAAGATGAAAAAAATCGAATCGGAATTCCAGCTAGACACATGTCCTACCGAATTGTTTCACTGTTTCTGACAGTGAAGAAAGAGTCTTCCAATTTCTTTCGCTTCATTTCTTTGATGAGGATCCGACTTGTCTTTCCAGAAGTGTCTTCAATACGAATGAGAGAGGGTCGCATGAGGCCTTCCATTGATTTATATTCTTCGAAGTAGGCATTTTTGAGAATTGTTTTTCCATTGGACCCTAAGTATTCAGCACGGAGGGGTCGTTTGGTCACCTTATCAATCCATAGTCGAATTGCGGGATAGGTCAGATTTTCGTGACGGGCTTTTAAAAATAGTCGAATGTTTTTTGCTTCCGGCAATTCTATTGAAACATCATAGTCTCCAAACCATCTAGTTCTTGCAATGTCTCCATTTGCAACTTGACCGGAGAGTTTTTGGGCCAATGACAGCCTCATAGATCTCTTTAGATTGGGAACATAGACTTTAAAATCTTGTTCGATCATCAGCATGTTCCGACCTCGATCCCTTGACGGGGCCTTGGTCACGATCATGGTTTTATCTTTTCCTTTAAGAAAAACGGTAAAGCTGCTCGAACTATTGTCTGAATCCTCAACATCGATATTCATTTCAAAAGACTCGCCTGGATTGCGAATATCATCAGCGGCTTTCAACAAATTTTCCGCAGGTGATAAATCTGTTTTAGCCAAAGCAAAACTTGTCGGAGAAATAATTACAGTCATGATTAAAATCATGGTGAGAGTCCTGCCTTGCAACACTGGAATAAAATGAGTGTATTTCTGTTTCATGGTGACACCTTTTTAAGTAGGTCCATAATTTTTCTTTTTAGAAAGGACGAGTTGGCGAATCAGTTCGATCTCAGTATCAGTGATAGCTCCCAGATGTCCATAAGTTCCTGCCAACTCAATTCCATGGTATCGGGCTATTCTATAGATCTCTTTGACTTTATTCCAATCAATCTCTCGGCCCATTGTAAAAGATTCGTAACGTCCTTCCATCGCTAAGAGTGCCGTCTCCGCTAAACATGCGTAGACAGCCTTTCCAGGTAGACCAAGGTCACCTTTGATTTCAACGGGGCCCGGCAGCAATACCTCTCCAGATTCAATAATTAGAATGTCGGGCCGCTTCAGGGCATCCTCTAAATTGAAATCGGATGGGCGCGAACAGTCACAAACGACGCAACCTGGTTTTAACTTCATGACGTCAATTATTTTTTCGTTGAATGCACTTGTTGCAGTGACTAGAGCGTCAACATTGGCAGCCATGCCATTGGGATCTTGGCTTACAATTACTTCACACAGAGGAGACATCACTTCGATTTCATTTTTTAGTTCTATTAATCGGTCGATTCTTGGTGCGACCAAATAAAGTTTATTGAAGGCCAAAGAGAGCAGTTTGGCGGATACACTGCCTATCGAACCCGTAGCTCCAATAACCATTGCAGTACCATCCACCCTCTGAAGGGGGCCAGTGGTTTTAACAAGTTTCATTTTAAGCAGAGTATCCCGAAGACCCCATAACGTTGCAGCAGCACTGAGACTATTTCCTGTCGTAACGGGAATAGGACTCAATTGGCTCACAGTAAGGCCTGAATCTCCTACCATTTTCGTGTAAGCTCCCAAACCCACAATTTTGGCACCTCGATTGGCGGCATCGTAACAAATGCGTTCCAAAGCTCGATATACTTTTTCCGGATCTTCTCCCTTAAGAACTTTCGGAGTTGCAGGCATTGCGTAAATGATACCATTGACTTCTCGACCATTGGCTTTACTAATGATGTTGTTGATTTGTCCGTAAATATAGGATGGAAATTTTGAGGCCATTTTATCAAAAGAATCATTCCAAGATGAAGGTAGAAATTTGACCGCGGGTCCCAAAACGGGAATATGTTCAAAATCTTTATGCGAAAGTGCATGTATCACAAATGCGAAATCAGGTTCCCTGGATTGCATCATGGACGTACGAAATTTATAGATCCCCTTAGAAAGTTTGGATTGCATTGAATCGTTGTTGGTAACAACATGGCGTCTGATAACTTGGCGAAGATCCGTATCGATATTCAGAATATTTTCCCATTCTTTCAAATTGTAAGCCGTTTTCTTTTTTCCTATAAGTGAAAGAGCTGCATCGAGAACTGGGTAGTTCATAGTGGAGCCAATTTGAAATTTCTTTGGAATGAGTGTTCGAATGCTGCGAGGTCCGAAAACAGAGAGAGCCTTCATTTGAACTTCATTATAAGAAGTTGTAATAACGTCTTTATCGCGAAGAAAATTGACAGATTCTGCTAGTAAGAGAAGCAGACTAAGGTCGCCGACCACGTACTGAGAATTTTCGACTTGGCTTGAAAAAAGGGCTTGAGTGAAAGGCCTTAAGTTTTTTTGTGTAATTTGGGTTGGTGCCCCCAAATTTTTGAGACTGATTCCAGCAATTCCTAACCCCGCCAAACGGGCTAAACCCTTAAAGGGATCAAGTACTACGGGTATACCTAAAAGACCGTACAGATCCCCAATTTTCAGAGGTGCTTGATGCTCCTTGCGCAGATATTCTTCGATTTCCAAATTGAGTAATGCCGAAGGGAAGAAGAATCCTTTTTGAGGATGAATTTCTCCTTTTTGAATAAGTTCGCTGAGACTCATCAGATTAGCAAGCTCACGAAGATAAGTTCCATCACGAATAGGAACAGGAGCTGGCAAATTCATGATTTCAAGATAATGAGGATGAAAATAGGTTCGATGGTTTAGTTTCATTCGTGGGGGTAGGTGATTGACGGCAATCGCATCAATGTCAGACTTGAGCTTTCCTATTATTTGTTTCATGGCAGAAATTGAAAAATGAGCGCCTGCTCTTTGGACATCAAATTCCGTTCCATCTAAAGTAAAGCGAAATGAATTATCCCAAATGGGACGACCAAAGCTAATTTCAAGAATTCGAAATGTATTTTTCATAACCCCTCCAAAATTCATTTTCGAAAGCACTAAACTCAGGACACCAATCATTTCCAAGAATTGCTGTTGTGGCTTGAACCTCGAAACGAGGCATATTCATAAAATAATAGAACTCTTCTTGGGGGAGCTGAATTAGCCGAAGAATTGTTCTTGAAATGAAATTATTAGTTCCCATTTTTCTTAAAATGACACCTTTATTTCTAATTATTAAGTGTTTCAAAGCAGAGGTGTAGAGTTGCAGGTGACCCAAACCTTCATTCGGAGTCAGATGCAAAGTCGTAGATACATTATTCGAATCTAATAAATAGTAACGAGCCAATTGGTTAATGGCTTTAGCTGCAGCATCAACTGGAACTAGGGGAATCCTGGCATCGACATCACCCGGTAGGATTAATGGTGTTGGGCAGGATTCGATTAATAATTTATAGCGTTTGAGAACTTCCGCCAAATAATAAGGCCCATCAATTCTTTCAATGCCACCAAACTGAGAATCTCCGACAAGTATTCCCAGGCGCAAATTAATTCTATGTGTAAAAGGTCCATGGGTCGAAAAGAAGATTTTTTCAGATTGAGCCTTAGATTCGGAGTAGGCATCGGGAAAGGGGGAGTTAACCTGTTGGTCTTCTGTGGCGACGAGGGGACGGTGGATATTGATCGCCGCTGCCACGGACGATGTTTGAATCACTTTTGTGATTTGCAGCTCCTTAGCAACTTTCAGTAATGTCGAAGTTGCAAAAGTGTTATGAAGGCAACATTGATCTATGTTTGCCCGAAGATCGTAGTGACCCGCCATGTGAATAGCCATTTGATAGTTACGGCGTTTCAGAGTTTCGAGATCTACTAGACCCGCGTTCCAACGTGTGAGATCACCTTGCAGGTCGTGCTCATTGGTTTCAGCTTTTCGACTTAGGATATCCACATCCGCCCATTCACGTAGCCTCGTTACGACGTGCTTGCCGAGAAATCCAGTGCCACCTGTTACTAAAAAACGCGGTTTCGTCATGAACTACCTTCAACTTGTGTAAAAAGTAAGAGCGCGAGGTAAACATTTTATATTTATCTCAGCAACATTTGAAAAAAGGATTTCGCCATCACCAAAGAAAGTAAGATTACTTTTCATTTTTGAGTTTCGAATAATCACTTCAGGAGTTTCAAGGCTGCAATCTGGTTTATCCCAAGGAAGAGTTCCATTTTGAATTTTGAGCATAGTTTCAATCAAGCTATACCATCCGCTAACGGGGGCAATCAGTAAATTGACCAGTCCGTCATCGTTAGTCGTGTAGGGTGCAGGGAAGAATTGAGCTCCCAAGGAGGGTTGATTATTTATAAATACAAATCCGGATTGAGTCTTAAATTGAGGAGAATTCTTGGGAATGATTTCGAGATTCCAATCCAGGAATTTTCGTTCGGATCCGTTTTTCCATTGAAAATAGGCGAAAAATAACATGAGTGAGTATATGGATGGGCCCATTTTATTTAAGGCACGGGAGCCGGAATTGGCAATCCAACTTTTTATTTTATTTTGATTATGAGTGGCGGTTGCGTTTGCAATATTCCTCAAGGTAAATCGTACTCGATTAGCTAATTCTGCAGTTTCAGACGGCACTCCAAGGCCCCCACAGGTGATCATATATTTGGTGATTCCATTCGCAGATATTTGGATAACGTCCACTTTTCTTATTTCATCAGCTAGTAGAGAGCGGACAGCGCTTTGAATTTTTCTGTCTATTCCCAACTCAAAAGCCAAATCATTAGCAGTACCAGAGACCACTAAACAAATCCGAGGTAGGTTGATACCGGTGATCCCAATTTGCATAAGAATTTGAAGTACCACATTAACAGTTCCATCCCCACCGCAAATTATAATGGCATCTGATTTGAGAGCGATTTCCGAATGTATAAATTCCTCTAGCTCTGCAATTGAATTTGGAACTTTATAGTTCCTTTCACATCGAAAAAGGGCCTGGTCCACTTTAGAACGTATGAGGTCAGCATTGACTGAGCCTGCTTTAGCATTAATCACAATTGAAATTCTCATGGTAGGGCCCGATTTAATTTTGAGAGTTGGTCTTGAATCCAATCTCGCTGTCCCGAGATATCGCAGAATCGAGAGATTCCTTTGCAGGGCTCCTGATTTTTTTTAGAGCCCAAAACGGTCGATGCTACGCCAATGATTACGGGTCGATCGTTTTTTATAACAATGAGAGGTCCACCAGAGTCTCCGGCGCACACTCCCCCTTCGGGCTGGGCCAGTTGGTAGTAGCTTTTGCCTTCCGTCATGGAAATTTTGGAGAAATCCAACTTGCTTTGTACATTTATCGACGAGATTTTGAGGCGAGACTGATTTCTATCAGTGATTTGATACCCTTCGCTTTTTCCAAATCCAGTTATATAAACATTGTTCATTTCAAAACTGGTCAGATTCTGGTTCTCCACCACCATGGGTTGGTAGTCAGAAGGGGCGGAACGCTCCAGAAGAATCAAGGCCACATCATCTTCGCTATTCATTTTTGAGTTACTATACTTCTCATTGCTAATGATTTTTTTGAAGCCGATTGAAACCAAGCGATTCGCCTTTTTGTCGCAGGCTGGATTTGTGGAAAAGTAGGCTGTTCCAGCCTCTGCCAAGAGTCCCCTAGGAGAGATCACGCAATGGGCTGCAGTTAAAAGGACATCTGGTCCTATCAGGGTGGAGGTGCATTGAGCAATGCTTTCACCAATTTGAATTTTAATATAGACCACGGATCTGGCAATGGGCGAATTGGCATGGACGGTTTTTCCGCCAAGGATACTCCATTTGGTGAATTCTCCAGCAGAGCAATCCATGGGAACTTCGGCATTCTCGGCATCTTCCTGTTGGGCCTTCTTGGTGTTTTTCGATGGACTGCAGGACGTCGTCAAAAGTAAAAATAGAACCGATAAAGGAAAGGCCATCGAATTTTTTTTAAATGGATTTTTCATTGGAATGATCTCTAGTCTGCTCATTGATTCTTTTGAAAAACTGAAGTGGGTTGCACCAGAACTTTAGAGTAACTGCCAAACCAATTTTCTTGGATCTGAATCAATGTATCTATGACCTGTATAACGTGCAGAGAGGGGCGGAGGACTTCTTTTTTATCATCGAGTTCTTTATCTCCCCATTTTTCTTTTAAATGAATGAGGTCTTGAGAAGTCATCATTTTTCCATTGATAAAAATCTGAGTCTCAGTTGAGGGATGAGTCGAAATGAAAAGCTCAAAATCCATCCCTGGACCCTCAATTTTGTAAAGGGCTTCCATTTGGCCTTCATTATTTTTATCTAATAATTCAGATGACATCTGAATCATCAGGTTTCCAAATTTCATGTCAAGGTTGATTTCTCCGTCAACTACGGAATAGCTTTCATGGTAGCCTCCGCCAAATTCTCCTGATTGACTTCGGGTTACACTCGTTATTTGTCCCTGGGCTTTGAAGCTTTTGAGTTGGGTACGGTCTTGAATTTGCAAATTTGGGATTGTACCCGATGCGCTAATCATTCCCTTTATGGAAAGGCCCATTTTACTCTGATCCTCACTGATTTCAGTGACTGATTCCACCATTTCGGATTTATATTCCATATTTAAAGGACAGGTACTATTTTCCCTGCTATTAAGGACTGAAGTCTTCGAAGCCTTAAGCTGGGTTCCTTTCTGCAGTTTTTGGGGTATCGAACTGGCTTCGATAATATTTTTATAGTTACAATTATCCAGCATCATTTTATGAAGATTGAGCTGGTTCACAGACAAATCATTTTTCCTTTCCTGAATCGACTTTTCTAGTGCTAAGCGGGACGACTTGTCCTTTGGCGAATTATTTTTAAGGAGGTATTCCTTGTCAAAAAGTTCAAGATCTGGAGTGTTGTCAATTAGTTGAATTCTATAATTCAAAAGTTTGTTGATATCTTTATCTTCAGGAAGTGAACGACTGGACCCCATCTTTCGGCGAACATTTCCAGACAGTTCGTTAGGAATTGTCGTTGGATTTTCTGGCACTTTCTTATCGTCATCTTTTGCACAGGATAAAATAAGTAAAAAAATAAATAGACCCCCAAAAAAAATCTGAGATTTCATTGTATGAGCCACCTTTAGATTCTGTCGAATCCGAAGGACGGACTTTTACCAAATTGGGCTTTTAAACTCCATCAATTAAATAAATTTCTATTACTTTTTAAATATATTTTGTAAAAAAGAATGCTTTATAGGAAAGAGTAACATTTCTTGGTACTGAAAAGACCTTTTAATGGCCATTTCGTTACGGATCTTTAATACCAAACTCATCAACCGCAAAGCATGTTTAAATTTTTTGTTTAAATTATCGACAGAGATCATGACAAATTACAGCGGTCTCTGAAGTTTCCATCTCAAGATAGAAATCTTTACTACGCAGACTCCTCCTCGGCAAAAAAAGGGAAGAAATTGGGATGACTTCAGAAAACTCCTTGGCATCACCGTTGCATCTACTGAAAAGTGAGAAGATTTTCTATAAATGGATCGCTTTAGGAGAATTCTATGAATTTTGCAACAAAATCAAGAATGTGTCAACAAAGGATATTGAATTCGCGGATTTTATCCTCCGTCAGTTTGTCCCTTAGTTTGGGGCTCGCAGTGGTTTTTGGGCCGCAGCTCATGTTTCTATCAGTGGCCGAGGCGGGTTCTTTGAGTTGCGAGGAACTTTTCGTAGTCAAGGGCCCCAAGGCCGTGAAAGTTTCCACAAAAGCAAAAGCGCCAGTGAGCGCCCGGAAAAATAAGAAGGGGAAAGCGTTAGATCCTCGGTATTTAGTGGATCCCATTGAGATTCGAAATCGGGCTAAGGAGGCGTGGAAGGGCTCCGTCGAGGATAAAGCTCGATTTTTGCAAATTGTCGAAAATGAAATGAATCAGCATTTTTTTGGAATGGAATCCCAGATTGCCAGAATGATGACATCGGTTCGAAGTGTGATCATGGCTCCTGCTGCAATTCAAAAACCTATCGTGATTGATATGATCAGTGTTCCAGGCGCTGCTAAAACGAGTATGATTAAAAAGTTAGGAGAGCTGCTATCCTTGAACCATCGCTTAAACATAACAACTATTAAACCGGGTCAAGTAGGAATAGATGCCGAAGTGTTTCATAGTATGAGGGATATTGATACGAAAAATACCGATCATGCTCCAGTTGCCTTTTTGGTTTTAGACGAGTGGCAAAATCTGAAATCGAAAGATCAATTATCTGATTCCGCAGTTCAAGTCAGTAGTTCTGGAAATTTCAATAAAGACTCGACATATGTCGTCGACGAATTCGTGCTGCGAAAGAACTTCGAAAGGCTATTAAATGCAATTTATGGAAATGCCCGTGAGCAGGTTGAAGCACCCTTTAAGCCTCAAAATAAACTTGCTGAAATTGAAGATTCTTTTAGTGCAATTAAAAATGCTCGCCAAAGTATTGATACAGTTAAGAATCATGTGGAGAAATCCAAGAAAGGGGAGACCGATCCGAATAAGCTAAATCAGCTAGATGAAACCGCACAGAGACAGATTCTAAGTTATACGGAGTATCTCGATAATAATTTCAAAGAGGTCGTCGGACACTTTAAGGAGTTAAGGAAATATTATGAAGCCCATGTCGAGACTCTTTCGGTACCCACTGTCAGTGAATTGAGAAGTATGGATGAGACACAACTTAAACGTCTCCTCGAGCAGTACCAGGGTAAACTTCAAGACATTCCTTTAGGGCAGGTGGAAAATACCTATTTTCAAATGATTACTTTTATCAATGCAAATCCAGAGCAAGCATTGACTAAAATTCGAAAGGAATACACTGGAGATGAGAAGGACTCCGATGCCCATTCCAATTTTGTTAAAGAACGATGTACTCCTGATGTAATTCAACAGGAATTATATTACTCTAAATTCGGTACAGATGCCATTCAAATTGCCTCTCGTTTGAATGTCGATCAGTGGGCAATGATGGATGTTTTTGATTCGAATGACTGGAAAAATTTTGTGCATCAAAATATCCGTAAGTTAGAATTTGAATTTGTAAAAACCTTGAATTTAGCTGGGAAAGGAGGCCCAGGTACCATCCTTAAAATCGATTCATCCGTTGAAGAACTTCTTTTTGCTGAGGCGGTCAATCCCTTTGGTGGAAATCGAGCCTACTTCGATAATCAAATGCAGTTGGTTTCAAGTTATTTTGTTAATTTGACCACAAGGATTGTTTCGATTTCGGATAAGTCTATCATTCCTAAACAAATTATATGGAAATATGACAAAGACAGTCGTCTTTTTATTGTGGAAGGTTTTACACAGTCTGGTAAGCTCATATTGAAGGATCAGGTTGACGTGGCCAAATTGAAGCGAGTGCGCGGGGATGAAGGACTAAGAGCCGATATCTTGTCTCGACAATTTGCCAATCAAGCTGGGACTATTGCAATGGTTATCTACTTAACAAAGGCATTACCAAAGTCCTTCCGAATCAAAGTAGATCCTGAAACTTGGAATTATGATAGCTTTTGGGAGTCGGGTGATGCGCCGAGGTTTAGCTCAGCTTTGGATGTTCTTCGTTTAGCTCTGGCAGGAAGTCTTAGTCAAGGACGCTTAAAAGATACCTACGACTTTAATGATCCCGCCTTGGTCTACGCAAAGTCGGTATTGGGTGAATTAGTTGAAGTGTTGGCTAAAAAAGAGCTGGTGCAGGACATTTGGGTAAATAAAGACAAAATCGGAATGGAAAGGTACCATAGCAACTTTCCACTTCCCGAGGTGTTGAAGGAAAATCCTGCTTTATTAAAAACACTTACCCAAGCTCTTGTTCAGGCAGAGAAGGCCAAGGGGCAAAGAGGGAGTGGCGAAGCAAAGCCAGGAACCGCCCCGGAAGGTTCTTCTGAAGCACCGATTTCAGGGGAAACTAAAATCTCGGAAGAGGTGCTCAGTTCGAATGACTTTTTGAGTGAGGCTCTTCGAATTCTGAGTGCCGAAGTGATGGATGTATTAAATTCCAATCAAGATCTGGTTCAGGATATTGCTGTCCTCTTAGAGACGAAATACAGAAGCTATAATGAAAGAAAAATGAAAATTTCACTTGAACCTAAAAATGGAAAATCCAGCTCAGCTTCAAGACCATTGCAATATCCCCAGGTGAAAGCTTCCGACATTGAGAAATTATTGAGAAAGAATGACATTCGTTTTGGACGCGATCCCAATAAGACAATTTGGGCTCGAATTCGTGAGGCCACCCTGAGTCGTCTTTTCAATTATAAAATAACGGTTCCTCCCTTTTTGATTGGAGTGACCTACCTGGAGTCCTCCAAGAGCCACTCAAAAGGGTCTCCGTCTCTTTCAAAAATTTCGGCAAATTCCGAAGGACTTTTGCGAAAATTAATGGCAAAGAGTCCCTATTTCAAAGACTCTCAGAAAATTGAAAAATTGAGTGATTTTTTTGATGATTTAAAAATAAAATTCTTTAGTGCCAAAGTGAAATTTAAAGAAGTCGTGAAACAGCTTTCAGATTACGGCTCACGAATTCGGAAAGATTATTCTAACTCTGAGGGCCAGGATTGAGGCGATTAATACCAATTCCGTTTACTTCGTATCCCATCGTTGCTCGGTCGGTCGTCTTGTGCGGCCTGCAGGGAGCAGGCCTCCGCGCCTCCCTCGGTCGCGCCTTGGGCTCCTTTGTAATCAGAATTGGTATAAACCGCCTACTATAGATTGCGCCGGATGTTTTTCCTATAGTCATTTCGCGACTGGCCGCAAGATTCAATTGTTCCATCAATTATGCTAGAAAAAAAGGATCCTAGCAAATTCAACTGCGATGAGTGGACAAAAGGAATCAACATGAATTTTTCGAAATACAAAAATAATTTTCTTCTATGGGTATTTTTTCTTTTCAATATGGAGGTCGTAATAAATATTTGCCATGCCGATATTTCCGGAACGAATCCTCGGGTAGAAAAGACAGGAGGTCCACCTTTTTTTATGGGTTATTTGTGGCATTTGCATCAGCCACTTTATTGGCCCTCCGCGATAGGTGCCAATTATCCTCGCATGGAGAGGGCCTGGGATACGATTCAAAGGCAAGATCAGGGACGGAAGCATCCTCAACCCGAAAAATTGCGAGATATTTTTTCAGTGGATGATCGCGTTCAAGCCTATCAATGGAGAATGCGGAATGCTCTGCAATCCATTTTTTTTCAAAAGCTGAGCGGAGCCCAAGTCAGCTATTCAGGGGCCTTGATTGAAAATATTAGTTCATTGGGTGACGTTAGTGCTTTGGGTTATTCCCCCCAATGGAATCAGTATTATCGGCAATTTTATAGAGAGTTGAATGGGCAGGGCCATCACCGATTGGATTTTGTTAATTTCAATTTTCATCATTCGCTCGGTCCTTTGATTTCCACGGAAACTTTGGAAATGGAAATTCGTCTGCAACAATATCTTGCTGAAAAAACCTGGGGCTCTCAATCTCGGGGGTATTTTCCCACCGAGATGGCCTTTGCTCCTCAAATGATTCCCACTCTCAAGAAATTGGGGGTGGAGTGGACGATTCTGGGCAATAATCACCTAGCCAGGTCTGCTGCGGACTTTCCCCTTGTGATAGGTTCCGGTGGAGAGAATTGTGATCTTCCCAATCGTGCTGATCAACTGAATCCGGCCCAGGGGAGCAGCAGTTATCTCCGTCTTTCTATCGATCGCGGAGTAAGTCCCTCGGCACCCATTCCATTTGCCTTTATTCCCCACAAAGCTCGTTACATTGATCCTTCTACGGGAGAAATTTATAAAATAGATGTGGTGCCCGCGGATCAAGCACTGAGTTGGAAAGATGGGTTTAGTCCCTGGGACTTGAATCTCACGGATCCTATAAGTTCTGAAAATTCGGGGGGACGCCCGGCCTTTTTTCTGCTTGCCCATGACGGTGACAATGCCTGGGGAGGAGGTTACTCCTATTATCAAGAATGGGTTCGAAATCTTTCCGAGCAGGCTCAAACAAAAAATATTGCAATAAGCACTGTCGAATCCTATCTGCAGAACTTTCCGGTTCCCAATGAAGATGTGGTTCATGTTGAAAGTGGGGCCTGGGTTAATGCCGACAGCGATTTTGGATCGCCCCAATTTATTAATTGGCATTGGCCTCCGACTTACAAGGACAGTCAGGGCAAAATAGTGGTAGATCCAAGTAAGGGGGTGAGTGATAAAGCAGATTTTTGGCGAGTCCATGTGGCCACTGAAAATAATGTGAAAACTGCTCAACAAATTTTATATCCTACCCCCCGCTTGGAGCATATTCTGAACCCGGTCTATGGGGACACTTCAGTGGTTGAAAGAGCATGGCACTTTTATCTCGGTGGGTTGGACAGTGGATTTGTATATTATGGCTGCCATGGAGATGAATGTGAGCGTGCTGTAGAGGCTCAGACTCATTCTTTAAGTGGAATTCGCAAATTGCTAGAAAGTCGGGCCTCGGAAGATAAAACGGGACCTACTCTCTTTTTGCCACAACGTCACCCATGGAACCCCGGCGGGCGAAACTTTGGAGTTCAATACAATTATAAAGTGACCGAGGCTAGCAACAATCATTTTTATGTTTGGACTTATGGTTATGATTTCAGTGGCATCAATAAAATGACTTTACTTGTACGCTTCAATAAAGAAAAATCACCTCAATATAAAGAATCTCATCTCTATGAGAATTCTTCATTATTGGGAAGCTGGCAAAAAATTCCATTGAAAAAGCGGATTGTTGAAACCGTTCTAACGGTGAAACCTTCTCAAATGGCGGACTATTATTGGACTGAAGTGACGGAGGTTCCTGCCGGTTATGCGGATTACTATATTGAGGCCGAGGATAATTTAGGTAACCGCACTCGAACTCTGATTCAACATGTCTATATTGGGAAATAGGAAGAATTAACACCAATCTCAGTTAAAAATTAGACCAAGGCGGCAGGGAGGAAACCGCGGAGGCGCAGTACCTCTGCGTCGCATAAGGTGACCGACCGAGCAACGATAGGAATATTGGCTTCATTCTTGCAGGGGGTATAATATAGAATGGAGGTCACTAGTTGGGTTTTTACCTCAAATAAATTATGAGAGCTTTTCTTTATTACAAAAAAAAATTTTTAGGGCTAGCTGCCATTCCTATGACCAGTTTGATTTTTGGAAGTCAGGCCGTCTCAGCTGCCCCAATACCTGAACTCTGCTCAAGAGTATTTCTTGAAGTTGGCCGCAAGCCAGAGCTTCAGGGAAAAAAATTATCTATGCCGAAAGATCGTTTTTCGGCCGCAGATTGGCTAGAGTGGTTTTATAGTCAAAATTGGGTTAACCAAAGAACTTTGAAGGTTTCAAGAGGCTCTCCCCAGCTCATAAATATTTCTGCAGCCCAAACCATTTTTGATTTCTTAGCCCGATTCAAGATTAATAGAGTAATCACAGAGCAAAAGCGATTAGCGAGGGAAGCTTTGAATGTGGGTCTGGCTTCTCTTAATTTGGCTCATTATCGCCATCACCAAAGGGTTCAATTCCAATCTAAGGAAGAACGAGATAAAGCTCTTTTAAGGGACCTCCAGTTGGCCAACCATATCAGAGGAGAGGGGAGGGAGATTTATTTATTTCAAGAATTGAGTGATATGGCTTCGCTTTCTTTACTTTGTTCGAATGAATTAAATGGTGAGTATGTGCCTATAATGGTAAGTCCAATGCGGTATTTTAGAGATATGGATAAGTATGGGAAAAATGAACATAATCATGTGGGCGCAATTATCAAGGCAGATTTTCCATTTAATATTCGAGTCAAAGATCATTCTGAAAGAAAAGGATTTTCAATGATTAATGGATTAAGTGAAATTAGTCTATATCTGAAAAAGGATGAAGGAATGCCCTTGCCATCGCAAAAACCGGATATTGTATTAGTCGTAAGCCATTTTAATTCAATGAATACAGATTTAGAGCAGCAAAGATTTGGGTATAACGACCGAGAGAGATCAGAACAATTAGTTATTAGTTTTTTAGAAGATTTAAGGGTTAAATACAGAGATACTCCGGTTCTTTTTGCCGCAGATTTTAATGCAAATGACTTTAATAGAACGGATCTTTACCAGAAATTTGTAGGGTCATTAGGTTTTATAGATCCCATTCGAGAATTGAACCTATCTTATTTTAGAACTTACATTGGTAGGCGGCCCCACACAAGCAAAGGAGTGTCTAATTTCGATTGGATTTTTGCTACCTTTGTTCCACAGGAATACACCACGGTCGATCCGAGATCTCAGCAATTATCCGATAATATAGGAGGATATTCCACGGATCACTTAGGCATTGGAGTGAGATTCAATTTGCTCGATCTCGTTCCAGAACTTGATGAAATTATTGACAGGGAATTTGACTGAATCATTTTCTATTCATTTGTCCAACTTTTCCAAGAGGGTGTCGCAGCCTGCTTCAGGCCGCGAATGAATTGAGTTGGATTTGAATTTAAATTACATATGAACTTTCGCAAAAAATTCTACAATTTTTCTTTTGACCCGTCCCATGGGTTCTGAAACTTCTTTTTTCCAGATTTCACCCGCTGCGGATTTTTTGATATCAGAAAGAAGATTATCCATAAATTTTGCAATCTCCAAAACACGAGCTTTCATGGGGGGAGCTATTTTTACAGATGGATCTGAAGATTGATCCAAAAGGGCCAACTCTTTGGCAACCAGGACATCGAGGTCGACGTATAATATTTTCTTGGGGTCCTTTGAGGCCAACTTTATAAACAGTGAAATTTCACTGGGTTGCCAATCTCGGATGTTACTCTGGTAGGCAAAACGTCTGAGGGCTTCATCCACCGTATCACTTTTAACAATCGATTGATACTGAGCCATTATGGGCATTATGTACTCTTTCTTTGCCTTAGCAATTCCAGAATAATTTTTCAGCGAGTTGAGCTCCACCGAATATTTTTCCGAAATAACATTCTTACTCAATAAATATTCCGTAACCACAAAAGGGTTGAATTGATAAATATTAAGTTCTTTTATGTTAGGATGGGAGTTATTCATATATCCGACATTGAGTGCTATGAGGGCTTCAGAAATGCAGTTATAAAATATAATATTATAAATGACAGGCAGGCGATATGCCGTTCCTGCTGCATTAATGCGAGGAATATCATTCCTGGAAGTGCTGGTAATATAGTCCCAAATCTTTTGACGACCAAGGTCGGTCATGTTGAGTTTGTATTCGCGGATATAGCTGCCACGTGGCAATTGATCCAGAGCCATATGAGAAGTGGACCCCAAAATGAGGGAAACAATAATATTTCCAGAAATCCCATTAAAAATGGAAGGTTCTGGTTCTCTTTCTTGAAATCCAGCCGGCATCAAGGCGTAAACCAACTCTCCTCGTATTAAAACTGGCCGGTCTGTAGGAAGATCGTAGGCATCTTCTGGCCATTGGGTCTTAGATCTATCCAAGTACTGATTCCAATTATTCACTCCCAGGGGATTATTTTGCAAGGTCTCAGGGGTGGTGGAGGATGAAGATTGAGGGAGCAGCAAGATTGGGGTGTCGAGTGAGAGGTGAATTTGCATGTGCTTTCCTTCGCCGCCGCCAAAGGATTCAATTTGAAGACCAGCGTCGAACACTCGAGCGCTTTTTGGAATAACTGCGGTCCAATAGGTTGAGTGGGTCTGATTCGAGGGCTCTTTTGTTTTATAATTCTCTTCGTTTTTATATCCATCCATACCATGGGCAAAATTACCAATGAAATGAAATTTATTGAGCATCAAGGACGTGGATTCCGTTGTGCCGGAAAGACCCGATTCTGTGGGCACATTATTTGGAAAGGAAGCTTTCAACAAGTTATAAAACTTCAGTTTGGAGTCGGGAGAACCTTCTACGATCTTATATAATTCGGAGGGGAATTCTTGAAATTTTACATAGGGACGACGCCAATTCACATTCAGTAAAGCTGTTTCATTTTGTTTTACCGTGGGAGTTATCTTCTGAACGATGGTTATTGGCGCTTGCCCTTTCTTTAAAACAGACTGCACAGTTGAGGGAGAAATGGCCACAAACTGATCTAGGGGACTGGCCCATGCCAAGGGTCCCGTCGATAGAAAGGAACTCAGTCCTAAGAAACCGGATAAAAGAAATTTTCTTGTTGAATTTGTCCTATTATTAACTGAGATTCCATGACTCATAAAAACACCTCTCCTTATATTTCTAAAGTGGCTTTCTAGTCGGTATCGTTCCAATTTAGGAGGGACCTATTTCCCAATTTTTCCCAAGGTAACAATACGCTGCGTCAAGATACTCGAAATAAGTTTTATTTTCTAGATGTTATTTTTCTGACATTGAGCCAATAAAAGTAACTATTTTGAATAGGCCAAACTTTGATAAGGGCTAGGTTTGTGAATTCATAGACTCCATAGTGACACATTCCCAATAGTCTTCCCCTAAAAAAGGAGTCTAGATGTCATCTAAGAAATCAGAGCCTCACGTGAGTAGAAATTTTTGGAACTCCGAGGCAGAATTCACCAAATGTCACTGATTTAATTGACCCTACTTTGAAATTAGTAAACACCTGATGGTGTTGATATTCTTTTTGTTTATTAATAGAGAGGTAAGGTGGCTGCCATGAAAAAGTTTTCGGGATTAATGACAATTTTTTTATTTTCCTCAATGCGAGCTCAGGCGGCAGTGTGGTCATCATTGGGTTCCGTCATGAGCGCTGAAGTTTTACCCAATGGAGTTGAGCTTAAAGTAAAAACGGCATTAGTTAGGGTTCAGGAGCTTCAGCCAGGTATAATTAGGGTTCGAGTCCACAAAGGCAAATCTTGGCCAAGGGATTTGTCCTGGGCAATCGTGAAACAATATAAATCATCGACTCAAAATGTTCAGGTCATTGATCTAGGTGACCGATTCGAAATGCAAACTTCTGAAGGGATTATCCACATTGAGAAAGATCACCTCAAAATACATTTTATGGACCTTAATAAAAATCTCATTTTGAGTGATGCCAAATCGATGTCTTTTAAAGGCGGACAGTTTAAGGTATCGAAATCGATGCCTGTTGATGAACACTATTACGGGCTTGGCGATAAGGCAGGGTCCTTCGATCATCGTGGTCAAAGTTATCAAAATTGGAATTCAGATGCGTTCGCTTGGCAAGAGTCGAGCGATCCACTTTATAAAACCATTCCCTTTTATATTGGATTAAGAAAAAGTCAGGCATACGGAGTATTTCTCGATAATACATGGAGAAGTTTTTTCGATTTCGGAAAAACGACGAAAGACACTGTCGTTTTTGGAGCTGATGGCGGAGAGCTAAATTATTATTTTATTTATGGGCCACATCCCAAAGCGGTTGTTCAAAAATATGCGGAATTAGTTGGAAAGATGCCATTACCGCCCATTTGGGCGCTTGGCTATCAACAAAGTCGTTGGAGCTACATGAATGAAGCAAAGGTTCGTGAGATTGCTTCAAATCTACGGCACTATGAAGTTCCTGCAGATGTCATATATCTCGATATCGATTACCAAAAAGGAAATGCGCCTTTTACGATCGATGAACAAAAGTTTCCTCAGTTCAATAACATGGTCAGTGACCTCAAACAAATGGGTATTAAAACGGTCTTGATCACTGATTTGCATATCAAAAAACAGGAAGGTTACGCTCCCTATGATCAGGGTATTGCAAATGATTTCTTTTTAAAGAAGGCCGATGGCACCCAATATGTGGGTGAGGTATGGCCCGGTCCTTCTGTGTTTCCTGATTTTACTCTGTCGGGAGTCAGAACTTGGTGGGGATCATTATACCAGGACTTTGTCAGTCGGGGTGTTGCTGGTTTTTGGAACGATATGAATGAACCTGCTATTTTTAACGTTCCATCTAAAACGATGCCGGACGATGTCGTTCATAGAATGGATGATGGAACATCTCAGAACCATCTTGCAATTCACAACGTTTACGGAATGTTGAATGCAAAAGCGACTTACGACGGTTTAGTTAAACTCAGTCCAGAGGAGAGGCCATTCGTATTAACTCGTGCCGCTTATGCCGGCGCTCAAAGGTATGCGGCCACTTGGACTGGCGATAACACAAGCTCTTGGAACCATTTGCGCCTTATGAGTCGAACTCTCGTAAATTTAGGTCTTTCCGGTTTTACAATGGCGGGAGCTGATATTGGTGGTTTTGTTGGTAGTCCGACTCCTGAATTGCTGACACGATGGATTCAAGTTGGTGCCTTCACGCCAATGTTCCGAAATCACACGACCCAGTATACGGCCGATCAGGAACCTTGGGTTCACGGAGACGAACATCTCAAAATACGTCGTAAATATATTGAGCTCCGCTACCGTTTAATGCCTTACATCTATAGTATGTTAGAAGAATCATCACGTACAGGCGTTCCATTGATGCGACCTGTATTATTGGAATTTCCAGATCAGGAAAAGTTTTATTCTGAACCACTTCATGGCCTGGTTCAACAATATATGTTTGGTTCCGACTTTCTAGTCATTCCAAAGGTAGTCGAAATGCTTGATCCGGAAATGGTTTCGATTCCAGAGGGAACTTGGTATAATTTTTGGAGCGGCGAAAAAGTGGCAGGAGGCAAAGATATTTTATTAAATTCAAATCTTGAAACTCTTCCCCTGTTTATTCGTGAGGGTGCAATAATTCCAATGCAGCCCCTGGTCCAGTCGACAGCTCAGTTACCGAATGGACCCTTAGAGTTATTGGTTTACCCAGGGCCACAGTGCGAAAGATCAATATATTTTGATGATGGCGTGAGTCTCGATTACAAAAAGGGAGTTTCTGCTCGTTTAAATGTTCAGTGCTCCGACGATCTAAGTTCGACCTATTTGAAAATCAATCCACTCGTAGGTTCCTACCAACCTTGGTGGAAAAAAATAAAGGTTGTACTTTATGGAGTGTTATCTTCGCCGACTGAAGTGAAGTTGAAGATTAATAGTGAGGTTAACGTCTTGACGAATGCCCTTTACGATTCGAGGGCAAAAAGTTTAACAGTTGAAATTGATCGAACGACCTCGGTTGTTGAATTGAGGGTTTCTAAATAGATTCTATTTTATTTGATCAGAGCTTTCCTTTGGGACCGATTAGTCAGGGTCCGTCGGCCTTCCTCACGCTTCGACTATCAATCTGGGAGCGCCGAGCAACGATGGGATACGAAGTAATCGGATTTGGTATAATACTCATTGCTAAGCCCACTATGTCTAGAGCCTAAACACCTGTCTTAGAATAAACTCAATTTATTTACAGAAAGAATGCGGCACTGGTTTTGCATCCATTTCACCTCCGTTGGTGCTAGAGCTCTGAAGGTTTGATTTACAATCCTATTGGTTTTATTAGGCAACTTAATTGAAGGAGAGATTAAAGTGTTTACCTGTGTTAAAACAAAAATATCTCTCCGGACTGACCACTACTACTGCTCATATAGAGACTTACAACTTTCATGGGGTCCTATGGTGGCGCATCTCAACTCGCCGACAAGGGCGT